>Ga0180432_10009765_pt1 | contig 11626 bp, 7 predicted proteins | sample SS_ome_10_FD_132414 | JGI IMG/M metagenome (GOLD analysis project Ga0180432, IMG submission 132414) | Hypersaline lake sediment archaeal communities from the Salton Sea, California, USA - SS_1_MS_2 metaG | ecosystem: Environmental > Aquatic > Non-marine Saline and Alkaline > Hypersaline >... | reverse complement strand
GGCCAGCGCAGCCGCCTTGGCCTCGAGGACGTGTTCGTCGATGTCGCACAGCGCGACCACGTCCACGCCTTTGCCCTTCAACCCCATGAGCTCCCTGGCGTGACCCCACCCCCGCCCGTTCATTCCCGTACAGGCGGTGCGGATCTTCTCGTTCGCGCCGGTTACACCATAGGCCGGCCCCGATGCCCTGCCGGCGACGGTGGCGGCCGCCGCCATCTGGGCGGACGTCCTGAGGAACCCTCGACGATTCACTGGCTTCATCACTCACCTCGCTCCGTGTGGTCGCCCGCTGCCGATTCCACGGTTACGTTCGGCTTGCGCGGGGGACGTATGAACATCCTCGCCAAGTCATCACTCGGACTTCTCACCAAAGCCCCTACCCTAGTCGTCCGCAAGCTCGCTTTCAACGCCGTTTCTGTGCCTTCACAACTCGTCCGAGATCTGTCACAGTGTCGGTCAGGCGAGATCCTATTGGCGAATCCGCCTGCGGCCTTCGGAACGATACACAAATGGGGAACAGCAATGACACGCAAAGCTCGACCGTCCTGCGGGCAACGACCTCGGTTTGCAGCAGTTGTGTTGACGTTCGTAGCGATCGTGCCGTGCTCGCGGGGCGATTGGGCACAAATGACGTCGGCGTCTTCGGCGGCGGTTCCTCCGACCGGCGCCGGGGCGGCCGGCCGGCCCCTCAACGTCATCGCCTACAACGTCCAGTTTCTGCCAGGATTGGGGCGTCTGCTCAACGAACGCAAGCATCCCGAGTACCGCGCTCGCACGATTGGACAGAAGCTGGCCGGCTACGACATCGTCGGACTGAACGAAACATTCGACGACGGACCCAGGAAGCTCCTTCTTGACCAACTCCGCCGTGCGTGGGGCAAGGATTTCAACATGATCATCAGCCCGAAGCCGTCGGATGGCCGTGTGAGTGGCGGATGCGCCATCGTCAGCCGGCTGCCGTTTCTCGAGACGCACAGCGCGATTTACACCAAGAGCAGCAGCCTCGAGCAATACGGCATCTGGGCGGACGGGCATGCCGCCAAGGGCCCGCTGCACGCGCGGATCTGGCGGGGCGGGACCGCGCCGAAGGACGACTTCGTCGACGTATTCGTGACGCACCTCGAGAGCAAGGACCGCGCCGCGAGGAACGTGCAGTACCAAGAGTTGGCCCGATTCGTCCGGACCCATAGCGATCCGAGACGTCCGGTGTTGATCATGGGCGACATGAACACGCGCGGCAATCCCGCTTCCCGGCGGGACCCCGACTCGCAATACCATGACATGATGTCGAGCTTGCGGCGTGGCCGGCCGGGCACGACCGTCGTGGACCTGTGGCTGGAACTCAACACCGGCGTCGGAGGGACGTCCAGCCAGGAGACCCCTGACGGTGGACGGCGGATCGACTACATCCTGCTCAGCAATCCGGGCGGGGGAACCAACCGTCTCCGACCTTTGGCCATGCGGGTAAATCGATTTCTTGATCCCCGCGTGATCGCGCTGTCCGACCATTCGGCCGTGGAGGCGGACTTGCTGTGGCAGCGCCGTTGACGGCAGCAGGGCCGGACTTCTTATCGGGCTGCGGCGCCAGGCTCGACCGTGCGGACTTCCGGTAATCCGCAGGCTGCCAAGCGACGGGGTCAAGAATCTGAGCGGGTTCTGAGGCATGTCGCTTGACCTGCCCCAAGTACGTGCATATGAATGTAACGATCTTTCCTTCAGGTGAGCCCGTCTTTGACCGAGGCGGGCATTTTTATGCGCCCGGCGCGGCCGTCCCCAGCCACGCGCCTTGGGACCGTCCAGCCAAGAGGGGCCGGGCTGCATGCGATGGTGGGATGCGGCGGCGGACTCGAAGCGGTGGGACGGGACGGACTCGTCATTCCATGGGGCGCCCGGTGGGTTCAGCTTGACCCACCGGCGTTGGGTGTTGCGGGAAGGCGCTAGCCGGCCGGACCTGCGGACGACGTTCCGGATGAGGGACGCCTCGACGCGTCGGTCCCGCCGAGCGTCTCGCCGGTCGGATCCTGCGGCGTACCGGCGAGCAACCTCTGTTTCATCAGCCGACCGACCTTGAACTTGACCGTCCGTTTGGCCGGCACGTTGACGCGTTCGAGCGTCTTGGGGTTCTGCGCAACGCGCTCGGCTCGCATTCGGCTCTCGAACACGCCGAAGTCGCGGAATTCCAAGCGATTACCCTTGCCCAGCTCGTCGATGAGCTCGTCGAGAAAGCTCTGGATAATCCGCTTGACCACGACGCGCTTACTGCCCGTCTTGTCGGCGATCCGGTCGATCAGCTCCTTCTTGGTGACTGTTGCCATCTGCACGCCCTTGAAAGCTAGGAAGTGAAACGATTTCCACTCGCCGCGGCGGAGCCCAGGCTCACACCTGTGTCTCGTGCGATTCAAGCATGACGGTACGGAGAGACTCCCAACCGGTGCAAGTGATACTAATGCAACGAGTTCCAGCCCGCAAGGCCCTTTTTTTCTTATCTTTTTTTGGTCTGCCTCAGCCCGGGGCCCCAGGCTTGGAGCGCCGATGGCGGGATCGCAACTCGGCTCGACGGGTGGGTCGGAGTGGCGACCTACCGTTCCTGCCACCCGACCTGGTAGTAGCGAGCGCTTCGGTAAAACTGGTGGTAGTCGTGCCAGCCGTAGCCCTGGTGGTCGTTCATGTAGGTGGTGTAGTAGAGGATCTCGCGGCCTTGCCGACGCCCCGATGTGCTGGGCCAGTCGCTCCTGGCGTTGAAGGCGGTGGCCGTCGGCTGACCGGGGATGCGGTCGAACAGGAGCGCGGGCTGTCGGCCCTCGATCCGGGAGGACGTATGGTCCTGGTAGTACGGGTTGGCCAGGTCTGTGGGTCCCCTCGCGTGCATGCGCTGACCACAGGCCGGCAGGACTGACAAGAGCACCAGCGGAATGACTGGACACAGACGCCGAGACATCCTTCCCATCTCCCAGGGCTTCCCTCCGGAAAACACCATTGAGACGGCTTGCAAGGCTTGTGCCGTGGTCGGGTCAGCGGTGGCGACGGGGGGAAGCGCCGCCAAGTTCTTGGCGAGCAGTACCTTGCGTTCTCGCCGGGCCGTCTGACGGGTCAGGCCAGGGGGTTCGGATTGTGCCGGCCGGTTTCGTTTGCTCAACATGACGGGTGCGGGCCTCACGGGTCGGACCTGGTAACACCTTGGGAACGAGTCCCTTGTGCATTCGTTTGCGGACAGCATCGTTGATGAGAAAAACAAACACTCAATTGTCCGATAACTGGCTTTGTCCCGGCTGCGGTCCGCCAATGAGCCCGTAGGACCAGGCCAGCAGCACGATCGGATGCCAGGTCGGCTTGCCGCCGGTCAGCTCCATCTGCATCTTGCAGGTGGCGCAGTCGGTCAGGCCGGCCTCGAGCCGATCGTCGCGAAGGGCTTCAGCCAGGCGGACACCGGCCGACATCGACGTGTCGAAGTGCTCGCGCTGGAAGCCATACGTGCCCGCCAGGCCGCAACAGCCGGCCTCGATCGGCTCGACCTTCAGTTCCGGGACCGAGGCCAGCAGCGTTACGCCGGGCCGGCCGATCTGCATCGCCCCGAGGTGGCAGGGCATGTGGTAGCCGACCGTCATCGGGATCGGCCTCAGGTCGGTCCGGAGGTCCCCGGCGTGGTGGAGGCCCAGCAGGTATTCGCAGACGTCCTGGGTGTGCTCGGCCACCAGACGGGCGTCGTCGTCGTCGAACAAGTCGAGGGCCTCTTGGCGCAGGGACAGGGTAGCGGTGGGCTCGGCGCTGACGATGGTGTAGCCGGCGCGGACGGCGTCGGCCAAGCTGGTGATGTTGCGGGTCATCCCCCTCCGGGCCGTCTCCAGGTCGCCGTAGCACATCGCCGGCATCTGGCAGCCCACCTGGTCGGGCACGATCACGCCGACTTGATTGTGGCGGAGCACGTCGATGATTGCCTGTGCCAGTTGGTGATCGTGGTAGTTGGCGTACAGGTCGAAGAAGACAGCCGCGCGGCCGACGGGTTTGCGTTCGGCGGGCATGCGTCGCAACGCACGCCGTGCACGGCGGACGAACGGGCCCCGCGCGAAAGGCGGCATCGGTCGGCGACGGTCGATGCCCGTGACGCGTTCGAACGCTGCGCGAAACCATCGCAGGCGCATCATCGGGTTGGCCAACGGGGCGGCGATCGAACCCAGCGCGCTCATCGTTTCGCTATGGGCCAGGAGCGATTCGGTGAAGGTCAGTCCCCGCCGGGCGGCGATCTGTGCCCGGGCCTCGAGCATCAGCTTGGGCACGTTGACGGCGGAGGGGCACTGAAGACGGCACGCCTTGCAGTTGATGCACGTGGCGACGGCCGACTTGAACGGGTCGGTGTACAGCAATGATTCGTCAAGCCGTCCCGTGATCCAGTGCCGCAGCATGTTGGCGTGGGCCCGTGGACCGGCGACCTCGTCGTGAGTGGCCCGGAAGATCGGACACATGGTCCCGGTTGCGTCGAGGCTGCGGCACAGGCCGTTCCCGTTGCAGCGCTCGATCTGGTCGATCAGCTCGTCGTCTCGCCAGACGAGCTGCGGTGTGACCAGGCGGTCCGGCAGGCGGCGATGCCGGCACCGCAGGTTCTTGCCCATCACGTCGGGCTCGTCGGTGATGATTTTTCCGGGGTTCATGATGCCGTTCGGGTCGAACAACCGCTTGACTTGGCGCATGACGTCGTACAGCGGGCCGTACTGCTGCCGGATGAACTCGGCGCGGACCAGCCCGTCACCGTGCTCGCCGCTGATCGTGCCGCCCAGCGACCACGCCAGCCGGAACGTCTCGACGGCGATCGATCGCATCTTGTCGACGTCGGCGGGGTCGTGCAGGTCGAGGTAAGGCCGCGTGTGGAGCTCGCCCCCGCCGGCGTGCCCGTACAGGGCGACCTCCGCCTGGTGCCGCGTCAAGATCTCGACGAGCCCGTCGATGTATTCCGCCAATCGGTTTGGTGGCACGGCGACGTCTTCGATGAAGGCTACCGGTTGGCGCACGCCGGGGCGACGGAACAACAACGGCATGGCGGCCTTGCGAGCGTTCCAGATCGTCCGCTGGCGCCCCGGGTCCAGGACCACGTCGGCCCCACTGGCCGAGTCGATCGCGCGGCGGGTCCGCTCGATCTTCTCGCGGACCTCGTCGAGATCGTCACCGTCATGCTCGACCAGCAGCGAGCCCGCCACCCCGGCGGGCAGGACCTTGCAGTAGTGGGGGTACGCCTGGCGGGCCAATTCGAGCAGCTTGTGGTCCATCATCTCACACGTTGCGGGTCGATGGGTCAGGATGACGGGCACCGCGCGGGTCATCACGTCCAGCGCGTCGAAGTTGAGCTGCAACAACCCACGAACCGCCGGACGATGGACCACGCCGAGCTTGGCCTCGGTGATCAGGCCGAGCGTCCCTTCGCTGCCGGCGATCAGCCGGCCGAGATGGACCTGGCCGTTCTGAACGACCTTGTTGACCGCGTAGCCGCTGCGGTTGCGCTCGACGAGGGGCATATGGCGGTCGATCAGATCGAGATTGGCCTCGACGAGCCGGTGGACGGCGTCGGCCAACCGGCCGATGCGATCCGAAGCGGCGGTTTCGGCCGGGCGGGGCGAGCACCGCACCGCCTCGCCGTCGGCCAACACCACCGTCAGCTCCTTCACGTATGCGTCCGCGTAACCGTACTTGATCGAACGGGCGCCGGTGGCGTTGTTACCGAGGACGCCACCGATGGTGGCCCTGTTGGCGCTGGACGGGTCGGGCCCGAACAACCGTCCGACCCGGTCCAGGGCGGCGTTGAGGCGCTCGAGCACCACACCGGGCTGGCAGCGGACCCAATTGTCGTCCAGGTCGGTTTGGATGGTGCGGTCGAGGTATCGCGAGAAGTCCAGGACGATGCCGGTGGTAAGCGACTCCCCTGCGAGCCCGCTGCCGCCGCCCCGACCGGCGATGGGCGTGCCGGTCTCTGCCGCGTAGCGGACGCAGGCGACCACGTCGTCGGTCGATTGCGGTAGGACCACGCAGGTGGGGCGGACCTGATAGATGCTCGCGTCGGTGGCATAGAGCGCGCGGGTCAGCGGATCGGCGTGGACCGGGCAGGCCAGCCGGTTGCGAAGATCGCGGGTCACCGTTTCGGGCGATCGGTTCATCTGGGATATCATAGGGGCAACACGGCCCCGATCAAAACGGGCTCGACCTGGTTCCGGCGGGGCCGTTGACGGGGCGTCACGTACGACCTACCATGTGGGGTTTACCAGGCGATTGGGACGTCAGGATCAGGCAGGGCGAACCGGACAGGTCGATCATGACCGGCAAGATGGCGTTGATCTCGGATATCCACTCGAACGTCGAGGCCCTGACGGCGGTCCTTCGTGACATCGACCGTCGAGGCATCGGTCGGATCGTGTGTCTGGGCGATGTGATCGGGTACGGGGCGAACCCGCGCGAGTGTGTGGACCTTGTGGCCGGCCGGTGTGAGGCGTGCCTGTGCGGCAACCACGACCAGGCGGTGTTCTTCGAGCCGTTCAACTTCAACATCGGGGCCGAGCGGGCGTGCTATTGGACACGGCGGCTGCTGGAGGAGGAGCCGGACCAGGAGAAGCGCAACCGGCGCTGGGACTTCATCGGGCACCTGCCCGTGAGGTTGGAGATTGACGGGATGCTGTTTGTCCACGGTTCGCCCCGCAAGCCGGTAAACGAATACCTGTTCAGCGAGGACGTCTACACGAGTCCGAGCAAGATCATCGAGAACTTCCGCCGTATGGAAGATCAGGACGCCTGCTTCGTGGGCCACACGCACGTGCCCGGTGTGTTCCTGGACGATCCGTACTTCGACCCGCCCGACGAGTTGCCCGAGCCGGGGCGGTATCCGCTGGGGGAGGAGAAGGCGATCATCAACATTGGCAGCGTGGGCCAGCCTCGCGATCGCGACCCCCGGGCGGCCTACGCGATCATCAACGGCGACAACGAGGTCGAGTTCCTCCGCGTGGAGTATGACGTGGAATCGGCCATGCGCAAGATCCTGGCCGTCGCCGAGCTGGACGATTTCCTTGGCAGTCGGCTGTCGGAAGGACGGTAGCGATCGATGGAACCCCGGCGGTTGATCACGGCGCTTGCGGCCTCCATGCTGGTGTTTTTCGTCTGGGTCGCGATTGCCCCGCGAATCATGCCGCCGCCGCCGAGTCCGGTCCCGGCGGCGACGCAGCCGGCAGATCAGGCGGCATCCGGGATGGCCGCGGCTTCCCGCCCGACAAGCCAGTCCGTGGCGGTGGCCTCGCGGACGCCCCCGCGCGTGGGGGCCCCGCCCTCGCCAGCCACGCCGATCCCCGCGGCGCCGGGCCGGGCAGCCGGCACACACCGCCTTCGAGTCGACCAGGCTTCCCCTCGGCGGGTCCAGCTCGGCAGCGACGACCCCGAGGACGCGTCCAACGCGTTCAAGCTGATGGTCATGCTAAACAGCCGGGGGGCGTCGGTCGAGGAGGTCGATTTGACGCCGTTGCTGGCGCGATACCGCAACTACCCCAAGGGCGATCCGCGGGCCGACCTCGATAAAGACGTGGATCCGTTTGACTCGTATGACCTGCTCCGCCCGCTGAAGGACGACAAGAGCGGCGCCACGCATCACTCGTTCGCCACGGAAGAGATCAACATCCTGTTCGCGGGCGGCTCGGCGCCCGCCACCGCCACCGCCGGGGACCAGCCACAAGGGGCAGAGGACAAGGGCGATTGGCACGCCGTGAACCTGGCCGATAAGCACTGGTCCATCCAGCGCCGTTACGAGGACGAGCGCGAAAAGGCCGTCTGTACCATCGACATCGAGGCCGACGGCCGGAAACTGCTTCGCGTCGTCAAGACCTACACCATCGCCACGGCCGGATACGACGTCTGCATGGACCTTCACGTCGAGAGCCTCGACGGCCGGCCGCATCGCGTCATCCTGACCCAGCGGGGACCCCTCAACGTCCACAAGCAGGACATGCGGGGCGACTCGCGCAAGGTCTACTACGCCATCGCCACAGGTGAGCTGATCGAGACCGGCATCACCGAACGCAAGGAAACCGTCTCCGAGAAGAAGGACGAGCAAGGGAACACGGTCAAGCTCGAGCTCCAACCGGTCCCGCTGCCCGGGCCCGACGTCGAGGGGAAGTTCCTGTGGGCAGCCCTGGGCAACCAGTACTTCGCCACGATCGTCACGCCCACAGACGCCGAGGGGAAGGCGGACAGCACCGCGATCGAGGCCGCCCAGGTCGTCCACCTGACCGACAACACCGGGGCCGACGAAAACGGCGACCTGACCTTCCGACTCATCTCCCGTGCGGTCGAGGTCAAGCCGGGCAAACCGCTCGATCTGCACTTCGACATGTACCTAGGGCCGAAGGAACAGACGTTGTTCAAGGACGCCAAGGGGCACGCCGCGTACGTCGAACGGAACTACATGGGCACGATCCAGGAGGAGTATTACTTCTGCGTCTGGGCGCCGCTGGCGGAGCTGATGAGCAACCTGCTGATCGGCCTGCACGATTGGGTCTGGCCGCACAACTGGGGGCTGGCCATCATCATCCTCGTGCTGGTGGTCCGCGTGATCCTGCACCCGGTCACCAAGAAGGGCCAGGTCAGCATGAGCCGGATGCAGGTGAAGATGGGCGAGCTTCAGCCCAAGATCGAGGAGATCAAGAAGAAGTACGGCAACGATCGCAACAAGCTCAACACCGAGACGATGGCGCTGTATAAGAAGGAGGGCATCAACCCGGCGAGCAACCTGATGAGCTGCCTGCCGATGGGGCTCCAGATGCCGATCTGGGTGGCGCTGTGGGCGACGCTCAGCAACACGATCGAGCTGCGGCACGCGAGCTTCATGATCATCCCCGGGCACTGGATCCTCGATCTGGCCGCACCGGACGCCCTCTACCGCTTCGCGCGTCCCGTCCGACTGTTGCTCTTCGAGATCGACGCGATCAACGTCCTGCCGTTCTTGTGGGGGCTGAGCATGGTGTTGCAGCAGAGGCTGATGCCCCGCCCCAAGTCCGGCAAGACCAGCGAGCAACTCCAGCAGCAGCAGCGGATGATGTACATCATGGCCGTCGTGTTCACCGTGATGTTCTACAGCTTCCCGAGCGGGTTGACGCTGTACATCATGGCGAGCAACTTTTTCGGCCTGCTGGAGCAGTGGCGGATCCGCCAACACCTCGAGGCCGAACAGGAGAAGCCGAAATCCGCGACCCCCCCCGATGGCGGCCCCGCCCCCAAGAAGAAATCCAAGGGCCTGGCGGCTTCGGTGATGGAGAAGTTCGAGAAGTTCGACCAGCAGCAACGGGCCATCAAGAGCAGCAAGAAGAAGTAGCCGCCCCGCCGTCTTTCCAAGAACCGGACTGACCCGATCCATCCAACGAGGAGACTGCCGTGACACGTTCCTATGTCTTGTCAGAAGCCAACCAGAAGCAGATTGCCGAACGAAGGATCGAGGTGGCCGTCCTGCCGTGGGGGGCCACCGAACCCCACAACATGCACCTGCCCTACGGCACGGACACGATCACCGTGACCCGGATCGGGGAGCTGAGCTGCCAGCGGGCCCACCAGGCCGGCGCGGCGGTCTGCCTGCTGCCGACGATCCCGTTCGGATGCAACAGCAACCTGCTGACGTTCCCCATGACGATCAACATGAATCCGACCACGCAGTTGGCCATCGTCCGGGACGTGATCGGGTCGCTCGAGGCCCACGGCGTCCGGAAGCTGGTCATCTTGAACGGCCACGGCGGGAACGAGTTCGGCTTTCTTCTCCGCGAGTTGTACGGCTGTGGGGTGTTCATCACGGCGGTGCATTGGTATTCGGTCGCCAAGGACGCGTGCGGCCATCTGATCGAGCATCCAGGGGGCGAGCACGCCGACGAGGTCGAGACGAGTTGGGCTCTCCACCTGTTCCCCGAACTGGTCGGACCCCTTGAGACCGCCGACGAAGGCGCGGTCCGGCCGTTCCGCATCGAGGCCCTCAACCAGCCCTGGGCCAAGGTTACCCGTCCGTGGGAGCGTCTGACCACAAAGAGCGGTTACGGCAACCCGCACAAGGCCACTGCCGAGAAGGGCCGCCAGTGGATCGAGGTCAGCGTCGAACGGGTCGGCCAGTTCCTCGTCGACCTGGCCGCCGCCGAGATGGACGAGACGTTCCCCATGGCGTGACGCGCGGGGAGAATCTCGCAACGGAGTGCGGTGACCCGGGCCGGGACGCTCACGTCGCGCGGAAGCCCCGCGCGGGATGAATCCCGCGGCTCGGGCGGGGGCGTCGTGCGCAGGATTGGGAATTGCCCCGATCGAGTGGATGCACCCCCCCGAAGACCGACGCGGGCGTCTCGTTTGACCTCGTTGTGGGTGGTTGCTAGACTACCGCGCCCCGATGCGGCAGTCCGAGAGGGTGTGTGCAGACGATCCGCGTCGGGTCGGGCGGAACGGGGCGTTCCCACGGTGCGAGATACGCGCTGCAGGTCTTGGATTAGAGGGATATCATGTCAGACGGCCAGGCGAATGTGATCAGCTCGTTGATGGACGAGTCGCGACGATTCCCGCCGCCGGCGGAGGTGTCCGCCAGGGCGCACATCAAGAGCTTCAAGCAATATCAGGAGATGTATGACCGGTCGATCAAGGACCCCGAGGGGTTCTGGCTCGAACAAGCTGAGCTGCTCGACTGGTTCAAGAAACCCACGATGGCCCGACGGTACACCTGGGAGTCCGACACGAACACCGTCGACGTCAAGTGGTTCCAAAACGGCCAGCTGAACGTGAGCACCAACTGCCTGGATCGTCACCTCGACACGCCGCGTGCGGACAAAGCGGCCATCATCTGGCAGGGCGAGCCCGACGAGGACGCCCGCACGTTGACCTACAAGGCGCTGCACGCGGAGGTTTGCAAGTTCTCCAACGTGCTCAAGTCCAAGGGCATCGGCAGGGGCGACCGGGTGTGCATCTACCTGCCGATGATCCCGGAGCTGCCGATCGTGATGCTGGCGTGCACGCGGATCGGCGCGATCCACTCGGTGGTGTTCGGCGGGTTCAGCGCGGACAGCCTCCGCGACCGGATCCTGGACTCGACGTGCAAGATGCTGATCACGAGCAACGGCTCGCTCCGCGCGGGCAAGACGATCCCGCTCAAGGCCATTAGCGACGAGGCGCTCGAGCAGTGCCCCTGCATCGAAACCGTCATCGTGGTCAAGCGGGTCGAGGCCGACTGCAACATGCAGGCCGGGCGCGACACGTGGTACCACGACGAGATGGCGTCGGCCGCAGCCGAGTGTGAGCCCGAGGTCATGAACGCCGAGGACCCGTTGTACATCCTCTATACCTCCGGCAGCACGGGCAAACCCAAGGGCGTGCTCCACACGACGGGCGGCTACCTGCTGCACACGCTGCTGAGCCACCGGGTGATCTTCGACATCCACGACGACGACGTGTACTGGTGCACGGCCGACATCGGGTGGGTGACGGGCCACAGCTACATCGTTTACGGCCCGTTGGCCGGCGGGGCCACGTCGCTCATGTTTGAGGGCGTGCCGACCTATCCCGACGCGGGGCGGTTCTGGCAGATCGTCGAGAAGTACAAGGTGTCGGTTTTCTACACCGCCCCGACGGCGATCCGCGCGCTGATGCG
>Ga0180432_10009764_pt1 | contig 11628 bp, 11 predicted proteins | sample SS_ome_10_FD_132414 | JGI IMG/M metagenome (GOLD analysis project Ga0180432, IMG submission 132414) | Hypersaline lake sediment archaeal communities from the Salton Sea, California, USA - SS_1_MS_2 metaG | ecosystem: Environmental > Aquatic > Non-marine Saline and Alkaline > Hypersaline >... | reverse complement strand
TTGAGAATGAAATTATAAAAAAATTGGAGGGATATTCTGTGAAAGAAGTCACTAAAAAAGTAATTGAAAAGCTGATTGAGGAGAATGATGACCTTTGTATTTCAATTTATATGCCTACCAGAGCTGATGCAAGTAGTGAAGTGAAAAAAATGCCCATTCAATTGAAAAATCTGCTTAGTAACGTGAAGAAAGAATTAGAAGAAAATCATGGCATAGATACTCGGGAAATAGATAAATTATTGAAACCTGCTACCGATTTGATACGAGATAGAATATTCTGGCAGAATCAAAAAGAAGGACTGGCAATATTTATTAACCCTAAACAATTTCACTATTTTCGCTTACCCGGAGAATTACCCGTAAAAGCTACAGTGAGTCAGTACTTTAATATCATCCCTCTACTTCCAGAGGCTATGTTTAACAACCTCTATTATCTGCTTGCCTTAAGTAGAAATAAAAATAGGATATTTCGTTGTACCAAAGGAAGTGTAGTAAAAGTTGATATTGAAGGTGTTCCGGAGAGCCTTCAGGATATCTTGCAATATGATGATTCAGAGAAGACACTTCAATATCATTCTCACAGTAATGGAAAAGCAATCTTTCATGGACAAGGTGTAGTTGATGATGATAAAAAGGAAGAATTATTACAGTATTTACGGCAGATCGACCAGGGATTGACCAGGTATCTTAATCAGAAGGATCAAAAGCAAAAATTTCCCCTGGTCGTAATGTGCGTTAAGGAACTGTTCCCTCTTTATAATGAAATAAATACTTATGCTTACTTGCTACAAAATCATATTGAAGGAAACCCGGATGAAGCTACCCCTGATTCCATTAGTAAGTCTGCATGGAATGTTGTTTCGGATTATTTTCAAAATGAATTTGAAGATATTAGCCGTATATATCATGATATGAAGGGAACCGGGAAAACATCTACCCAGTTAGAAGATATTATTTCAGCTTCTTATTTCAGCCGGGTGGAAAATTTATTAATAAAAAAGAATGTTTCACAATCAGGGAAATTTGATGCTGAAGAAAATAAAGTACATCTGGCAGATGAAGGAAACGGACAATACGGACAATATGATCTGTATAATTTAGCTGCTATCAAAACCATTTCTAACGGAGGACAGGTGTATGTTTTAGAAGAAGAACAGATGCCTGATGGAGAGGATGTAATTGCCATATATAGATTCTAAATAAACATACTTATTTAGGAATGTGGGCAAGTTTATAGTTTTTAGTTTATGGTTTTTTTGTTAAAAAATACATTTTTCCAATCCAAGTCCAAGCATGATATTAGTAATTGTGTAACCCGGTTCATTTTCTGGATATATAATAATATAAATTTTGATGTTTGAATTTTCAAAGCGGGCATATTTTTGCCCGCTGTTTATTTTAATATATGGGAATTTAGTATTTTTATTCTTAAACTAGAAACTAAAAACAAAAAACTGGAAACTGTTTTTCTATTTACACCATCCCCATCAAATGATAGAATACCCTCAGTATTAGAAGTTTAATGGATGATAGGTTTATATGATTCATGCGTATCAGTATTCAATCCCTGGGTTGTCCCAAAAATTTTGTGGATAGTGAAGTTATCTGCGGTTACCTGTGGGAGAAAAACTATACCCTGACCAATGAAATTGAAAAATCAGATGTGGCTATTATTAATACCTGCAGTTTTATTCAGCCGGCAGTGGAAGAATCTGTGGATGCCATTTTACAGGCAGTTAGACTCAAAGAGGAAGGAAAATTGCAATATATTATTGTGGCAGGTTGCCTGTCACAGCGATATAAGCAGCAGGATTTGCTGCAATCCCTTCCGGAAGTGGATGCCTTTATCGGGGTAGATGAGATAAGCCGGATAGCTGAAATTATCAAACAGCTCAAAAAAAGAAATCCTATTTTTCAGGTTCATTCCAATCCCTGTTTCATTTACGATGAAAAATCTCCCCGCTTTCTTTTAACTCCGCGGCATTATGCTTACCTTAAAATAGCGGAAGGATGCAATAACAGCTGCACTTATTGTCTGATACCCCATATTAAGGGACGTTATCGCAGTCGAACCATTGAATCGGTCATTGCCGAAGTAGAAAATCTGGTATCCAGCTATCCTTTAAAAGAAATCATTTTGATTGCAGAGGATACCACCTATTATGGTAGGGATCTCTATGGAAAACCCTCGCTGGCAGATTTGCTGCAAAGACTCGTTCAATTGGTTCAGAAAATAGAAAAAGCCAACCAGGAAAAACAAGGTATTTGCATACGCATTTTATACACACACCCGGCACATTATGATGACCGATTCATAGATATCATTGCCCAAAACTCTATGATATGCCCTTACCTGGATATCCCTTTACAACATATCAGTGATGCAGTACTAAAAAGAATGAATCGCAAGGTTGGTCAGAAAGAGATCCTGGCACTAATTAAAAAGTTAAGAGATAGAATTCCCGGATTAACCCTCAGGACAACTTTTATTACTGGTTTTCCCGGTGAAACGGATGTTGATTTTCAGGAACTATATGACTTTATTCAGGAATATCGCTTTGAAAAGATAGGCGTTTTTCCTTTTTATAATGAAAGAGAATGTTCTGCCAGCCGATTATCCCGGCAAGTTCCGGAAAAAATTAAAAAAGACCGGTTGGATAAGTTAATGAAACTGCAGCAGAAAATCACCCTGGAACACCAGACGGCACAGATTGGAAAGAAAAGACGTATTTTAATTGATGAGGTTTCAGAAAAAAATAAAAAAATATTAGTAGGCCGTTCCTGTGCCGAGGCACCGGAGATAGACGGTAATATTTTGGTTTCAAAGGGGAACCATCAGGATATTGGCAAATGGGTGGAGGTTAAAATAACCAAAGCATATCCCTATCACCTGGAAGGTGAAAAGATTTGCAAATAGGAAAAAGATATCGGTATAATATTTAAGTACAGTCTTTTTAATCATTTCTATTGCTAAAGAAGTAAGATGATTTATCAAGAAGAATATTCAAGACAAGTTATTCTAAGGGCGTAGCAAATAGAGTAGTGAAAGTGAATTAGAATGGTCTTTAAAATGAAAGGAATTTGTACTTTGATAAAACAGAGAATCAAAAAGTTCTGGCAGGAAATTGAGAAGAGTGAGAAAAAGCCAACGGCTTTTTTGGTCACCAATCCAAAAAATATTTTTTATTTAACCCATTTTAAAGGGGGAGGTATCCTTCTTTGCAGCACTGAAGAAAATTACCTTATTACTGATTCCCGCTATACAGAACAGGCGCATCTGGAGGCCCGGGATTGTCAGATTATAGTCCAGGAAATGAAACAAAGTGATGCGCAGACTGAGTCATTTCGTAAGCTGATAGCGGAGCTGAAAATCAAAGAAATCGGGTTTGAGTCAGACTCCCTTCAGGTTAGCACGTATCTGAAATATCAGACTTGCATGCCCCGGTTAAAGTTAATTCCCTTCCAAAATATCATCGAAACAATTCGTATGATTAAGGATTCCCATGAAATTGAGCTTATGAAAAAGTCTGCTCAAATTGCTGCCAATTCCTTTATTAAAACCCTTTATTCGTTGAAAACCGGAGTTTCAGAGCTTACCGTTTCTGCCCGCTTGAGTTATGATATGCGGAAAAATGGTGCACAGAAGGAAGCCTTTGACTTAATTGTCACTTCCGGCAAGAGAGGAACATTGATTCATGGAAGTCCTTCCAATAAGAAAATCAGAGAAGGTGAGTTCATTATCATTGATTTTGGTTGCATTTTTGAAATGTATCATTCTGATTGCACTCGTTCTTTTATTCTGGGAGATTCCAATAAGGAACAGAAAAAAATATTTGATATTGTTAAGAAAACTCAAATTGAAACCCTGCAACAGGTGAAAGCGGGAAAGAGATGCGGTGAACTGGATGATTTTGCCCGAAACATGATAGAAAAAAGTGGTTATGGTAATTATTTCAGCCATTCATTGGGCCATGGTGTTGGTCTTGATATTCATGAACTTCCCCGACTGAGTCCCAATGCACAAACTGTTCTGCAGCCCGGTATGGTGGTAACGGTGGAACCCGGTATTTACATTTCTAATATTGGCGGAGTTCGTATTGAAGATACGGTTGTGGTGACCGAAAAAGGATGTCAAATTCTGACCCCATTACCAAAAGTATTATCTGGTTTTACTTATCGCAAGCAAGATTTCAATGATATTATTATAGCATAAAAATTAGGTTTATGGGGGACTATGCTCCCATGACAATAACGATTTAAAGGAGGGAAAAAGTGAACTTAAAACAGACTGATCAGGAAATATACCAACTCATTAAGAAAGAAGAAGAACGTCAAAAGTATACCTTAGAGCTTATTGCTTCAGAAAATTTTGTCAGTGATGCTATTTTAGAAGCCCAGGGTTCTGTCCTAACCAATAAATACGCTGAGGGATATCCCGGCAGGAAGTATTACGGTGGATGTCAGTTTATTGATGAAGTGGAAAATTTAGCTATCGATAGAGCAAAGAAATTGTTTTCAGCAGACCATGCCAATGTTCAGCCTCATTCCGGCTCACAAGCCAATATGGCCGTTTATTTTAGTGTATTAAAACCCGGTGATGCTATTCTATCCATGAATCTTTCTCACGGAGGTCATCTGACCCACGGCAGCCCGGTTAATTTTTCCGGAACGTTATATCACATCATTCCTTATGGTGTGGAAAAAAAGACCGGACGGATCGATTATAATCTGCTTAGAGATTTAGCAATAAAAAACAAACCAAAAATGATAATAGCCGGCGCTAGCGCTTACCCCAGGGAAATTGATTTTGCAAAATTCAGGGAAATAGCCGATGAAGTTGGTGCCTATCTTATAGCAGATATTGCTCATGTTGCCGGTCTGATTGTAGTAGGAGAGCATGTCAGCCCTGTTCCTTCCTGTCATTTTGTTACAACTACTACCCATAAGACATTACGCGGACCAAGAGGTGGCTTGATTCTCTGCCAGCAGGATTTAGCTAAACAGGTGGATAAGAGTATCTTTCCTGGCATACAGGGCGGCCCGTTGATGCATGTAATTGCTGCTAAGGCGGTTTGCTTTAAACAAGCCATGCAGGATGATTTTATTGCCTACCAGAAACAGATTAAAAAGAATGCTGTTGCCCTTGCCCAAAAACTGATGGAGATGAACTATCAACTTGTATCCGGCGGTACAGATAACCATCTTATGTTGATTGATTTAAGGAATAAGGGACTTACCGGAAAGCAGGCAGAAAAGGCACTGGAAGATTCAGGTATTACAGTAAATAAAAATGCTGTTCCCTTTGATACCCAACCACCCATGGTGACCAGCGGTATCCGTATCGGTACCCCGGCGATGACCACTAGGGGAATGAAAGAAAAAGAAATGTTTCTCATTGCTAATTTGATTGACCGGGTACTCAGTGATATTGACAATCTCCGGGTAAAACAGCAAGTTCTGGGTGATGTAAATGAATTGTGTAAAAAATTTGTTGATTAGACAGGAATATATTAAGAAGAAATAAATCTCATAACTATACTACAAAATATGTTATAATCAATAAATTGATTTTCAGTTAAAATAATTAGTGTTCAAAGGAGGACTAAACTTGATTTCCACCAGTGATTTCAAAAATGGATTAAGCATAGAACTTGATCAGGAATTATATACTATTGTTGAATTTCAGCATGTAAAACCGGGCAAAGGAGGTGCCTTTGTCAGGACTAAGTTAAAAAACTTTCAAACCGGTGCAGTAATTGATAGAACTTTCCGAGCCGGTGAGAAAGTAGAGCAGGCCATCATCGAACGCAAGGATATGCAGTATATCTATAATGACGGAAATAGTTATTATTTTATGGACAAGGACAGCTATGAACAAATTCCCATTAATCCGGAAAAGATAGGGGAATTCGCTGATTTATTAAAAGACGGTAATGATGTACAAATTACTTTCTGGAAAGATGGGGTTATAGGTGTGGAACTTCCCGGAAGCATTGCACTTAAGGTGGTGAAAACCATACCCGGAGCGAAGGGTAATACAGTATCGGGCGCCTTAAAGCCTGCTACCCTGGAAACCGGTGCTGTTATTCAGGTTCCTCTTTTTATCAAAGAGGGAGACATAATTAAAGTGACCACTAAAGACAAAAAGTACCAGGAAAGGATACAATAATAGTTTGATGGAATTAGCAACTATCAATACAAATAATGGAAATATCAATGTTTCCAGAATGACCATAGAAACATTGATACATTTTATCTTGAGGGATATAAAAGCTGTGGTGGGACCAAGAAAAACCGTTTTACGGGATATTACTAATCAAATTACAAAGGGTACTCAAGACAACAAAGAGAACACCTCACAGGAAATCAGAATTGATATAAAGCCGGATTCTGTTATCGTAAATCTTTTTCTGGTCATTAATTATGGCATAAGAATTCCCGATTTAACCTGGGAAATACAGGCAAAAGTAAAGGAAAAATTAAAAGAAACAGCCGGCTTGGAAATTAATATAATTAATGTTCATATCCAGGGTATCCGTTATCCTCATAAATACCGAAATAGAGATACTTTAGTTATTCCGGAAATATTTGTAAAAATATTTTAACAAAGAATAAGTTTAATTTAACAATAAAATCTTGAGGAAGCCATGGGAAACAGAAGAGTATCCCGAGAAATGACACTGAAAGTCCTGTTCCAGGTTGATTTGGTTCACTGTAATGTGGACGAAGCAAGCAGCTACACATTTCAAACCGAAGATATCATGAAGCTTAACGAACCAGATGCCATTATTGAATTTTCCCTACAATTAGTCAAAGGTGTGCTCAAGCATCTCTCTGAGATAGATTCTTTGATTAAGAAACATGCCAGTCATTGGACTATAGAAAGAATGACCAATATTGACCGGAATATATTACGTATTGCTATTTACGAAATTGTGTTTATTGACAATATTCCAAAAAGTGTATCGATTAATGAAGCCGTCGAGTTGGCAAAAAAATACAGTACCGAAAGTTCTTTTGGATTTGTAAACGGTGTTCTGGGAAAAATAGAAAAAAAGGATTGAAATTCTTATTTTTAAGAATTTTGATAATTCAGGTTCGAGATGTCTTCAAACCAGGTAAACAAAAAAATATATACAGTCAGCAATATTACCCGTCATATTCAGCTATTATTCAGCTCGGATCCTCTTTTGCGTAATGTAACAATTGTCGGAGAAGTAAGTAATTTTAAATATCATTCCTCCGGTCATATGTATTTTGTCTTGAAGGATGATCAATGCCAGATAAGATGTGTTATGTTTCGAGGCAGTAATCTGGGTCTGGGCTTTGATCCCGTTGACGGAATGGAAGTAAAGGCAATGGGAGATGTGCGTGTTTATGAAAAAAGAGGGGAGTATCAGTTTTATGTATCCCGGATGACAGAGGCAGGCAGGGGAGCGCTTTTTGCAGCTTTTGAAGCTTTAAAAGAAAAACTGAAAGCCGAAGGGCTATTTAAGCAGGAAATGAAAAAAGCTTTACCCAGAATTCCCCATAAAATTGCGGTGATAACTTCACCGACCGGAGCAGCAATCAGGGATATCATTTCTATTACTTTACGGAGGTTTCCTAATATTCATATCATTGTGGTTCCATCTCAGGTTCAGGGTAATGAGGCAGCATTGCAGATTGCCCAAAATATTGAATTTCTCAATCTAGTACTTCCGGATCTGGATTTTATCATTATCGGAAGGGGAGGAGGTTCCATTGAGGAGTTGTGGGCTTTTAATGAGGAAGAATTAGCCAGGAGTATCTATTTATCCAAAATTCCCATCGTGTCTGCTGTCGGTCATGAAACAGATTTCACTATTGCAGATTTTGTGGCAGATCTTAGGGCTCCCACACCCTCAGGAGCAGCTGAGATGACCATCCCGGAAAAAGAGAGCCTGATTATACAACTTGACCTATTAAAAAGTAAGCTTAACCGGATGATGAATCATATTTTCGAATTAAAAAGGCAGAGTTGTTTCAATATTGTTGAAAACCTGAAATATCAAAGTCCGAAAAATAAGATATTACAGCACTTCCAGACTCTTGATGATTTAAGCAATCGGTTGAATCTGAATATGAAGCATATTTTACATATAAACGAAAATATTTTAAAGAAATATAGAGAGAAAATAATAACCCTGAGTCCCAGGGCTGTATTGAAACGAGGATACAGCATCTGTTTCAAGATGCCTGAAAAAGTGATTGTTAAGAATACCGGACAGGTAGAAAAAGATAACCTGATTGAAGTACTGGTGAATAATGGTACTATTTCAGCAAATGTCTCAGGAAAGGAGGAGAAATAAATGACTGCTAAGAAAAAAAAGGATGAAGACATTTCTTTTGAAAATTCTTTAAAAAAATTAGAAGAAATTGTTGAAGAGCTGGAAAAAGGAGAACTTAGTTTAGACGAGGCCTTGAAATTATACGAAGAAGGGATGCAGTTCTCTGACAAGTGTTTGGAGAAATTAAATGAATCTAAACAGAAAGTTGAAAAACTGACCAAAGAGGGGAACAAAAAATATCATACCGAACCTTTTTCTATGCAAAATAATGAAATGGATGAAAAAGAGTAAATGAAATTAATGCCCTATATGCAGGAAAAGAAAAAGATTATTGACCAATACCTGGAAGAAAATCTTCCCTTAGAAAGTCAAAATCCTTCCTCAATACACCGCTCTATCCGTTATAGTGTCTTAAGCGGAGGTAAAAGAGTTCGCCCTATCCTAACCATGATGACTGCAGAGCTATTGGGACAACCTTATCAAAAAGTATTGCCTGCTGCCGCAGGGATAGAGCTTATTCACACCTTCTCTCTGGTTCATGACGATCTGCCATGCATGGACAATGATGATTACCGGCGGGGGAAATTAACAAGTCATAAAGTCTTCGGAGAAGCGATGGCGATTTTGTCAGGGGATGCCCTATTGGTAATGGGTTTGGATTTTATTTGCAGAAATACCGAAATAGAAGGCGTCACCAGGGAATCTGTTTTTTCGGTATTACAGAATATTCTGGAAATGCTCGGGACTAGGAGGATGTTAGGCGGACAGATAGAGGATATCAGCTGGCATCATCAAAAAGAAAATCCTGATTATATAGAAGATATTTATTTGAAAAAGACATCGGCTTTGATCTGTGCTTCTTTAAAAACCGGGGCACTTTTATTAAATGCCAGCGGGGAACAGATCGAAGCACTGGAAAAATATGGGGAGAAAGTCGGCCTGGCTTTTCAAATTACTGATGATTTGCTTGACTTGCAACAGGATAAAAAAGATGACCGTAGACCTACTTATCCGGAGATATTCGGAATTGAAAAGTCTAAAAAAGTTGCCTTTCAATACTGCAGCCAAGCCAAAGAAAGTATTTCTTCATTCGGGAATAAAGCGCAGTTGTTTTATGAATTAGCCGATTTTATGGTTAATCGTGAGAAATAATGATATTTTTTAGGAAAGCTTAATGCTAGTGATGTTAAATTAAGATGGGTTCAAGAGAGAGTATTTACCTTGGATATCTTGAAATGACAGAAAACAGGAGGGAGCATGCTGAGATCTCATAATCGTAAATATGACCAAATTAGGCCGATTAAGATAACCCGTAATTATATTAAATATTCGGAAGGTTCCGTATTAATCGAAATGGGTGACACCAAAGTTATCTGTACGGCAAGTATAGAAGAAAAAGTACCCGTTTTTTTAAGGGGAACCCAGCAGGGTTGGGTAACTGCTGAATATTCTATGATTCCCAGGGCAAACCAGATTCGCAATATTCGAGATTCTGTTAAGGGGAAAATAAATGGCAGATCTCAGGAAATTCAGCGACTGGTTGGTCGTTCTTTGAGGGCGGTAACTGACCTTGACCTGCTTGGACCAAGAATGATCTGGCTTGACTGTGATGTAATACAGGCAGACGGAGGAACCAGAACTATTTCTATTATCGGTTCCTTTATTGCTATGATAGATGCATTGCAATATTTAAAAGCTGAAAAGAAGATTGAAACCATTCCTGTTAAGCATTTTCTCGGTGCTATCAGCATAGGAATTGTTGATGGTGAGATGTTGCTTGATCTTGATTACAAGGAAGACAGCCGTGCTCAGGTTGATATGAATATGATTATGACCGAGCGGGGAGAGGTGGTTGAAATTCAGGGAACTGCAGAAGAGCGCCCTTTTTCTATGAGAAACCTGACTCAGTTAATCAAATTAGCCGAAAATGGCATTCAACAGGTCATTGAAAAAGAAAGAGAAATCATCGGAGAGCTATGTTAAAAATGGTTCTTGCTACCCGTAATATAGGGAAAGCAAGAGAAATGAAAGATAAACTAAGCGGCTATCCTGTGATCATCAAATCCCTGATTGATTATCCCCAGATTCCGGAAATAGAGGAAAATGGCAAGACATTTACTGACAATGCCGTAATCAAGGCAAAAACTGTGGCGGAATGGACCAATTTGCCATCCCTGGCAGATGATTCCGGTCTTGAGATTGATTACCTTGGCCTAAAACCGGGTATCTATTCCTCCCGATGGGGAAAGACAGACCGGGAAAAAATAGAGAAAGTTCTTCGGGCTCTTCAAAATATAAAAAACGAGCAAAGAAGCGCTCGTTTTGTCTGTGTAATGAGTCTGGTTATCCCTGGTCAACAAACCTATACCACAACAGGAACCTGCTCAGGTAGAATCACCCGATTACCACAAGGACATCTCGGGTTCGGTTATGACCCTGTTTTTATTCCGGATGGTTATAACCGGACATTTGCCCAGCTGGGGATTAAAATCAAAAATAATATCAGTCATCGTGCTGTTGCTTTGGAAAAGATGCTAAAAATCATTATTGACCATTTTCAGTTACAGTAAATAATTCCAATAATTTTAATATTACTATTTATTTTATATTCATTTTTATTTATAATGGTATTATCTGTTTTCTAAAAGCAGGAGAAAGAAAGGAAGTAACTTTGTTGACTTCTCCCCCTATATACTATATAATACTTTTGTTTCGGGGTGTAGCGCAGCTTGGTTAGCGCACCTGCTTTGGGAGCAGGGGGCCGGAGGTTCAAATCCTCTCACCCCGACCACGAGCGGGAATAGCTCAGTTGGTAGAGCACTAGCCTTCCAAGCTGGTTGTCGCGGGTTCGAGACCCGTTTCCCGCTCCATATTATGAAATTATAGACCTGCGCCTGTAGCTCAATAGGACAGAGCAACGGACTTCTAATCCGTAGGTTGGGGGTTCGACTCCCTCCGGGCGCGCCATGATGATATACGTGGTGGGCGTAGCTCAGTCCGGTTAGAGCCCTGGATTGTGGCTCCAGTGGTCATGGGTTCAAATCCCATCGCTCACCCCAATTTTAGCGCTCGTAGCTCAACTGGACAGAGCTGTGGACTTCGGATCCAAGGGTTGGGGGTTCGACTCCCTCCGAGCGCGCTTACATAGGTTTTAAGATAAAGCTATTTATTATAGAGATTTACTTTACTGTATCTTTGAGGGGTTTCAGGGGAGACTTCCCCTGAACATATTCTGGTTAATACCAGTATATCTCTTTAAAGTAACTACTGTATCTTTGAGGGGTTTCAGGGGAGACTTCCCCTGAACATATTCTGGTTA
>Ga0180432_10009762_pt1 | contig 11629 bp, 14 predicted proteins | sample SS_ome_10_FD_132414 | JGI IMG/M metagenome (GOLD analysis project Ga0180432, IMG submission 132414) | Hypersaline lake sediment archaeal communities from the Salton Sea, California, USA - SS_1_MS_2 metaG | ecosystem: Environmental > Aquatic > Non-marine Saline and Alkaline > Hypersaline >... | reverse complement strand
CAAATTGGCTGTTAAAATCGTGGATGCAAAGGCGTGTGCATCAATCTCTGGTGGGGGTGGGCATCCAGAGACGATATTAGCAGTCAAAATGATGTGTCCCAATGTCACTGAAACCGACTGTAATGCCATGTCGCTTCGAGCAATTTTGTCAGAATGAAACCGATCTGAAGGATGTGATTGAGAATATTCAGACTTTTCTTGCAACCAAGACGAAGAAGCAAACGAAGCAAACGAAGTAAACGAAGTAAACGTGATTCATTTACTTGTGACATTGTTTGCATACATCAAAGCCACTCGAGAACATATTGTCAAATCTTTCCTGATCTTTCTGAAATGTATTGAGGGCATTGGTATTGCCACCTGGAACACACACAGCTCTATTCTCAGCATTGAGACTACCAGAACCACGGTCAGCATAGGGCAAGCGTGCATTGCTGCGGTTACTGATCTGACAATCTCTGTCGGCATCAACAGCAGCATTCCCACTGATAAATTGGTTTTCAAAAGCTTCTTCCTCCCTTTGTCTGGGTGGCAAGGCATTATTGTTTCCCCCTTTGGCTACACATCCAGTGCCATCTCCACTAGCACAACCCAGGGTTTGGCTCTTATCTATCAACCCACTTCCAAGGCCACAACCTGCGAATGGATGATTGCGGTTCCGTCCCTTGCATATCTTCCTACGAGATGCATAGTAAGCATTTGTCATTGGGTTAAAAAGATTGTCAAAGTTTGTTTCCTGTCGTGTGGTACAATCAGAGCTCGTGTCGCCTGTGTTGCAGGGGCCTTTATTGCAGGGTCGTCTAGCCAATGTAGATTGCCTGCTAGTCATGTTTGTATACTTTCTACAGAGAAAATCCGAAAAGACCTGAATCGAACAAATGCATTGTATATGAAATTGTGAATGGAAGTGTGGATAGAAGTGTGGATAGAAGTGTGGATAGTCACGTGATGCTTCACAAAAATTTGATACTGTCGTAAGAAGGGTGCAGACTTCAGTATCCTATCTCAAGTATTAACTCAACCATGTCAACTGTTACTCCAACAATCAAAGTCCCAACTGTGACAGTCCCAACTCAGGCTACTCAAGCGACTCAAGAGACAGATATCCTCGATGTGGTCAATGATGTGCCAGAGGTAGAAATTGCCCCAGAGTTTGAGGGTGCAATCGAGCTAGCTCTCAAGAATTTTGGTGAAACATGGAATCTAAGCGGTCAACCAGAGCTTGTGAAGGCATTGGTAAGTCACTTTCGTCTGGCTTTCAGTCAGATCAAGCTTCCTTCTGCCCAGAAAAAGACGCGTGGTACCAGTGGTTACAATGAGTACATCAAGAGCCGCTGGGAACAGGTTCGTGCTGCCAAGAAGGCTGCCAAGCAATCTGGTGGTGGCGGTGGTGGCGAGACGACAGAGACGCCACAGGAGACGATGAGTGAGTTTGCCAAGGATTGGAAGAGTATGTCGGCAACTGATCAGCAGAAGTACCATGACCTTGCCAAGCAGAAGAACAGTGAGAACTTTCCAAGCAAGAGCAAGAAGTCACAGAGAAAGAAGGGTCCGATGAGTGGTTATAACTACTTTATCAAGGTCAAGACAGCTGAGCTGAAAGAGACTGACAGCGGTCTGCAGTCAATGGATCGTATGAAGCACATTTCTACTCTCTGGAACGGACTCACGCAGGTAGAACGCGATCAGTTCAAGAAGGTTGCATCTGATGAGTTCTGGGCTGAGAACCCAGATCTATGGGAGGAGCGCCAGCGTGAAAAGGCAGAGGCAGAACAAAAGGCTAAGGAGAAAGCTCTGGAGGATGCGGCAGTTCTGTCTGCGATCCGGCAGCCAGTGGTCGGCCCTCCACCAGTCATTGTTCCATCCCAAAATCCAAAGTAAAAAGAAAAGCAATGATGATCTCTGTCTTGTCTTGTGTTTCTGATCAGGATTCGAGGGCAAGTTTGCATCTTTGGTATTTCTCACTGATGTGTAGTCCTGGACTATTGTGGTATAAATAGATTCCAAATGACATCCAGAGAAAGATAGCAGATATCCCCCATTCGAGTAGCATGTTGCACTATTCTGTGATATGTTTGTGACATATTTGTGGCATGTGCAGATGATCATTTTCATTTTTGATGCAAATGCGCAAGAAATTGAGATTGATTTGCGATGTAACTGTAAGAAAGAGACCAACCATGGAGCCAACAACGACGCCCAATCCTTACCGTCTTAAAAGTAATGAACCCATTGCCGAAGCAAGTGATGTATGCTCTTTAAAATATCCTTTTAGAAAGTTAGTGCTGGCCGGAGGCGGCTTGCGAGGGATGGCTTATATAGGTGCGTTTCGTAGCCTGAGTAGGCTTGGGGTTCTTCAGGGTGTTGATGAGATCCTAGGTTGTTCGATCGGGGCTGTGATGGCACTCCTCGTGGTATTAGAATATACTGAGACCGAGTTACATGACTTCCTTTTGCACTTTAATTATCAAGATATCAAGGATATAAATTTTATGACGGTCCTGGAGAAATGGGGAGTGGATTCCGGCGAGAAGATTGAGCAGTTTCTTGTCTTGTTGATTAAGCACAAGACAGGGCTGGTCGAACCTACATTTGCCCAGCTAGCGGGTTCCGAACAGACACGCATTAATCTAATAGTCAATGCGGTTGCACTAGATGAGTATAAAGTCCACTTTTTCAGTGAAAGGGATTCTCCAGAGATGCCAGTTGTAAAAGCGGTTCGGGCCTCTCTGAGCTTACCTGGCGTATTCTCGCCAGTAGATTATGGCAATCATATCTGGGTTGATGGAGGTCTATTGAATAATATGCCAATAGAGTATTTTGCAAATGATCCAACATGCACGAGCGAAGAGATTCTGGGACTTCGATTCCCAAGTTCCAACAAACCACCTAGTTACCAGGGTCTGGAGAACATTCAAAAATATCTGATCTCGGTATGGGCGTGTGTTTATTCAACAATGAACAACTTGAGAGCACAGGTTCATGATGAACATACCTACAATATAATAACGATACCAACTGCAGACATTGGAACCTTCCAGTTTTCGATACCACGTACCAAGAGGTTACATCTATTCCATCTTGGTGAAATTGCGGTACAGGAGTTCATCAACACATACAAGGCAGGTCGGGAGGACCTGAATGGCCAGACTGACCAGGACGAAAACAGGACTGACCAGGACGAAAACAGGACTGACCAGGACGACCGGGAGGACCAGGAGGGCCAGGACCAGGTTGACCCGGTTGACCCGGTTGATCAGGAGGGCCAGGACTGAGAGAGTTGGGACGATCCAATATATGTTGACATACTGATCCACTTGTAATCCACTTGTAATCCACTTGTGATCCACTTGCACAATAAAATAAAATATATTTTATTAAATTAAATACATTTTATTTATGAAAAAAAGTAATGAGCATTGGGAAGATTGTTTAAGTGAAAGCGAAAGCGAGACTGAATGGAAAGATTGTGACAGTGATAGTGATACAAATGAATGCGATATATATATCAAAAACAAACTGTATGTGAAGGGTGTTGGGGTTGAGCATGCAGGCCTAGCGAGTGACATGCATCGCGTAAGTTCATACAGCAAATTTCTCAGATCCCGCCACAATCTGATGAAAATACAACCAGTCCAACCACAGAGAGTGTACACGTACTATGTAGGCGTGTTCAAAAGGCTGAAGGGGGTAGGCATGTTGAACACAGAGTTGATGGAGATGGAGCAAGCGCCATCCGGTAGTCGTGTGGAGGACTATTTCCCAATGACCATCGAGGCTCTGAACAAGAGAGGGAACTGGCGCTTTCTGTCAACTGCAGAGGCTTTGGCTGCAGATTACATCGATTTTAGTTGGACAAATGCTGCATTCATAGCTCAAAAATCGAGAGTCCACAGCAGATTTCTCCTTGACAACTTGGATAATTTCCTGACCAACAAGCGTGCATTCTATTCACAGTTTGACAAGGATGGTTTCTGTCCTGCATTTATGATCATTCAGAGGACCGATACACCTCAGCAGCTGCGTGAGCAGATCAGAACCTTTCTGAAAGGGAAAGGGTCAGGGTCCTCCGACCATATTCTAAAGCCAGACAAGGGGTCTGTCAGTACAGGAGTACGTGTGTTCACCTCTGATACACCCAACATTGAGGATCAGATACTGGAACATCTTCAGGACCATACCTTCGAGGATTGGACTCTCAGCGAGGTGATCAAGCCGAAACTCCACACCACCTCCCACACCACCACGCAGTCTGGAGAGGGTTACATTACATCTTTGCGGTTATATTTCTTACTGACCAAGCTTAATGATAGGGAGGTATCAGCATATCTGTATGATCATTTCATGGTTTACAGGGCTGAGGAGCCGTTTGAAGGTGATATAACCGATCCAAGGACATTTTTGACCAATTACATGCATGACAAGGACATCGATTCCAAACTAGCAGATGAAAAGTTTGTGAAGGAGCGCTTTATACCACATGCAGAATGGATGGCTGGGTTCTCGCCAGATGCACAGAAAAGGATGAAAAACGAGATCAATCGCGCCCTTGCCGTGATTGCGGACAGAGTGCGTGATAGGTTGCTTGCCTTCAATGACCAGAAAATGTCACAGACCAGATCCAAATATGCACCAGACTGGCTATCATATCATGTGTATGGTGCGGATGTTCTTGTCAGGGAGGATGGCAGTATCAAGATACTCGAGCTGAATGGTGCACCTGCAATGAATGTCAAGACCAGATATTACGGTCTTGAGGACACACGACTGGATTACTTTGATCTATTTGATGATTTGATGAGCAAAACGGTTGACCGTGTCTTTCCACAACCATGTCGACAACAGGCAGAATCATGTAATAGTAACGGATTTCAGCTAGTCTATCGTTCAGATCGCCAGTGCTTGCCAATCACTGCTCCCACATATTACATAGCATACTCTATCACCCAAAAATACCCATTCATGTTGGCTGCACTCGAGAAAAGGCAATATCTGCGTCGCACAAGAACTTTGTACGATTCGGTCGACTTTTTTTGGGGGCTGCGCGAGAGATATGTCGTCCCTGAGAGCAACATGAATTACTACGATGAGATCATCAACTACCTGACCTCAAAGAGGATGCGCAATGCACGCATCATCAACAAGGTGCAAGGGATAACATACTACTTGGCCAGTAAGGATCGTATGTATACTGAGATTGTTGATCATTGTGGACAGGATGTGGCTGACACATTTTTGCCAGTTACTTTCCAACTGTTTTACAAAAAATATTACGATGCGTTTCATCGTGTCCGAAAATATATTCGAAGTAGGAAATATCGCGACATTCATGCATGGATAGTCAAACCAGTGCATGGGTCACGTGGACTTGGCATCTCCATTTTTCATCGAGACGAGTACGATTGGAGCAGCACTAAGATTGCACATGCGATCACCGCTCATATACAGGCTGGCAGTAATATAGGCTATCGTATCAAAGACGCTACGGTTCAGAACAAGACTGCATTCAATGGTTTACAGTACGATGATGGTGTATACTACAAATCCCAGAATTACCGCTATTGGACTATTTGCCAGTATTTGGATAGCCCTGACCTGCTCATCCCACCAGGATTGAGAGAGTCAGCACCAGCACCGACAGCTCTTCGAGGTTCAAGATTCATTGATGGATTCGGGTTTGACCTTTGGAACCTTCCATCCAGTCGGCGTGAACATACTGGCCACAAGTACAATATCAGATTCTATGTACTACTGACCCTCAATGATCTTCCAACTTTCAAGGATATCAAACAGGCATCGACATACAAGAAGAAAGAGAAAGGGTGCATGGACGCTTACATTTTTAAGGATTTCATGACATATTTTACACTGTTGCCTTACAACACAAGTAGCCACAACGCAAGTGCGGTTCCGGCTGAATTTCGGAACTTGTCGCCAGAGACTTTGAGCCGGATGAGAGGACTGACCAATTTTGAAATGATTGACAATCTCTATGATGAGAATCGAAAGAGAGGATACACCGATGAGGAGAACATTGACCGTGATCAGTGGAAACACGATCTGACAGGATTGTACTCCGATTTGGTGGATGAGCATAAATTCCACACAGTATGGAATCAAGCTCTGAACATCACGAAAAAGACACTTGATAGTGTCAAATACAATCTGAGGGCTTTGAATCGTCACTCTGAGGCAGGATATTTGGGATGTTTCAACCTATTGGCGTATGATACACTCCTGGATGAATTTGGAAAGCTTTGGTTGGTCGAGATCAACCGTGGTCCCGACATAGTTGGTCTCCAGAAGACGTTGGGAGATGAGGCATGCACAGAGATCTTTGATGAATTGTTTTCACTTACAATCGATCCACACTTCATGGAGCAAACATTCATGGAGCAAACAAAGAGAAGTATGAAGTATTGGAAGCATATTCCAGTGAAGTACCGTGGCATAAACACCTGATAGTCGCACTAGTTACACATGATGCATCTTTTCCGCTTCACGAACCTTTTCCATTATGACTGGTGGATAGCGACAGTCATAATTCTTGATGTAGAACCAATAGCGTGATAACATGACAGCGTCTGCAAACTCGATGCTCGTTGATGGATCCTGATTGATAATGAACCAGGCTCTCTCGGAGAGGGCTTCATTGGTTTCTTGCTCAATTCTCTCAATGTAATAGGATCTGGCACGCACAGTGATCTCAATTCCTGGTTGACTGCTCATTTGATTGGGCAGCTGACACTTTGCGATGAGATCATTTTTTGCTACCTATAGATTGCTCAGCGACATTTCACATGGAAACTCAGAAATGTTGTCAATATTGTTGAGTGTCACATCGTCCTCGTCTGGAACTGGAGCATAGGATTGGATCCCCAAGTTAGATTCTGTACTCTCACTTGGTTCGCTGTAACTAATCTGCACCCTTTCCTTGTCCTCATCATATGCACTCACTATGGTGCCATGTGGATTCTTTGGTTCTTGTACTTGGGTACTGGATTGAGGAAGTAGAGCCAGATTAATTGCATCTATTCTGGTTTTCATTTGGGTCATTCCGCTATAAAGAAAGTACAATGAGGCAATTATAATGCTAAGAAATCCCAAGCCGACCCCAAGTGTCAGAAACTGCATTCTGGTATTTTATTTTATACTTTGGTACATATAAATGCTCTGTTCAGTCCGCATATGCATATGTGCACTGCATCTGGGAAAAAAATGTAGAATGATTGTATAAAGAACTATACTAAAGTTCCATAATGAATAACGCTCTTGGAAACAAGAACTGTCCGCCTCTGATGGCGGATGGTCGCTATGTCACCGATTACCGCCCAAGCTGTGAGGTTCATGATCTTCTAATCAAGCAGAACGGTATTATGAACAGCTATGACTACCGCCAATTTATGATCAACAATGCTGGTACATTTATGCAGATTGATCGCGATTTTTATAATGCTCGTAACCAGTGCAACTCCTGCAAATTTTACCATGTCGACCCCAATGGTAACGATAGTTACTGGGATGCATACACTACATCATTTGGATATAGCCGCAAATAGATTTGGGAATATTTTTCGAAGCTACAGTATAGGTATAACTTAAATGAGTTTAGTCAGTAATTTTTCGAATGACGATATCTCCGGTGAAATCTACCTCGATGGTTGCATGTTTACCATTCGTGGCAAACTGGTCTCGCCATCTCCACAGACACTGCGTTTCTGGGCTGCAGCTCCAGCCGACCGTCGCCTCAGTCTACTAGGCTCTGGTCTCCCATTCGCCACGGAGAAACAAGCCATGGAGGAGACTCCCAATCAGGGAAGCTTTCAGGTTACAGATGGTACTTTCGAGTTTGCTGTTGAAGCGCCTAACACGTATTATACCTGCCAGGGTAACACAACTGTCCACCCTCATGTGAACATCCTACTGGAGCCTCTGAAGCGTCAATACAAGCTTCAGTTAGGTCCCAGTATCCCGAACCGATCTCTGCACTCTCTGCCAGGAGCACCCAACCGCGCAACATTTCGTTGATTTAGCTAGGTCTAAGGCACCAAAGTCTTCCGACTCAGGGACTATTAACCCTCCTCTTATACAGCTACATTCCTGCAGCGTGCACTTTTTTCTGAGATTTTTGAGTTTGGAAAATTATTTTTAATCCTCCAAAATGTTTGTGAAATTTCACGTCTCAGTCACTGCAATTGTTCAACTATTAGATAAGTCTAAGGCACCAAAGTCTTCCGACTCAGGGACCTATTAGTCCTCCTCTTATACAGCTACAGCAATGTAGCGCGCACTTTTTTCTGAGATTTTTGAGTTTGGAAAATTATTTTTAATCCTCCAAAATGTTTGTGAATTTTCACGTCTCAGTTTTTCTGAGAATCTTTGAGTTTGGAAAATTATTTTTAATCCTCCAAAATGTTTGTGATTTTTCACGTCTCAGTTACTGTAATTGTGTTTACTATTAGATAAGTCTAATGCACCAGCATCTATTCTTCCAAGAATATAGAATATATGGGTGAAACGCGCGGTGGTAGTGAAGTACGTAGTGGTAGTGAAGCACGTGGTGGTACTGAAACACGTGGTGGTAATGAGGTGAAAGCGATGATACATGACATGGTAAAAAACAGTGATCTGGTTGGTATAAAAGAATGGGTGGACAGTGTTCAGAGTGGCTTGTTGGCATTTGACGATCCCAGCCTGGTGATGATGGCGATCGAAGTATATCTGGATCCTGATTGCTACATGACGGATGAGAGGTTCCAGTTAGAGATAATCGAGGTCCTACTGAAATGTGGGTTAAGATACTGGATGGGAGGATCATCCGGAATGAGTCTTGCAATGTATTTGTGGACATGGTGGAGCAACAAGAACAAGGAGGCAAGCCTGGAAGAGCCATCGGAGGAGCTTAAGAATGAGGAAGTCAGACGAAAGGTACTCAAAGTATGTCAACTGTTGTTGGACAGTGGTGACAGTCGGGCAATCACTGATGGTGGTAAAGAGGACAGCCATGGTTGGGGATCAGATGTCACAGAGTATTTGTTTAGAAATCAGGCTGCTATCAGAATACAAAGATGGTGGCGCAAAGGAAGGACCAGTTCAAGTGATAGACAATGATCTACTTTTTGAAACTGAAATGTTTTCCTCAGGATAGGCCTGAGAAAAAAGTCATTTCGAATCTTTTTGCTTTACATAGATCGTATTCTTAAAGAAGGTGTTCAGATTTATGCACTGAACCACTTTGTACTTTGAGGAATGGGAGTTAATGGGTCCGAAATTTCAGCCACATGCATACCCTGAGAAAATTTGACATACATATATTTTTACTTTATATCAAAACAACAAATAAAGCAAAAATATGCGCAGCTTCGAAATGATTGTGCTCATCATAATGGTGCTGGTATCGTTTGTAGATATCGCAATCAGCAGTGTGCAGGCGTTTGCATACATTGCATTCGACCCTTTCGGGTGCATATTTGCCACATGTGGCGTCATTGGTAAGGTGTGTGCATGCCGTGCACTTGTGCACTCTCTCCTTGAAAGTACTTAGTCTTAGTAAGAATGGGAAGAACCTACCTCCGGACTTTGATGCATGTAGTCCAGACTATTGTCCCAGTTGACCTGCGTGGACCTGCATGCAAGAGCATTATGAGAAACTACTGTAAGGTTGGATCGCGCGCTTTCACAGATCCAAAATGCAAAAGTTACTGGTGGTAACAAGGCGAATGCAACCTGGTGCAAATCAACCAAGGGAGGCTACTGTAGGGGCCGATGATAGAAATTGCAGAGGATTTTGCGACACTCTCGAAAACAAGGGCTTTTGTGATGAGAACATGCGCGCATATTGCAACACGAGTAGGGGAAAGACAGACAGTCGATGCAAATGCATCAACAGCACATTTCCTGGCCCAGCCTGTCTCAACCCAGATTGCACTGCCAGATCATACCGTACTGGTGACCTGTTGCGGCAAACATGTCCCAAATGTGCTAATTGGATCAATCAGCAAGGCGACAGTGTCTTTGTCGAGGCCAATCAAACCCTCATCTGCGAAGGTGGTAAGGTCAAAAAGATCACAAAACCCACCGTACCTGAACCGAAGCCAACACCCACCGTACCTGAACCGAAGCCAACACCCACCGTACCAGAGCCCGCAGAGGACCTGGTCACTAACATAGTCGATGTAATTGCTGACAATGCTTGGATCGGAATCCCAATCAGTGGTGTTCTAGCCGTGCTCATTGCAATCGTGACCATTTACATGTATGTAACCAGAGTAACCAAATAGTAGATGCTTGAAAAATGATAGTATGAGATGAAACTTTCGGAGGGGTTTCAAACATTGAGAATGAACAGGCCATTCTTACCTGGTAAACCCAAGGTGAAGCTTGTTCGGAGCAATGGCTCCAAGGGTACATATCTAGTTGCAAAGAGGAACATCTCCAAGGGAGAAAGGGTTGTGATTTACTGGGGACACATACTGGATCCTGATGAGCCTTACCGGCGTTGGGTAAGAGACCAGGGAGAACCATCACTGTATCAGTCATGGTCGAAATATCTGCGTGGACTGGATAGTGGAGAGATTGTTGATGGTAGCCAGGCGCTCACTGTTACAGACATTGGACTGCAAGGAGTCTATGTGAACGATATACAAATGCTGAATAGCACGGATGTCGATGATCTTAGAAAATACGTACAATCAGAAGCCAAATGCAATCTGACTGTAGTTCATAGTCCAGAACACCCTTTCCCCATATACCAAGCGCGGCGAAAGATCCACAAAGGAGAAATTTTGTCGGTCCATTACGGATTGGGCTATTGGCTGTTACAACTAGGAGTCCCTCCTCAAGACATTGCTGGACATATCAACAAAATCATGTAAAAATGGTGCGGGTCTGGTTTTTAGCTATGGTATAGTATAGCTAGTACAGAATAGATGAACACGGTGGAGCAAGGTCTTACTGAGAGTGGTTTCTCCTTTGTCTCCAAAGACTTGAATAGACCTTGGGGAGCGTTCTGGGTCATCAAAGAGCAGGATGCGTTTCTGCAAAAATATTTCCCTGATCAAATCTCGATCTTGGGGCAAGATACCATGATATCTCCAAAAATATTGTATGTCGCACCTGGTAAGAGGCTCTCCTGGCAATATCATCATCGCCGGAAAGAGGTGTGGAGAGTTGTTGATGGACCAGTGGGTGTCATCAGAAGCCGAACAGATGAACCTGGACCACTCGACACACATGATCAAGGAGATCTCATCATACTTGAGAAAGAGGAGAGACACCGCCTGATTGGGTTGGATCAACCTGGTCTGGTTGCAGAGATTTGGGTCCACATCGACCCATCCAATCCATCCGATGAGGATGATATCATCAGAATCCGCGATGATTTTAGCCGATCATAAGGGGCATTCCACCTAACGACACGACACCCCTTGGAGCCAATGGACCTCGTTGGCCCCAAGAGCTGATCCAGCAGTGAGATCACAATAACTCAATATACATTCGCTCAGGAGAATATATATTGTTCGTGACATAGGGGGTTTCTGGGCTCTTCTGTTGTGCAAGTGGTACCATAATAGTTAACTAGTACGTGGTTGCTTAAGTGGAACGTACTAGTTAACTATTGGAGTACTAT
>Ga0180432_10009761_pt1 | contig 11630 bp, 9 predicted proteins | sample SS_ome_10_FD_132414 | JGI IMG/M metagenome (GOLD analysis project Ga0180432, IMG submission 132414) | Hypersaline lake sediment archaeal communities from the Salton Sea, California, USA - SS_1_MS_2 metaG | ecosystem: Environmental > Aquatic > Non-marine Saline and Alkaline > Hypersaline >... | reverse complement strand
TCATACACGGGATACTTGATGTGGGTGAGGCAATGGCCTCCCCGGTTATAGCTGAAGTTAAAAGGGATATGAACAAAGAAGGCGATATATTAATTGATGTTCCTCCAGGAACGTCCTGTGCAGTTATAGAATCAGTTAAGGATGTTGATTACTGTATACTGGTTACCGAGCCCACGCCCTTTGGCTTAAACGACCTTAAGTTGGCTGTGGAAATGCTTAAGGAGATGAAAATACCCCATGGTGTGATAGTTAATAGGGCAGGAATAGGTGATGAGGGAGTTCATGAATACTGTAAGAGCGAAAACATCGATATATTGATGGAGATCCCCCATGATGAAAAGATAGCAAGGCTTTACTCTAATGGTGTGCCATTCGTTTCTGAGTTGCCAGAGTACAAAAAAAGATTCAAGGAAATGTTTGAGGAAATTAGAAGGGTGGTTGAGGGATGAAGCAGGTTACTGTCTTAAGCGGTAAGGGAGGCACTGGTAAAACCTCGATGGTGGGAGGGCTTGCTTCCCTGACTGAAAATAAGGTGTTAGCAGACTGTGATGTTGACGCCTCAGATCTGCACCTTATTCTTGAACCCAAGATACGCAAGGAAACTGATTTCAAGGCACTAAAGACTGCCAGGATTGATGAATCAGTATGTATTAGATGCGGTAAATGCATGCAACATTGTCCATTTGATGCTATAGACGATTATGTTGTTAAACCCCTGGCCTGTGAGGGATGCGCTGTCTGCGAGCTGGTTTGCCCTGTTAATGCCATATCCATGTTAGAGAAAATAGCAGGTAAAACCTTCATCTCTGATACACGAGCTGGGCCGTTATGCCACGCGATACTCTATGCCGGAGAGGAAGCCTCCGGTAAGCTTGTAACCCAGGTAAGGGATAATGCCAGAAAGGTTGCTTCAGAAAATGATCTGGATTTGGTGTTAATTGACGGCTCTCCGGGAATCGGTTGTCCTGTTATTGCATCAATCGGGGGGGCTGACCTTGCTCTGGTGGTGACTGAACCATCAATCTCTGGATTTCATGACCTTAAAAGGGTTCTTAAAGTTGTAGAACACTTCAAGATTAAATCCATGGTATGCATAAACAAATACGATATTAACCAGGAGAAAACTAATGAGATAATAGAGTACTGCAGTAGAAAGGATATATTAATCGCCGGGAGGATTCCATACAGCGAGGACTTCACTAAGGCAATGGTTGAGGGAAAGACCATAATAGAATATGGGAGTGAGATATCTGGGGCGGTTAGGAAGGTGTGGGATGAGATTAACAATAGTCTATGATAATGAGCTCTTTGATGACGCTTCGGTCTTGGATACAGGGTGGGGTTTCTCCTGCCTTATTGAGTTAGATGACAGAAATATTTTGTTCGATACCGGCTGGAAGGGTGAGGCCTTGGGAAGAAACCTTGAGAGGCTTGGTTTCTCTTTGGAGGATGTTGATTTGGTGGTGTTATCGCACCAGCACTGGGATCACATCGGCGGGCTGCCTTATGTGATGGAGCATGGAAGCAACCTTGATATTATTGTTCCAAAAAGCTTCTCTGAGAACATGAAAAAAGATATTGCAAAAGAGCATAACTTGGTTGAGATAACTGATGCACAAAGGTTGGTTGATGGAGTTTATTCCACCGGAGAGCTGGGACCGGGCATAAGAGAACAGTCTATTGTTTTGGAAACAGGTAATGGTCTGCTGGCAGTTACGGGTTGCGCTCACCCAGGTCTAAAGGCTATTTTGGAGAAGGCGGGGGAATTCGGTAAGCTTTATGGTGTTTTGGGTGGGTTCCACGGCTTCAAAGATTTCAATGCCCTCAAGGGTCTTAATTTGATTATACCGTGCCACTGCACCCAATACAAGAGGGAGATATTGGAGTTGTTCCCGGATGTTAGTATCCTGGGTGGGGCTGGCTATTGGATTGATTTGTAGGTGGAAGATGATAAAAAAATATCTTAGGTTCTATGAGTCCCCGCTGGGGGCTAGAATATTGGATGAGGAGGTAGAATATCTGAAAGGGTGCTTGGGAGGATGTCAGAAGATATTGGATGTTGGCTGCGGTCCGGGTGTGTTTGAGCGGGAGCTTTCTGGTTTTGATATAACCGGGGTTGATTCAAACAGGGATATGATTAGGGAGGCTAAGAAGGCATGCGATAATGTTTTTTTTGTGGCTGATGCCGCTAATTTACCTTTCCCTGATAAAAGCTTCGACTGTGTTTTTTATATTACATCAATGGAGTTCATCGATGACTTCAGGAAAGCCATTGATGAAACCGTAAGGGTCTTATCAGATAATGGTAGGGTTGTTGTTTTATTGTTGAATCCCAAATCAGAGTACTATCGAAAGAAGGTTATGGGAGATGGATATATCTCTAGATACGTTAACAGAAACACTGGGGAGATAAGAGATTATTTAGGCGGGTGGTTTGATTTAGAGGAGGAGTTTATTTTGGGAATCTGTGGGGGGGAAGTTTTTGATACACGAGAGCCAGAAAAAGCTGCCGTATATGTTTTGCGAGGTGTTTTAAGGTGAGGGTTAATCTTGATTGCGTGCCCTGTTTCATGCAGCAGGCGTTGAAGACCGCAAGAATTGCAACAGATGATGAGAGATGTCAGGAGGAGATTTTAAGGGAGACGGCGGGGTTGCTTAAAGATTTGTCTTATGAGTGCAGTCCGCCTGAGATAGCACATCAGGTGCATGAGTTGGTACGTCGGATTTCGGGTTGTGAAGACCCCTACCGGACGGTTAAGTTACATGATAATAAACTGGCACTGGACTTGTATCCGTGGCTCAAGAAACAGGTCAGAGATTCAGATGACCCGCTTTATACCGCAGTGAAGCTGGCGGTTGCCGGAAACATAATAGACTACGGCGTAAACCAGGCATTTAATGTTGAGGAGACCATAGAGCGGGTTTTGAGTATGGATTTCGCCCTGAACGCCATGGATGAATTCAGAAAGGATTTGGATAATGCAAAGGAGATATATTACCTGGCTGATAATGCCGGTGAGATTGTTTTTGATCGGGTTTTGATTGAGGAACTTGAGGGTAAGAGGGTTACTTTGGTAGTGAAAGGCGGTCCCATAATAAATGATGCGACCCTGGAGGATGTTGAAATAGCAGGCTTAAGCGATAAGGTGGGTGTGGATTACATGGGTAATGGTATGCCGGGTACCGGGCCGGAGAGAACAGATCCCCTGTTTTTGCAGAAACTTAAGGGTGCGGATTTGGTTTTAAGCAAGGGGCAGGGTAACTTTGAAGGCCTTAACGAGCAGGATTACATTTATTTCCTTTTGATGGCGAAATGCCCCCTGATTGCGCGCCACATAGGTGTTGGGGTGGGGGATATAGTATTCACAAAAGGTTTCAGCAGATGACTTGTGCTTTTTGAGAGGAGAGCTTGCAATCCAATAGATATCTCGGATGCCGTGTGATTACACGCCTACGAGATGCTTAGGCATCCAGAGAAAAATAAATCCCCGGATTCTGTTATTTCATCAGGGAAAAGAGGCTAGTCCTTTAGTTTATCCACCAGCTCTTCTCTATCCGGTACCGCACCAATGACGAAAACCTCCCCGTCTATTACTATAGATGGTGTGGACGCTATCTGATACTGTAGTGCTGTTAACATGTTCTCTTCATCGTCAATGTTTTTTATCTCCCAGTCCTCACCCTCCTTCAACCTAAGGGCTTTGGTCACATCCTCAACTATTTTCTTGGCTTCAGGACATCGTGGACAGTTTGTTCCGGTGTAAAGTATTAATCTAGTCATTTTTTTATCTAGAAATCATGCTCACTATCCCAGCCGTTTACGCCGGTCTTTCCGAGCTTTCTCTTGGTTTTCGCATCTATCTCTGTTGTCTTCCCTGAGGTGCCGTAGCGCCTTCTCTCGGCTAGTTCCTCAAGCTTGCCCTTGTTCCATCCAGCAACGTTCTGGTAGTATCCTGTGATGCGAGACCACCACTCAATATTCGAGGAACCGCACTTGGGGCAGTTGTCTGTTAAACCACCCACTGTGAAGTTGCAATTTTTGCAAACAGATAGGTCTTTTGTGAAGGCGTAGTATTGTATCGCAGTCTTTGTTGCTATTCTTTTAGTTAACTCGTAGATTCCCTCAGGGCTTGGGTTGGATTCCCCAAGCCAGATATGGCTCATAGCACCCCCGTCTGTCAGTGGATGGAATGCCCCCTCAATGCTCAGTCTCTTCCATAGTGGGATGTCCGCTGAGGGGTTCACGTGAAACGAGTTCGTGTAGTATGAAGCATCATCGGGCCCGTTTGCTACAACCTTGCCATCGTATCTTTTAAGGTCTATCTGGGCTAAACGGTAGCTGCAGGATTCTGCAGGGGTTCTAGCTAATGCGAAGTTAAGACCAGTATCCTTTCTGAAGTCTGCTACAGTGTCCTTCATCCGCTTCATAACCTTCAAGCCGAACCTCCATGAATCATCTGACTCATGCAGTTCATTACCCGTGTGGGCTTTCACCAACTCATTCATACCCACCAAGCCTATGATGTAGCTCTGCTTGTCTGTGGCAAGGTATTTGGTGCCCTCCTCATCCACCGGCTGGTTCATGAAGGGTAGCAAGTTATTCTTAAGGTTACGGTCGATTATTTCTTTTTTGAGTACCAGAGCCTCTTTAGCTGTCTCCATCCTCTCCAGGAGTAGCTTAAATAGTTTCTCATCGTCTCCGTTTGATTCATATGCCAGCTGAGGCATGTTTATGGTTACCACCTGTAGGCCCCCACCCCGTATGGTTCCATTCACCACATCATCCTCTGTTGATGCATCATCCAACGGCATCAAAAAGCTGCAACACTGATAGCATGCGAAATCGGGCATGTAGGGCTGGTGTATTATGTAATAGGGTGTGGCGAATTTTGCCGAAAGCTCCGAAACCCTCAACAGCTCCTCCTGGTTTCTTCCCTTTCTTATATCATCGGGGTGGACCTGTACCTCGAATTTCGGGAAATTAAAGCTTTTACCTGTGTAATCCCCTTCCATATAAACATCAATTAAGGCATTAAACAGTGTCTTTGTCTCGTCTTCGAAATCAGAGAATGTGACTGAATCCTTTACCTTACCCCCGGGTAATACTGCCGGTATGTCCCTGAATTGTTCGGGTACGGACATATCACAGTCTATGCTGGAGAAAACAACCTGCCCGCCTCTGGCAACATACATCTGGGATAGCTCGTATATGAACATCTGGGCCAGCTGCTTAACCTTCTTGTAAGAAAGTCCCTCAACATATGGGGCAAGGAAGGTGTTGAAATATGAGAACCCCTGACCGCCTGCGCAATTAGTTTGTGAGGCGGCTAAAATCTTTGCTGCGTGCAAAAAGGCCACCTCAGGCCTGTTTGCTGGTCCTGCTACTGCGGTATGGTTTCCCACCCCATCAGCCTTGAAACCGTTTTTGAGAAAGAACCTTATATCATGTGAGAAGCAAAAGGGTCTTGTAGAGAAATAATCAAGGTCGTGTATGTGCACCTCACCCCGCATGTGCGAGTCCGCTAAATCAATAGGTAATACGTTTATTAGAGAGTATTCCTTTGATATCTGGTCGGCCATAAGCTTGTGCACTGACTCCGGGTTGTATTGTAGGTTGGCGTTTTCTGTGGATGGAAGCTCTATCAGGCTTTGAACGTCGAATACGGGCATACCCAGTCTCGTGTACCTGGCCCGCTCCCCCTCAAGCCCGTGCTCCAGAAGCTTAACGCAGGCTATCTCCCTGATTAGAGGTGCTGTGACATAGGAGAGCTTCAGTTTTTCAAGCTCTTTCTCAACGTCTTTTGCTATTTTACACCCTATCTCTTTTGTGATGCCTGTTTCTTTTGTGAGGGATTCAATAATCTTTTTGCGGTCGAATTTCTCAAGTGTGGTCTTTGATGTTCTCACCATCAGCTTCGCCCGGTACTTGTATTTCTCAGCCAGCTTGGGGCTTATCTTATTGAGTTTTTTATAGGACAGTAACCTGATCTCAGCCGTGCTGATGCCGTCATACACGTCATTTGACATATCGGTTGCTACCTTTGTTGCAACAATAGAGGATGCACCAACATTTCTAAGGCTCTGGATTATCTCCTCAACATCAAAGTCTTCAACAGAATCATCAGAGTGCTTTACCTTCATCTTAACCGTCCCGTTTAGATATGCTAGTTCTGCCATCTTTAAAAAAACAGGTATAATATTATGACACCGGCTTCATAAAAACCATGGTTTTATGGTGGGTGGGTTCATTAAAACCAGTATGCTTGGAGCCTAGACGGTTGGTTTGCCTGTTGTGTTGTATCTCTTCCTGTTGGATAATTCCTCAAGCTTGCCCTTATTCCATCCGGTTACGTTCTGGTAGTATCCTGTAATGCGAGACCACCACTCAATATTTGTGGAACCGCATGAGGGGCACTTTTTTAACAAGCTGCCTCCACTAAAGTTACAGTTCTTGCAGATAGATAAATCTTTTGTGAAGGCAAAGTATTGTATCTCGGTCTTTTCGGCTATTTTCTTGGTTAGCTCAAAGGTTCCCTCCGGGCTTGGATTAGCTTCTCCAAGCCAGACATGGCTCATAGCACCACCGGTAGTTATTGGATGAAATGGGCTTTCTGTTTCAAGCCTCTTCCATAACGGGATGTCTGCTGAGGGATTCACGTGAAATGAGTTCGTGTAGTAAGCGGATTCTCCGACCCCGTTGTGTATTACCTTGTTTCCGTATTTCTTTGAATCAATCTGAGCCAGCCGCGCACCAGATGACTCAGCTGGTGTTCTAGCTAGACAGAAATTCAATCCGGTCTCCTGCTTGTATCTGTCTGTTATCTCTCTCATCTTCCTGAAAACCTTTAATGCGAATCTGTGGCCTTCTGGCTCGTGAATCTCTTCTCCGGTGAATGCCTTAGTCATCTCGTTTGCTCCGATCATGCCAATATTATATTTCTGTCTGCCCGGCTCCAGATATCTCCTCCCGTTAACCTCCTGTGACAAAAACGGCAGTAAACCGTTTCTTAGCTCCTTTTCAATTAGATCTCTTTTCAGCAGAAGTATCTCTTTTGTTTTCTCCATCCGGTTCTCTAGAATCTCAAAGAAGTCTGCTTCATCGCGCGCCTCATAGGATATCTGCGGTAGGTTGATTGATATCACCTGCATTCCCCCGTTTCTTAAACCACCCAGCTCCAGATCACCCTCTGCCAGATCATAATCGAGATGCATTAGATAAGCACAGCATTGGTATGCTGAAAGCTTGGGCATGTGGGGTTGTTTGAGTATGTAGTAGGGTGTACCGTATTTAGCGGCTAGTTTGGATATATCCATCAGAATCTCTTCATTCTCGGATTTGTTTATTTCATCTGGATCAATCTGAACCTCGAACTTGGGGAAAACAAACGCCTTACCTGCATGATCCCCTGCCAGATACACCTCGTTTATTGCCTTAAGAAAGTCTTTAGCCTCATCCTCAAAGTCCGAGTATGTTGTTCTCTCACTCATCTTACCCTCAGGTAGAACGGCAGGGATGTCACTGAGTATCTTGGGTATTGATAGGTCGAAGTCTATGGATGAGAAAACAGTTTGACCCCCTCTGGCAACATACATCTCTGACATTTCATAGATGAACATCTGGGCCAGCTGCTTTATTTTCTCATAGCTCAAGCCCTCCATATAGGGAGCAAGGAACGTATTGAAGTAGGAGAACCCCTGGCCTCCTGCACAGTTTGTTTGTGATGCGGCAAGGATTTTTGCTGCATGCAGTATTGCAACCTCCGGTTTTTTTGCGGGTCCGGCTACTGAGGTGTGGTTTCCAACTCCGTCTGCCTTAAATCCGTTCAGAAAGAAGTACCTTAGATCGTGGTTCTCGCAAAAGGGCCTGGTGAAGTAGTCAAGGTCGTGTATGTGCAACTCACCTCGCATGTGGGAGTCAGCTAAATCGGTTGGTAATAAATCAAGCAATGCATATTCTCTGCTTATCTGATCAGCCATGAGCTTGTGCACTGACTCCGGGTTGTATTGTAGGTTGGCGTTTTCCTTGGATGGACTCTCTATCAGGTTTTTGACGTCATATACGGGCATACCCAGTCTCGTGTACCTGGCCCGCTCTTTTTCCAGCCCGTGCTCCAGAAGCTTAACGCAGGCTATCTCCCTGATTAATGGAGCGGTAACGTATGAAACCCTCATCTGCTCCAGTTCCAGCTCAACCTCCCTAACTATCATCTGGGCTTTATCACCATCTAAGCCGGTTTCGTTCATCAGTGAGCGGGTTATTTTTCTCTTATCAAAGCGTTCGAGAGTACTCTTTGAAGTCCTTACCATAAGTTTATCCCGGTACTTGTATTTCTCAGCCAGCTTGGGGCTTATCTTTTTAAGTTTCTTATAGGACAGTAACCTGATCTCCGTCGTGCTGATGCCGTCATACACGTCCTTTGCCATATCGGTCGCTACCTTTGTTGCAACAAGAGAGGATGCACCAACATTTCTAAGGCTCTGGATTATCTCCTCAACATCAAAGTCTTCAACAGAATCATCAGAGTGCTTTACCTTCATCTTAACCGTCCCATTGAGATATGCTAGTTCTATCATTTTGAGAGTGAATTTTTGGGTATAATATTATAGTCACATATCACTATAAAACACTTTGGTGAAGGGTTTATTTTCGTTTATAAAAGACATGATGCATGGTTTTTATGTCGGAAGCCTTGTTTTATGGTGATCATTTATATTTCTAGATTTATATAGAATAGTATAATGATAAACTTTTTGGCTTACGCACTTTTGGGGTGTCTGCTCGGAACAATAACAGGACTTACTCCCGGACTGCACGTTAATACCATAGCCCTAATAGGATTAAGCCTTTATCCAAGACTCCCCCTATCGCCAATTGAATTCTCTGCAGCCATGGTGGGCATGGCAGTAACCCACACATTTTTGGACTTCATACCATCCATCTACCTGGGGGTGCCGGAGGAAGAAACCGCATTAGCTGTTTTACCCACACACCAACTGCTCCTGCAGGGAAGAGCCATTGAGGCAGTTAAATTAACCGCATACGGAAGCCTGCTGGGGTTGTTTTTCGCCCTCCTGCTCCTGATTCCTTCACTTTACATCATACCAGTTGTTTATGAAGGTCTGAGATCTTTTATCGTGTACATCCTGTTGATTGCTGTAGCAGCATTAATCCTCAGGGAGCGAGAGAAAAATAAAATTGTTGTCGCAGCAGCTATAGTATTTCTATCAGGTAGCCTGGGTATTTTGATGTTCAAACAAAAAATCCTCTCAACCACGGAGGTGTTGTTTCCTGTTTTTGTGGGCATGTACGGTTTGAGTAACATAATCTATTCCCTCAGAAGTAAACAATCAACGATGTTGCCCCAAGACGAATACATAGAAATAGAAGTGGATAGAAAAATGCTTTCTTCAAGCTTTCTCGGGGCCTTAGGAGGCCTTATGGTTGGGATACTTCCGGCTATGAGCCCCTCACAGGTAGGTGTTTTGATGTATGAGCTGATGGGATCCAACATCAGAAGCTTCATCCTCTCGGTTAGCGCCATAAACACCTCCGATGCCATATACTCATTCGTCTCTCTTTATACAATAAACAACCCCCGAAGCGGGGTAGCCACAATGATAGGCAAGGTCCTTGAAATAGACTACAACACCCTCATGCTCTTGGTGGGCGTTATGTGCGTCACGGCCTTCATAGCAACAATCCTGCACGTGAAAATAGGTAGATTAGCTATTAATCTCGTTGAGAGGGTGAACTACAGGAGACTCTCTGTTTTCTCTATGATTCTTGTGCTGGTTTTGGTATATGGAATCACAGGATTCTATGGGTTGTACATGTCTCTTCTAGCTACAAGCATTGGGTTGCTGCCTATTTTTTCAGGGGTTTCGAGAACACACTGTATGGGGGTCTTGATTATTCCGACCACGCTCTATTTTCTAGGGATCAGCCTTTAATCTGTCTCATCCTGTGCAGGGGTTTGCTCAGATGTCTTCTGGCCCGGGGAGGGACTTCATAGAACCCCACCCTGATTTCCCTGTCCATTTCCTCCTCGACAGCAGCTTCCACCCCCACCCGCCTACCACATTTTCTGCACTTGTATCCCTTGCCTTTCCCGGCAGAAGACATCCTCTTGTTGCAGCATATGGGGGCAGTAACCCGGGTTTTTTCTTTCAGCTTAAGAACCTCAAGTTTTTCTATGTTTATTGTTTTTTTATATCTCCCAACACCACCGTATATCTTGATCCTGTCTCCGGTGATGAGTTCCTTAACCGCCTTCCTTAAATTTCCTGTGGGCTCATAAGCGGCGCAGTCTATCGCATCATCTCCATTAGTTAGGGTGATTAATACATGCCCTCCCTCAATGGTCCAGGGCTCTCTCTCAACCAAGCCTTCTGCTATAACACAGTCGTAGGGTTTAATTTGGTGGATCTTTTTCTCCCGCAGGTGTGCGTCGGTGGCCTGGTTGGATACGAAAACCTGAGTTCGCTCTATGTCCTCCAGGGGATTTATCATTTTCCATGCTTTCTCAACTGCCTCAGTGGTTTCCCCCCTGATACCGCAATAAACAGGGTCACTGCCTTTTGGTGTTATAAGTATTTGTTTTGTCTCTGGATCGATGTTGTTAAAGGTTTGTGGGAACATCTTTTCGTTCATCAGGTGGACGGATTCGGCGTCTATTTCCCTCTCCCTCCCGTGGTTTTTTCTTTCCCTGTAGGCAACGAGTTCGTAGGTCTTATCTCCCTGCAGGTTGGCGCCTATTGCAGCTAGTGCTCCGATAACGCCTCTGCCGTTGTTGAAGCCGTATATCTCCACACCGGCCTTGTCCGCTACCTTATCTGCTTCCTCTATGGTTACGTATTCAGAGACAGCTCGTTCGTATAGGTTCCTTAGCAGGGAGAGCTTGCTGTAGTCTCTCATGAATGCTATTCCCGGGTTGGTGTTTTCATCATCTAATCTGGCCTGGCCTGAGATGAACTTGAAAACCAGCTCTCTTGTTTTGTCAGCTATATCGTCAGGGACCCAGAAGGATATCGCAGCATTACCTCTTGTCTTGTAGGGGATGTTCGGGTTCAGGCGAACAAGCCGGGGAATCGAGGAATCTGTCCAGTTTTTAGGTGATTTAGTTGGTTCTTCGAATTCTAGTCCATCTGAAAAACCCAGTTTATCAACCAGAAGAGATGCCAGGTAGGTGGTACAACCCCCCTCCAGTGAATCCGTGTCATCGATTCCGACAAGCATTTTTGGTCTACATAAGATACGCTAATCTCTTGGTGTTTTTTATAGAATCAGGTTAATAAAAACTCGGATGAAAAATAGTTGTTCCGGTTTTGGGGCTCTCCTATCGAAATAAACAGTTTGTTAAAGAACAAATTAAAAAATCTTATGATGAGGCCAAAAAAATTATTTACTCTATATCGTAATATTTTTGGTGTTAGTTACAGGGATCTTCATATGTTGTTGTATTACTCAGAAACCAAGTTCGAGTAACCATCTATCAGGTGATAAATTGACAGTGGTTGTTGATGAAGGTCATGCAGGGTATAACCTAATGCCTGGTGCTGCCGATTCTAAACATCCGCACATTTCTGTACCAGTAACAATTGAAAACAAAGCAGGATTTGATTTAAATGAT
>Ga0180432_10009760_pt1 | contig 11631 bp, 10 predicted proteins | sample SS_ome_10_FD_132414 | JGI IMG/M metagenome (GOLD analysis project Ga0180432, IMG submission 132414) | Hypersaline lake sediment archaeal communities from the Salton Sea, California, USA - SS_1_MS_2 metaG | ecosystem: Environmental > Aquatic > Non-marine Saline and Alkaline > Hypersaline >... | reverse complement strand
TTTTCGATCAGAGAGTAGCCGGTCTTGAGGTAGAAATTCTTGCGCTGCTGGAAGGTGGTGATGTCTTCGATGTAGCCGTGCAGCAGGTGACGGATCGCATCCCGTCCGACGGGGCGGGTGGACGCACGCCGGGATGCCTCGACCAAGTGCTGGGCTTCAGCCCGGCCAAAGGCGTCGCGGCAGTGGGCAGTCAAGATGGCGGCGAGGGCTTCGGCACCGGCCTGGACGAACTCATCGGGGAACAGGTACTCTTGGAGCAAGGCGTAAACGGCAGGATGATGCAACTTGCTGCCCAGAAAGACGTGACTCAAAGGCGCACAATACGCTCGCAGCAGAGCACGCAATTGGTTCTTCTTGCGATTGATCTGCTGCGCCAGGTCTCTGACCGCTCGAGAGTAGTAACGAGCTGTCAGGAGGGTGACGTCCTCTTGGAGAAGCACCTCGGGCGTGCTGCCCAGGCGCAGTTGCTCGGCGAGCAGCAAGGCATCGACCAGCTCGTTGCGGACCTTCTTGGACAAGACCTCCCCCATATGCTCGGTGGTGCGGGGGTTGTAGAGTACTCTGGCTACATCAGGCTGTTTGCCCAAGAAGTCCCACAACGCCCAGTAGTAGACGCCCGTCGTCTCGCTGGCGACAGCGATGATGCGCAGACCGTGCTGATCACGCCGGTCTCGCGCCCAGGTGATGAAGCGCTGGAAGCCGTCGGGGTCGTTGGCGCATCCTTCTAGCGAGCCGAGGATCTCCTTGCTGGCATCCATGGCCAACACGGTGAAGGTCTGGTCCGCCACGTCCGCACCGGTGTACATCGTCAATTGGTCCAGATAGGTTGCTAGCAGTTTGTTCGGATCTACCCCCGCTGCAGCGGGGAAGAGGCTGGCCTTCAGTTCTCCACTGAGGGCCTCACGGAAGGGTTGCAGTTCGCGATACATGTCATCCTCCTTTAACAAGATGAGATTGGGTGGGCCTGGAGCCAGGGGACAGTCAACGACGAACTCGAACGAGTCGTCCCCTCGCAACTGTCGGCGACGCAGCCTAGTGGCAGATACGGTGCCAGAGCATCGTCCTTTATCCGGGTCCGGCCGAGCAGGGCGAGGCCTCAGTCTTTCGGACGTGGCGGGTCCACGGGAGCAGTCTCGAGGCTACCCTGGCTCCTTGCAGCTATGACCACGGGGCTATGGCCCCCTTGTGATCGGCGCTGTGGCCCATCCTGACTGTATCGCGAACTGCTCTACCCCACAAGTTTATTATACTAGGAGCATAATCCAGATGAACGTCGATGGGAAAGAGGCGCTGCCCCCGACCGTCTGCGGTCGGCACTGTCTGCCCGACAGTTTGCAGTCGGCGTCGGCGCGGTCGGCCTTCCCTTTGGAGGGGAGGGTCGCGATCGTCACCGGAAGCGCCGTGCGGCTGGGTAAAGCGCTGGCGCTAGCGCTGGCAGAGCAAGGAGCCCGGCTGGTCATTCACTACAGCGCGTCCGCCGGCCCGGCTGAGGAGACCGTGCGCCACATCAAGGCGCTGGGCAGCGACGCGATGGCCATCCAGGCCGATCTCAGCCAGTGCGGTGAGGCGAGGTCAATCGTCGAGTGGGCAGCCACTCACTTCGGCCAGGTGGACATCCTGGTCAACAGCGCTGCGATCTTCAAGCCCGGCAACTGGGACGATACGACGGAAGAGAATTGGGACAGGCACTTCGCTATCAACCTCAAGTCGCCCTTCTTTCTGAGCCAGGCCTTTGCCACGCACGTCGGGCGGAGCCGTCCCGGGCACATCGTCAACATCGCCGATTGGCGTGGGGTGCGCCCCGGCACCGACCACGTGGCCTACACGCTGACCAAGGCAGGGTTGATTGCCATGACGAAGAGCCTGGCGCTGGCGTTGGCACCCAATATCCAGGTCAACGCGATTGCCCCGGGGATGATTCTGCCTCCACCGGGCGAGGACCAGGCCTACCTGGAACAATGGGCACACCAAATCCCCGCTCAGCGGGTTGGCTCGCCGGGGGAGATTGCCAAGGCGCTGATCTTCCTGCTGCGCTCCGACTTTGTCACCGGGGAACTGATTTTCGTGACCGGGGGCCAGCACCTGTAGCACAGTCGAGGGACAAGGATGACCGATCAAATTCAGATCAAAGATCTCCTGCTCAGGACGATCATCGGCATCAACGAGGAAGAACGCCTCAAACGACAGGACGTGCTGATCAACATCGTCCTCTACGCCGACACTCGGGCGGCGGGGGCGTCCGACGCCATCGAAGATGCCGTCAATTACCGCACCATCACCAAGCGCGTCATCAAGCGGGTCGAGGAGTCGGAGTTCTACCTGGTGGAGAAACTGGCAGCCGAGATCGCCGCCATTTGCCTGGAGGATCCGCTGGTTGAGGGTGCCCAAGTGCGGGTGGAGAAACCCGGCGCGCTGCGCTTCGCCCGATCGGTTGGCGTGGAAATCCACCGCACACGAGCGATGAACAATGAAGAATGATAAACGGCGTTTCGTGACATGAACCGGGTTTTCATTGCGCTGGGCTCGAACATCAACAGTGAGCGCAACATGCGAGAGGCAGTCAGCCGCCTGTCGTCGCGGTGTCGCCTGCTGGCCGTGTCGCCCGTCTACGAGACAGCACCGGTGGGCAAGACCGACCAGCCCAACTTCTTGAACGCGGCGGTCCTGATCGAGACGGATCTGACGGCTGCCGAACTGAAATCGGACGTTCTGCAGGTCATCGAACAGGAACTAGGTCGGGTGCGCACGGAAGACAAGAACGCACCACGGACCATCGACCTCGATATCTCGCTTTTCAACGACGAGGTGTTCGATATGGGGCAGCGACACATCCCTGACCCGGAGATCCTGACGTATCCGCACATCGCGGTCCCACTGGCCGACCTGGCGCCGCATCAGCGCCATCCCGAGACCGACCAGACGCTCAAAGAGGTCGCTCAAGGCTTGCCGGCTGGCGGGCTAGTGTGCCGTGGGGACATCGTTCTGCGGCGGAAGCGAAGCGGCAACGACCCAATATAAAGAGAGGCAGCACCATCTAGATCCCCGACATCCGAAAAAGCGGATAGCAAACATCCAAAAGGAGAGCCATATGGTTGAGAAAATGAAAATTCGTCCGGCTGATTACGACGTGTTTCGAAACGACGTCTTCGACGTACCGGAGCAAGCGTGCACGTTCGGCATCGAATGTGCCGTGCGCGATATCTTGCAGTCAATTGGTGAAGACGTCGATCGGGAGGGGCTGCAGCGTACGCCCGGACGGGTGGCTCGCATGTACGAGGAACTGACCGCGGGCTATCACGTCGACCCGGTGCGCTTGATCAACGACGCCATCTTCGACGTCAATTACGACGAGATGGTGATCGTGCGCGACATTGACTATTATAGCCTGTGCGAGCACCACATGCTCCCCTTCCTGGGACAAGCCCACGTAGCGTACGTCCCCGATGGCAAGGTAATCGGGCTGAGCAAGATCCCACGCATCGTGGAGATGTTTGCCCGGCGCTTGCAGGTGCAGGAGCGGATGACCCGGCAGATCGCCGAGTTCCTGGACGAGACGCTGCACCCGCTGGGGGTGGCTGTGGTTGCCGAGGGCCTGCACATGTGCGCCGCTATGCGCGGCGTGAAGAAGGCCAACGCGCGCATGGTCACCAGCGCGATGCTGGGCGTCTTCAAGGAAAATGCAACCACGCGCAAGGAGTTCTTTGATAACATCGGACGCCGGCACATCAATTTCTAGAAGGTGCCGCTGCGCTTCCCTTCTTATTTAAGGGGGTATGAAAAAATGTCGAAGTTGCGTCAAGTGGCCGAACTGGGCCAGGCGATTTGGTTGGATTACATCCGCCGCGCGTTCATTATGTCAGGCGACCTACAGGCCCTGGTCGACGACGGCCTGCGGGGCGTCACCTCCAACCCGACAATCTTCGAGAAAGCCATCGCCGGCAGCACCGACTACGACGACACCCTACAGCGGTTGGTGGACGAGGGCAAGACTGTAGAACAGATCTACGAGGCGCTGACGCTGGACGATATCCAGCGCGCTGCCGACGTGCTGCGCCCGGTGTACGACCGAACGAATGGGGCTGACGGGTACGTCAGTCTAGAGGTCAGCCCCAACCTGGCCTACGATACCGAGGGCACAATTGCCGAGGCGCGCCGCCTCTTCGCCGCACTGGACCGGCCGAACGTGATGATCAAGGTACCGGCCACGGCGGAGGGCATCCCGGCTGTCGAGATGCTCATCGGCGAAGGGATCAACGTCAACGTCACGCTTATCTTCTCGGTGGCTCAGTACGAGGATGTGGCGGAGGCCTACACCGTCGGGCTAGAGAAACTGGCCGATGCAGGTGGCGATGTGTCTCGAATCGCATCAGTGGCATCCTTCTTCGTCAGCCGGGTGGACGTGGCCATCGACCAGGCCTTGGAAGAGATCGGTGAGGACGTGCCCTCAGAAGGGGATGGGGTGCCATCAGAATGGCCCTCAGAAGGGCATGGGGCGCTGCAGGGCAAGATCGCCATCGCCAACTCGAAGGTGGCTTACGCCCGCTTCCGCGAGATCTTCGGCGGCAAGCGCTGGGAGCGGTTGGCCGCGCAGGGGGGGCGGGTCCAGCGCGTCCTGTGGGCCAGCACCAGCACCAAGAACCCACTCTACCCAGACACACTGTACGTGGACAGCCTCATTGGCCCGGACACGGTCAACACCGTGCCGCCCGCCACGCTGAACGCTTTCCGCGATCACGGCACAGTGGCGCTGACGATGGAGACCGGATTGGACGAAGCCCACGCCCAACTGGCACGCCTGGCCAAGGTGGGCGTGGATCTGGACGCCGTCACCCAGAAGCTGGAGGACGAGGGCGTGACCAAGTTCGCCAAATCCTTCAAGTCGCTGATGGCAGCGATTACCGAGAAGCGGGACCAGCTGCTGGCCGGGTGGCAAGGCCAGACGGCCAGGCTCGGCGCATACCGGGCAGCAGTCGACGCCGCACTGGCCGAGATGAGGGAAAATCTAGTGATAGCCCGCATCTGGGCGCACGACCACACGGTGTGGAAGCCAGAACCCGCGGAGATCACGAATCGGCTGGGGTGGCTGCATATCGCTGAAGTGATGCTCGAGCAGGTCCCCCGCCTGGAGACGCTGGTCGAGGGCGTGCAGGCCGCGGGCTACACCCACGCACTGCTCTTGGGGATGGGCGGATCCAGCCTGGCCCCGGAGGTGTTCCGCAAGACGTTCGGCGTGAAAGACAGCTATCTGGACCTGGCCGTGCTCGACAGTACCGATCCAGGAGCCGTGCTATCTCACATGGAGCGACTCGATCCAGACCGCACGCTCTTCATCGTCGCCACCAAATCGGGCGGCACGGTGGAGACGCTCTCCTTCTTCAAGTACTTCTACAACTGGGTCTCCGACGCCCTGGGCGAGGACCAGGCTGGGGAACACTTCGTCGCCATCACCGACCCGGGCACCAAGCTGGTTGACCTGGCCAAGGAATACGACTTTCGGACCACCTTCCTCAATGACCCGAACATCGGGGGACGCTACTCGGCTCTGTCCTACTTCGGGCTGGTTCCAGCAGCACTGGTCGGCGTGGACGTGCCCACTTTGCTCGACCGGGCGATGGCCGCGACCTGCGGCAGCGAATCGTGCGTCACGCTCGACGAGAACCCGAGCGCCCGACTGGGGGCGATCCTGGGGGAGCTGGCGAAGGCCGGACGAAACAAAGTGACATTCGCCACCTCGCCAGATATCGCCAGCTTCGGCGACTGGGTCGAGCAGCTCATCGCTGAGAGCACCGGAAAAGAGGGCAAGGGGATCGTGCCGGTGGTGGGAGAACCGCTGGGGCCGCCAGAGGTCTACGGGCCTGACCGGCTCTTCGTCCACTTGCGACTCGCTGACGAGGACATCCACGACGCAGCGCTGAAAGCACTGGAGGCAGCGGGGCACCCGGTGGTGCGGCTGAATCTCAAAGACCGATATGACCTGGGCGGACAGTTCTTCCTGTGGGAGTTGGCCACCGCCGTCGCCGGACAACGGCTGGGCATCAACCCCTTCAACCAGCCGAACGTTGAGGCAGCCAAGATGCTGGCCCGCCGCATGGTGGCCGAGTACACGGAGAAAGGTGCACTCCCCACTGGCGAGTCGGCCCCGCTCACCGCGGAGGCGCTGCAGGAATTCCTGGCCCAGGCCCAGGCGGGCTCAGAACGGGGCTACATCGCGCTGCAGGCCTACGTCCAGCCGACCGCTGAGACCGACGCGGCCCTGACAGCGCTACGCAGGCGACTGCGCGACCAGTTCCAAATGGCGACGACGGTGGGCTACGGACCGCGCTTCCTGCACTCCACCGGGCAGTTGCACAAAGGCGACGCAGGGAACGGCCTATTCATCCAGTTCACGGCTGACGCGCCGCGCGACGCGCCGATCCCCGACGAGGCCGGGGCGCCGGATTCGTCCATCAGCTTCGGCGTGCTCAAACTAGCCCAGGCGTTAGGCGACTACCGGGCGCTGACAGATGTCGGGCGGCGGGTGATCCGCTTCCACCTGGGGAAGGACGTGGTCGGCGGGCTGAATGAATTGCTGGAAGCACTGAGTTAGGCCATGATCCGGGCGATGATCTTCGACCTCGACGGCACGCTGGTGAAGACAGAGCGGTTGAAGGCGCTCTCGTACGCCCGCGCTGCCGTCGAGCTGTCACTCTTCGAGAAGGGCCATTCTGATGGCGCGCTGTGCCCCCGCGCGATTCGCGAAGCCGACGTACTGGATACATATAAGGAGGTGGTGGGGCGTCCGCGCCGCGAAGTCGCCCTGTCGCTGATGGAGCGGTTCGACCTGGAGGAGCAAGCCCGGGCTCGTATGGAGGACCTCGGGGTGAGCACACCCTGGCAGGCCTTCGTGCAGGTGCGGCTGCGCTACTACGAGGCTCTGCTGGCCGACCCAGCGGTGCTGCGCGAAAACCAGTGGTCGCACACCGTCGAACTGCTACACCAGGCCCGCCGCGTCGGATGCAAGGTCGGCCTGGCCACAATGTCCTACTGCCCCCAGGTTCGGCGGGTGCTCAAGGTGCTGAACCTGACGGAAGCCTTCGACGTCGTCGCATCCCGCGACGACGTGGAGCACGGGAAGCCCGATCCGGAGATCTACCAACTTGTGGCCCGAGAATTGAGCGTCCCTCCAGCTAAATGTCTGGTCATCGAGGACTCGCCCTCAGGTGTGAAGGCAGCGCTGGCGGCCGGGATGTGGTGTATCGCCGTGACTACGCCATTCACCCGTAAGAGAATCCACGCCGAGCGGCTGCTGGATGAGCACTGGATCGTCGACGACCCAGCCAGACTTACGACCGTGGTGCAGCGGATGGTCACGGAACGCGAGCAGGGCTAAGGAGCACAAGGCGTGAAAGCAGACACATTGCAACTCAAGCGGAAGGCCGGTGAGCGCGCCGTAGATTTCGTAGAGTCAGGCATGGTCGTCGGACTCGGCCACGGCAGCACGGCCGTCTTCGCCCTGCGCCGCATCGCGCAGTTACTCCGGGAGGGTCAACTGCGCGAAATCGTGGGCGTGCCATGCTCGCGGCAGGTCGAAGCGGAGGCCCGTAAGTTGGGCTTCCCGCTGACGACGCTCGATGAGCACCCAGTCATCGACCTGACGATCGACGGCGCAGACGAGGTAGACCCCAGACTGAACGTGATTAAAGGCGGCGGCGGGGCGCTCTTGCGCGAAAAGATCGTGGCGCAGGCCAGTCGCCGCGAGATCATCGTGGTAGACGAGTCGAAGCTCTCGCGCGCATTGGGCACCCGCTGGCCCGTCCCGGTGGAGGTGGTTCCCTTCGGCTGGCGCACACAGAGCGCCTACCTGGAGTCCCTGGGCGCGCAGCCAAGCCGGCGCCTCAACGAGGACGGAACTCATTTCAAGACCGACCAGGGCAACTTCATCCTGGACAGCAACTTCGGGCCGATTCCGAATCCAGATCAACTGGCGGCGCGGTTAAACGAGCGCGCCGGCATCGTGGAGCACGGATTGTTTTTGGAGCTGGCGACAGACGTGATTGTGGCTGGAGGGGAAGGGGTCCGTCATCTCCGGCGTGAAGCGTGAACGCCAACGCGGACCACGGATGGCCCGGCAGCGGTCGGACGTGAGGCGTGAGCCGACCACAGCGGTCGGACGTGAAACGTGATTCTGCGCTTTTGCGCGGTGAGTTCCGGCAGAGCCAGAATATTAGTGAGGAGGAGGGCTATGGTCGCGATCGAAGCCTCGATTTTGGCGGCTGATTTTGCGCGTCTGGGCGAGCAGGCTCAGGAGGCTGAGGCTGCCGGGATCGACGGCATCCAGGTGGACGTGATGGACGGGCGGTTCGTGCCCAACATCACCTTTGGGCCGGGCATCGTGCGGGCGCTGCGCCCGCTGGTGGGTGTGACGCTGGACGCGGATCTGATGATCGTCAAGCCAGAGCGCCATCTGGCGGCGTTCGCCGACGCCGGGGCAGATCGGATAACCGTGCACTGGGAGGCCTGCACGCACCCTCACCGCGTGTTGCGATCCATCCGGGAGCTCGGCGTCGAGGTGGGCGTGGCGATCAGCCCTGGCACGTCCCTTAGCGCCGTCGAAGAATTGCTGGAACTGGTTGACCTAGTCCAGATCATGACGGTGGATCCCGGCTGGGGCGGGCAGCCGTTCCTCCATAGCCAGCTCGACAAGATCCGCCGCTTGCGACGGGTGCTGGACGAGCGAGGGCTGGACATCCCCATCGGCGTGGACGGTGGAGTCAAACTAGACACGGTGCCGTTGGTGGTGGAAGCCGGGGCCGCGGTCCTGGTGTCCGGATCAAGCGTGTACAACGAATCGGCCTCGGTAGCCGAGAACGTGGCTGCGCTACGCGCAAGTATAGAGGGTCCTACATAATTCGAGAAGTACCACCAAATCAAGCTTTCTGCCCTGGAGGAATCTCTGTGCAAGAACGGCGCCTGTATCACATACGAGGGCCGAGACTTATCATTTCCAGCGTCTGACGAGGTGGAAAAGATCAACGAAGCCGATAAGATGAGCGCAATAAGGAGGTCTACATGCTCAAGAAACGATATATCAAGACACGCAAGGTGGCGAAGGTCACCTTTGAACTGCCGAAAGCTGAGTTGCCGGAGGGCATCGAGGTCGAAAGCGTCCACCTGGTGGGTGAATTCAACGACTGGGATCCGACCGCCACGCCGATGCCCCGCCGCCGAGGCGGCGTCTACCGGGTTATCGTCGAGCTGGAGCCGGGACAAGAGTACCAGTTCCGCTACCTGGTCAACGGCGAGCATTGGTATAACGATTGGCACGCCGACGCCTACGTCCCCGGCGGCACCGGCGAGGACAACTGTGTCGTGGTGACGCCAACCGAGGGCGGTGTCGCCGAAACCGGCTAGAAGGACTAAAAGATGGTTGGCTGAGGCACGAGAACCAGAATATGGCCCGGCCCTAGAGTGGGGATCTCTGGGGCCGGCGACTGGGCGACGAGGAGAATAAAGATGGCTATACAATCTGAACTGGACCAACGCGCCATAAACACGATTCGCTTTCTGGCCGTCGACGCCGTGCAGAAAGCTAGGTCGGGCCACCCCGGCACTCCGATGGGCGCAGCGACGATGGCCTATACGCTGTGGGATCGTTTCCTCAAGCACAATCCCGCCAACCCGGCCTGGCCCGACCGCGACCGATTCATCCTTTCGCCTGGTCACGCCTCGATGCTGCTCTACGCCCTGCTGCACATGACGGGCTATGATTTGCCGCTGGAGGAGTTGCAGAACTTCCGCCAGTGGGCCAGCCTGACGCCGGGCCATCCCGAGTACGGCCACACGCCGGGCGTCGAGGTGACCACGGGGCCACTGGGTCAGGGCTTCGCGCACAGCGTGGGCATGGCCATCGCCGAACGGTGGCTGGCCGAGCACTACAACTGCCCCGGCCACGAAATCGTCGACCACGTCACCTACGCCATCGTCTCCGACGGTGACATGCAGGAGGGCGTGACCAGCGAGGCAGCAAGCCTGGCGGGCACGCTGCGGCTGGGCAAACTGATAACCCTCTACGACGACAACGACATCCAGATCGAGGAACCCACCGATAGGGTCTTCAGCGAGAACGTGGCCCGCCGGTTTGAAGCTTACGGCTGGCAGATCATTGGGCCAATCGACGGCTTCGACATGGCCGCCATCGAGGCCGCCATCCGCCGGGCCCAGGCCGAGACCGAACGACCGTCCCTGATCATCTGCAAGACAGTGATCGGCTACGGCAGCCCGGAGCAGGCCACGGCCGAAGTCCACGGCTCGCCGTTGGGCGAGGAGAACGTGCGCGCTGCGAAGGAGGCACTGGGGTGGCCCTTGGAGCCAGCGTTCTACGTGCCGGACGACGTGCTGGCCCACACGCGGCAGGCGGTGGAGCGGGGCCAGCAAGCGGAGCAGACGTGGCAGCAGCGGATGGAGGCGTACGCTCACGAATATCCCGACCTGGCAGCGCAGCTCAAGGCCCAGTTGCGAGGCGAACTACCCGACGGCTGGGATGCGGGCCTGGTCGATCTGTTCCCACCAGACACGTCGCCCATGGCCACCCGGGTGGCGTCGGGCAAGGCGCTCAACGCGCTGGTGGAGCGCGTGCACGCGCTCACCGGCGGCTCGGCGGACCTGGCTCCCAGCACGAAGACGATCCTCGCTGGATATGGCGACTTCGGATGGCACGAATACTGCGGCCACAACATGCACTTCGGCGTGCGTGAACATGCGATGGGTGCCATCGTGGGCGGGATGGCCTTACACGAAGGCGTGATCCCCTATGGTGCAACCTTCCTGACCTTCTCCGACTATATGCGCCCGCCGATGCGCCTGGCGGCGCTGATGGGCCTGCGGGCGATCTACGTCTTCACCCACGACAGCATCGGCCTGGGCCAGGACGGCCCTACGCACCAGCCGATTGAGCACTTGATGAACCTGCGGGCCGTCCCCAACCTGACCGTCATCCGCCCCGCGGACGCGACCGAGGCCGCGCAGGCATGGCGTGCAGCCTTGCTCAAAACCGACGGCCCCACGGCCCTGGTCCTGACCCGGCAGAAACTGCCGGTGCTGGACCGCACCGAACTGGGCTCGGCCGAGGGTCTGCAGCGCGGCGGATACGTGCTGTGGGATTCGGCCAACGGGATGCCCGGTGTGATCCTGATTGGCACCGGCTCGGAGACGCACGTCGCCCTGGAGGCGGGAAAGCAATTGGCCGATGAAGGCTTCAGCGTCCGGGTGGTTTCTATGCCTAGTTGGGAGCTGTTCGATCGGCAGCCGGCGGACTACCGCGAGAGCGTGCTGCCGTCGGTCGTGCGGGCGCGCGTCGCCGTGGAAGCTGGAGTGAAGCTGGGCTGGGAACGCTACGTCGGGCTAGACGGCGCTGTGGTAGGGATGGAGGGGTTCGGCGCCAGCGCCCCGGCAGACGTGTTATACCAGAAGTTTGGAATCACAGCGGAAGACGCAGTGACCACGGCCAGGGCGCTGCTGGGGAAGTAGAACGCTTGCTTGAAAGGAGGCGGAGACTTCCCTTCATATTGGAAGGAGACGCTGCGCTTCCCTTCATATTGGAAGGAGACGCTGCGCTTCCCTTCATATTGGAAGGAGACGCTGCGCTTCCCTTCA
>Ga0180432_10009758_pt1 | contig 11633 bp, 13 predicted proteins | sample SS_ome_10_FD_132414 | JGI IMG/M metagenome (GOLD analysis project Ga0180432, IMG submission 132414) | Hypersaline lake sediment archaeal communities from the Salton Sea, California, USA - SS_1_MS_2 metaG | ecosystem: Environmental > Aquatic > Non-marine Saline and Alkaline > Hypersaline >... | reverse complement strand
CCAGTTCGGCAAGCCTGCAATCGGATACCTGTACCTTGATTATTCGATCTATGCGGGTATCGGACTGGACCCGTTGCGCTGGTGGCACAATGACCCGGAGAATGACCCACATATCAAGATGCTGGATAAACAAATACTTGTTGGCGGGTCTACAAGCAATAAACGGGCGGTACACGGTATCGTGATTGACATCTCACAGAACACTTTACCGGACGGGGACAAATTACCTGGTGCCTGGTTGAATGTGACCCCTCGTGATCTTGGCGATAAAATCTGGAAACGATACGGCATACCGTATTACATCTCAATCCCATCACTGGAATGGTTGAACACACAGTATCCCAACCAGAAAGACCGTGACCAGATTGTAGCGATGCTCAATGATATGTCACCGATTGTGACGTTCGGACAGAACGCCTTTAGTGGTTCGGCAAGCTGGGACGCTGTACCTGTACCTGCGGACACATGGAAACCTGAATACGTTCATGCTCCGGCTGTTTTCTTATCGAAATATGGATACGGCGTGAACCTTCCAGGGCTGTCAACTAATTTGTGGCTACACATGGGAACGGCACAGCACCTTTATGATGCGCTGAATTACGATGCGCCTTATATCCCACCACCCCCTGTTATTCCGCCAGACGATGAAGAGCCTCCCGTAGTCATCCCACCCGACGATGAAGAGCCTCCAACACCTCAACCCATTGGAGATGACGCCGAGCGTCTTGTTCTGGTATATCGGTACGCGCGCAAAGCGCTGCGCGTATTTATAGGACTGGATAACCAGTAGGAGGGATGGTAGATGTGGCCGAACGCAGGCTCACGAATAAACAGCGAGTATTTGTCGAGGAATACCTCCAGACCTGGAACGCAACGGAGGCAGCTCGACGCGCTGGTTATAAGGGCAATAATGACACACTGCGGTCGGTTGGGTCTGAGAACCTCGCGAAACCTTATATCAAGGCGCGGATACAGGAGCGTCTGAGGGAGAAGGCCTTGAGCGCCGATGAAGTGCTCTCGAGGCTGGCAGAACAGGCAACAGTCAATATCGCTGAGTTTATCAGCGAATGCACTTTACCAGACGAGGACGGAAACCTTTATACCAGGTACATGCTCAACTGGGACGCAGTCCGGGCACGCGGCCACCTGATCAAGTCGATCACCAACACACAGCACGGACCCCGGCTTGAGCTGCATGACGGCCAGACGGCATTGATCCACATTGGCAAGCATCATAAATTGTTTGCCGACCGGCAGATCATCGACCTGGAAGAGAGCCTCAAAACATACGTCGGAATTTCGCCCGATGATTGGGACGATGATGATCAACCATGACCCGGGCAATCGCACCTTACAAACCACTACCGTGGCAAATACAACCCTGGCGGGATAAATCCCCCATCCTGTTACTGACCGGATCGGCAGGCGGCGGTAAATCGAGGCTGGCGGCTGAGAAATTACACGCCTACCTCATGAAATACCCCGGCGCTACCGGCGTGATGCTCAGGAAAACCCGGGAGAGCATGACCAACTCGACCGTATTGTCGTTTGAGCGCACCACAGTCGGACGTGACCCGAGGGTCTCCCATAAGAAAGCAGACCATCGTTTCGAGTATGCAAACGGGTCGATCCTGGCATACGGCGGTATGAAAGACGAGGCGCAGCGAGAGCAGATCAGAGGCGTCGGTCTGGATGGGTCAGTCGATTTTGTCTGGATGGAGGAGGCGGTCAGGTTTACCGAGGACGATTTCCATGAGGTGCTCGCCCGCATGCGAGGTAGAGCAGCCCCTTGGACGCAGGTTATCGTCTCGACAAACCCCGGCCCACCATCGCACTGGATCAACCAGCGATTGATTATCAAAGGCGAGGCAGCAGTCTACAAATCGAGCGCACTGGATAACCCATACAGTACAGCGCAGTACCTCGAATCACTCGACATGCTAACCGGCATACTCAGGCAGCGATTACGCGATGGTCTTTGGGTCCAGGCGGAGGGCATCGTCTACGACAATTTCGAGATGGACAACCTCACCGACGAAGGACCCGATCCAAACCTGCCGTTTGAACTGGCGTTCGATGATGGGTACGTGGATCCAAGAGCGATCCTGTTCATCCAGAGGCAGCCGGACAAGGTGCTCGTCTTTGATGAGCTGTACCACTCCCGATATCTGGAGGAGAAAAGCGTAGAGGCGGTTGTCGAGCGGTGCGTAGAGCGGTATGGACTGGACGAGAGCGGCAGACCAAACAAACTGCCGGAGATCGCAGTCGGATCACCCGAAGCCAACCAGCTCAAGGAACGTTTCCGCCGGGCTGACATCGTGGCCCGCTCCAAACCACATGAGGTGGTCGAGGGTATCAAGGTCGTCAGGGAATTGATTTGCGATGGTAACGGGCGCCGGATGCTACAGATACACCGGCAGAACTGCCCGAATTTTATCAGGGAGATCACCGAAGGGTACAGATACCCGGAGGAAGGCGCCCGCAGAGATAACGAGAAACCGCTGGACGGAAACGACCATGCGTGTGACGCGTTCAGGTACTGGGCGTATTTGAGGATTGGAAAATGGATAGCACCAAGCGAGCAGTTAGAACAGCAGCCGTCTGGCTGATCACAGTGATACCACTGGCAGCCGGTTATATCGCTGGCCTGGTCTATTCAATCACCATGCTGGTCGTAGCTGCGGCAGTCGAGGGTTTTGAGGCAGGCAGGAGATTATGAGCATAATCGAGCGCATATTACAGAGAGCACGCGGGAAAGGTTTATATGACCTGTACCCTGAACTTGCCGAGCGCGTGCCGATACTGAGGATCACCAGCGATGGTGAGCTGGACAGCGAAAACGATTTCAGACGGCACGCCAACAAATACAGCGTTCACATGTGGGTACAGAAAGCGGTCAATGTCCTGGCGAACAATATCGCACCCCTTCCGGTACGTGTTGCACAGGGCGATGATAACGAGACCAAGTACTTGGGCGATCATCCGATCTCTGTACTCCTGGACAATCCTAACCCTGAGATGTCCGCCGAGGACCTCTGGCGTCAGTGGACAGTTGACCAGATGCTGGGCGGAGAGATGGGTATCGAGGTATCCAGGGGAGCCGGAAATAGACAGCCGGTCGAACTGTGGCCGCGCCAGCCGGATATTTTCTACATCAACCCCGCCGATAAACGCTACCGCAGAGTAGCGAACTACAAGATCGATGACGGTGAAGGCGATCCTTATCTCCTGACCCCCGAAGAATTTATTCACATCAAATTTTACAATCCCCTGCAGCCGTTTCGCGGTCTGTCCCCGATGACGGCGATCCGCTACTCGATCGCAATCGACCAGCTTGCGCAGGCCTGGACGCGGCTATTCTTTGCCAACTCTGCCCGGCCCGATTACGCGGTCATTGCACCGACAGGGATCACCAAGACCGAGCGAGACGAGCTGGAGAACATGCTCTCCCGCAAATTCGGCGGCGATAACGCACACAAACCGATCATTTTAGAGCAGGGTGTAACCGATATCAAAACCTTTTCGTTTGCGCCCAAAGACCTGGCCTGGGTAGAACAGCGCCAGTTCTCCAGGGATGAGATCGGCGCGGTATTCGGCGTGCCCGATGAGATCATGGGGTATGGCCGTGATACCTACGAAAACTTTGCCACTGCCGAGACTGTCCTGTGGACATTGACCATCGTGCCTCTGTGCGGATTGAGAGATGGCACACTGACCCGCTTTTTCCGCAAGACCGGCTTACTCAAACCAGGCCAGCGCATCCAGACCGATTTTCGCAACGTCCCCCAACTCCAGGAGGACGTAACCGGCAAGATCGAGCAGCTGGTCAAACTGGCACAGCAGGGTTATCCGATCAATATCCTCAACGATTGGCTGGGCTTAGGTCTGCCGGTTGTCCAGGGCGGGGACGTGGGTTATCTACCGTTTGGAATGGTCCCGATCGGCACACCAAGACCGACACAGAGCAGCCAACCGCCACCTCCCAAAGCGCTGACACGCAAAACAAAAGCGCCGGAGTATGGATCAATCGAACATCAGATGGTCTGGAAACAGGCGCAGGATCGCATCGAGGACAAGATCGGCGATATGCAGCGCGAGTTGAAGAAATTCATTCAGCGCCAGCAGCTGGATGTGATCCAGGCCTTACGTGATGATAAAACGTTTGGCCGGGGTAAGTTCGTGAAGAACCCCGACAAAATCCCCAATCCAGAACAGCTGTTCAACCTGGCCAATGAGATCAAGGCCTTTATGGATACCTTCTTCTCCCTGGTCTTTGGTGCGGTTGTGCTGGTAGGGCAGGACGAGGCTTCCGTTTATGACATCGATTTCGACAATCAGGACCCGGAAACGATCGCCTACACCCGCCAGATTTTAGAGGTCGTATCAGAGAAAACCAACGAGACCACATGGTTAGGACTGGTTGACGTTTTCCAGGCTGCCGAGGCCGAAGGCGTGGGGATTGTAGAGATACAAGACCGGCTGAACATTTTCTTTGGCGAGCGCAAATCAGATTGGCAGACGGAGCGCATCGCACGCACGACCATGACCGGCGCCTCCAATTTGGGACAGCAGGAGGCCTGGAAACAGACTGACGTTGTCAAACGCAAGGTCTGGATATCTGCATTGATCCCAGGGCGCACACGAGACGCACACGCAGACGCACACGGCCAGACGGTCGGCATCCGTGAGATGTTCACGGTCGGCGGCGAGATGCTGGCACACCCCGGAGACCCCAGTGGATCCCCGGGAAACATAATCAATTGTCTCTGCACGATGACGGCAGAGGTGGAGGATTGACATGGAAATGAAACACAAAATCTACTCAGTGGAAACAAAAACAGTTGATGACGAGGCCGGTATCTACGAGGCGCTGATATCCACCGAAGCGGTTGATCGTGACGGCGACATTGTCGTGGCGGATGGCGCTGATATCAAAAACTACATGAAAAACCCGGTCGTACTGTGGGCGCATGATTACCGGTCGCTGCCGGTTGCAAAGGCGCTTAAGATCGAGGTCATGGAGCGGATCGGCATTAAGGCCACCTTCCAATTCCCGGAGCCAGGCACGAGTGAGCAGGCTGACGCCGTCCGGAAACTATGGGCAGGCGGATTCCTCAATGCCACCTCCATCGGTTTCATCCCCAAAGAGTGGGAGGAGCGCGAGGGAGACGAGGACGCTGATGATTATCTCTACCCAAGGAAGATCAACACATGGGAACTCTTGGAGTTCTCGATCGTGCCTGTACCCGCCAATCAGGAGGCGCTGAGGTTAGGCGCCAAACTAATGGGGATGAAATTACAAGGGAAAGACAATATCCCATTTTGGGATAAATGGGGCGGTACAGCCGAGACATCTATCCCGAAAGACGCAAAACTTGAAATCACTTACAACAGCGATACCACCGAACCCGAACCCGAAGCGGAGCCGAACACAGATGATGACACCGAACGACGGAGCGAGGCTGAGGATGATGGTCTGGTGACTCAAATATCCGAATATATCAATGCTCTCAATGAGCACTTTAGGAGTGTGTAACATGCCTGAAAAATATGACGAACTACTGCAATCTATTGCAGAACTGACCGAAACGGTCAAAGAGCATAAAGGCGATCAGGCCACCATCGACGTTGACAAACTTGCCGCTGAGATCAACGGCATTATTGAACAGCAGGTTGAAGCAAAACTTGAGCAGGCTGAGAAAGACCGGCCTGTCCGCAAAGGTGAACTGATCGGCCCCGAAGGTTTCGCCGAGCCGTCGACCGGCGTCGTCCAGTCTGGCAAATTTGCCGGACGGAAACTGATGGATGTGCAGTTTGCAGGTGCGTTCCTCAAGCAAGCCGCACAGATCGACAGCAAGGGCGTCAAACCGATATCCGCCGACATGGAGAAACTCTTGACCTCTGACGGCTCCGGCACCGGCGATGAGTTAGTACCAACCGGCATGGCTGCCTCTTTGTGGGAGGATGCTTTTTTGGCCTCCCGCGTTGTGGGTAACCTCGGCGTAGTCGCAATGCCAACCGATCCCTGGGATTGGCCGTTACAGTTCGGCGCGATTACCTGGAGGAAGGGCACCCAGGGCGAAGCCACAGGCTCGCAGGATCCCGCCACCGCCAAATCAACTTTCACCAGCACCGAACAGGTCGCCGATCTGGCCTGGACCTATAACCTCGACGAGGACAGCGTGGTTGCAGTGATGCCAAACCTGCGCAAAGAGCTGTCCAGGAGCGCCCAGGAACAGATGGACGCTTTTACCCTCAACGCAGACGCTACTGCAACCTCGACCGGAAACATCAACCTCGACGACAGCACCCCTGCCACCGATGCGTACTACCTGTCAGAAGGACAGGACGGCATCCGGCATTACTACCTCGTAGACGTGACCGGCCAGTCAACCGACATCACCAGCACCCTGGAAGATGCCGAATGGCGCGCTGGTATTGCCCGCCTGGGTAAATACGGCGTCAACCCCAATGATGTCATGGCGATCACCAATGCCAAAACTTATCTCATCTCCCTGATGGGGATGACCAATGTGCGCACGCTGGATAAATACGGCCCCGGCGCCACCATCCTGACCGGCGAACTCGCCCGCGTCGATGGTATTCCGATCATCGTATCCGAATCTATGCCGCTCGCGGAGGATGACGGTAAGGTCTCCGCCACCGGATCGAACAACGACGAGGGCCAGATCGCACTGGTCAACAGACAGATGTGGAACGTCGGTTTCCGGCGCCAGATGTTGATTGAGGTTGATCGTGACATCCGCAAACGCCAGTACATCATGGTCGTGAGCTTCCGTATTGCCGTCGGCGCTCGCAATCGGACCGGCACCCATACCGCGGGCATCCACGGTATCACCTACTCATAAATCGGCAATAGAAAACTAACGGAGGTAACAAATATCATGGGTGACGAATTCAATGCTGGAAAATTCGGGGCGATTATCCCCCTCGTGTTTGGCGTAGCGAACGCCGCAACCAACCAGACCAACACCGATCTGACCGGCGCGGGCGCAGATGCCAACACTGTACACAAAATGCCGAAGGCTGGCTCTGTAGTCGGTATATCGGTAGGCGGGTCTGCCGCAGTTAGCGCAGGCACCGCCACGTTCCGGGCGCACAAGGACGGCACAGAGTTTGCGCAGTCCGGCTACCCTGCGCCGGTGCTCAATGCGACCAACTCAGGCGCGAGCTATGCCACCATCCGACCGGGCGTCCTGACGTTCTCGGCTGGCGATGGCCTCGGCGTGAGCTACTCCAGCTCCACCGATATGGCGCCGACCAACACAAACGATTACTCGGCTGTGTTGTGGGTGCAGCTCGATCCAGACTAACCAAACAGGGGAGGGTGTGACAGCCCTCCCCTAGAAAGTGATTTGTAATGCCAAACGAACCAAAACCCTGGGGCAAGATCATGATGGCAACCCGGCTGGAAAAATCAGTCGAGCCGGACTTCTTCTCTTCCTGGTCGGCCTTGATTACAAAAGGCGCTAGAAAAGGAGATGGCTATTCGATTGCAAAATACAGGACTGCCCCGGATGCTGCTAACACACTGGTCAGGGAGCTGCTCAAATCCCCATTTGACAGCATTCTGTTTCTGGACAGTGACGCAGAGTTTGACCGCGATTTTTTGAACGTATTCCGAGACCTGGAAGATGGCTGGCAGTATGACGTATTCCAGGCGTATTATCCGCGTAGAGGATGGCCTCCCGAAGCGATCTGGTTTAAAGAGACCTCATTTGGTGACCTCGTCCAGTGCCTGGTCTGGAAAGATGACCACACCGAAGAGGTGGCACTGGTCGGGCTACATGCGACCTTGATCCGCCGGGAGGTTTTCCAAACCATCAAAGACGCCAGCCCGGACATTCCCCTCGATGAGTTTGAATGGTTCTGGTATCCGAGACACGAGAAAGTGAGCGAGGACGCTGCCTTTTCCAAAGAGGCCAGGAAACAATTCGGTTTCACCCTGGGCGCGACGACCAAAGTTAAGACGGCGCATATCTCCAAAGTCTCGACCGGATGGGAGACATACATCGAGTATCTTCACCATTCCGGCGCATGGAAACAATGGGAAAACTATTTCGATCTGGCGGAGATCATTGCCGACTACACCGGAGAGGATAAAGATTTGACGGTCGAGAAAGTGATCCGTGGATCCCGCAACGTCTCCGAAGCCTGGGACAGGTACAAACCTGAGACCGATGAGCAGGTGCGGGCGTTCTACGGCGCGGAGGATAACGGCTACCTGTACGATCTGGCAGCCTGGAACGTATCACCCTACTACCAGCAGATCATCGAGTCGCTCAAGGAATACTGGGGTAAGTCTGTCCTGGTAATCGGCGGCGGTCTCGGCTCTGAGGTCGAAGTCCTACGCAAAGACAACGAGGTCGATGTGTTTGAACTGCCCGGCGTGCTGCGTAAATTCCTGCGGCACAGGTTCAAAGACAATGACGTCTGTATCCTGGAGTATTCGCGTATCGCAGACCTGACCGGCATGGCAAGGAAGTATGACCTGATCGTGGCGATTGATGTACTCGAACATATCCACCCGGATGAGTTCAATGACGCCATGAATGTGCTGGGGGTTCTGCTCTCCGCAAACGGACAGATGTACCTGCATAACAACTGGGGAGACCAGGACAAATACCCGATGCACTTTGATAACTCGCAGGCATTTGAGGCCTGGTGTGACGTGATCGGTCTCGAACAGACCGGCGAGCACGTATGGAGTAAACAATATGAAACTGTACGTAATTAAGGACTACCGCAGCCGCGCGGTTTTCTACCCGAAGGGGCAGGAGATTGATGTCTCAGAGGGTGACGCCGCTTTCCTGATGGCAGATGCCCCGGGTTGTTTCTCGGTCGAGAAACCGAAGCCGGAGAAAAAGGAAGTCGAGCAGCCGCCAGCTGACAAGATGGTCAGGAGAGGCAAAACGAAATGAGCGACCGGGTGTACTGCACCATCCAGGACGTGATCAATGATCTGGGTCTCCAGGGTGACGACAACGGCGACCTGTTAGAGCGTTTTATACGCCCTGCCAGCGATTGGATTGACCGCAAAATCGGGATGTTTATCCCCTACACAGAGGAGCGGTCCTACAACGGCAACAGCTACCAGAACCTTGATATTGATCCTCTCCTGGCGGTCACCAGTCTGACAGAGGACGGCGACACGGTCACGGCGGGCACATCGAGCGGAAACTACAAACTCTACCCGCTCGAGCGCCACTGGCAGAACGGCCCCTATACCCGCGCGCTGTTTGTAGACCGCAACTGGTCAGTCGATGAGGCCAACGTAGTGATAACCGGACGCTGGGGCCTGTACGAGGAAACCTCCGCTATTGGCGTATCGGTCACACAGACAGACAGCGCAACCAACCTGGTATCGACCGATGGATCGGCAATAAGCCCCGGCATGGTCTTATTGATCGGCACAGAGCAGGAGTTGGTGACAGGCTACAGCGACCCGACCGCCGCCACATCCCTGGTCGATGGTGCAATCGCAGCCACAGACGACACGATCACCGTTGACAATGGGGACGAGTTTGCCGCAGGCGAAACAATCCAGATCGGCGTGGAGGATATCTACATCCACAAAATCAATACCGACACGCTCTATGTCAGGCGCGGTTGGAACGGCACATCGAAAGCGGCGCACAGCAACGACAGCGCAATCAACGTCTACCGGACATTTACGGTCAAACGGGGCGTCAACGGAACCACAGCCGCGGCACATGATACCGCCGCAGTCAGCCGCTACGTTGTGCCCTGGGATATCTCCTACCTCTGCCGCCAGATTGCGGGCCTGATGAAAAAGAAATCAGACGGCGGGTTTGCTGGCAAGACCGGCAACGCTGAGATGGGCGAGGTCTTTTACCATCAGGAGTTTCCGAAGGAAGTCTACAGGGAAGTCATGAGCAACTACAGGATCATCTCGGTATGAAAAACGATATCGGCTATGAGTTTGAGATCGTGGCGCCTGGTCTGGAAGAGCAGATGAAGCGCGTCGATGATTTTTGGGACATCGCAAAGCCTGAGATGCAGACGGCCATGAGTAAAACGGTCGTAACTGTCGCCTCCAAGGCCAAGCCGCTGGCTCCTGTCGGTGTGTCTGGCATGCTGCGCAACTCAATCACATCGAGCGTCGAAAACTCCGCCGGATCTGTCGTCGGTCATGTGTTCAGTAGTCTCAAAAACGAAGAGTACCCGGCTGTGATGGAGTTTGGCAGACGGCCCGGCAAGATGCCGCCGCCCTCCGCACTGGAAAGATGGGTACATATCGTTTTGGGCGTGAGCAAAGAAGAGGCTCCCGGCGTTGCCCTGCGTGTGGCCCGTTCAATCGCACGGCGCGGGATCAAAGGCAAGAAATTTATGGAGCGCGGTTACAAGCAGGCCCGGCCAGACATAGACCGCTACTGGCAGCAGGCGCTTGACCGGATCGCGGAAAAAATGGTGGTGAAACGTGGCAATTGAGAGCTGGATAGACCAGATCGCAAAAGCGTTTGAGATCGACGACGGCAGGGGCGGGACTGTACTCTCGTACCGTGTGTTTGAGCGGGCGGAGTTTCCCGAATCACTGTCTGATTTCCCCTGCGCACTGACTTATCCGACCGGCGTAACCAGCCAGTACAGCGTCAGCGGCCCGGCGATTGATCTATGGACAGGACAGACCGAGTTTCACATCACGCCAAACGTGGATAAGTCCAGCTTTCCGCAGGTCATCAAATACATCGCACGGATCAGGAACGCAGCCGCGCAGAACATCAGGCTCAATTCAACGGTCGAGCATTTCCTCCTGAGAGTGACAGACGTATCCATTCAGGGGCCGGTTGAGCTGCGCTACGGATCAGACGAGCCGCACCTGGGCCTGATGGTTTATTGGATTGTCAAAGAAAACGTAAGCGGAGATTTCACAGTCTCCGCATAGAGGTGAAACATGCCAAGAAAATCTTATGAAACGATCTACGAATTTTGCGGGCCGGGTGCAGGTGTAGCCGGTCTACCCCATGTAATCAGCGAGAGCGAAGCCAAAGACAGGGGTTTGTGGAAACTCCTACAGGCGGCAATCTACATGGGTAACTACCAGGTCCAGCAGGCCAACGAGCCAGAGGACCCCGAACCACAGGAGGACTAAACAATGGGATCAAAAGTATTTAATATCGTTCAATGGGGCAAGGAGACCACGGCAGGCACAGCAGTTCCCGCCGATACCATCCTACTCGGTGAGGCCAAGCCGCCGATGGATCGTATCATCACGTTCCCGGAGGACAATACCGGTACGCGCCTCAAAAACTACAGGACAGCCGTATATCAGAAGCTGGTTGACGGTATGAGTATCTCGGTGCCGCATGGCTATTTCCAGGCGCTGCCGATGATCTTCTCAATCGGCCTCAAGGGCGGCGTGACTGCCGTTGAACAGACCACAGACCAGGATGATTATCTCTGGACGTTCACCCCATCGCTGACCGGGGCCAACTCTCCCGACACAATCACGCTTGAGGTCGGAGACGACACGCAGGCCTATGAGATCGAGCACGTCATGGCCAGATCGATCACAATCTCAGGCCAGACCGGACAGGATGCACCTGTCACTATTGAGGCCTCTGTATTCGGCAAACAGCTCTCTCCTGTAT
>Ga0180432_10009757_pt1 | contig 11633 bp, 7 predicted proteins | sample SS_ome_10_FD_132414 | JGI IMG/M metagenome (GOLD analysis project Ga0180432, IMG submission 132414) | Hypersaline lake sediment archaeal communities from the Salton Sea, California, USA - SS_1_MS_2 metaG | ecosystem: Environmental > Aquatic > Non-marine Saline and Alkaline > Hypersaline >... | reverse complement strand
GTGGTCCTCACGGTCCTTGTCCTGGCGGCGGCGCTCATCCTGGAGGTCCTGTTGCTGGATGCGTCCGCGAAGGCCGCGGTGGAAGGCGCCCTGGGCGCGGTCAACGGGGCCGAAGTCAATCTGGAGCAGGCGGACGTCTCGCTGCTCAGTGGCAGGCTGGCGCTGCGCGGCCTTCAGGTGACCGATGCCGATGAGCCTGCCCGCAACAAGTTCCAGGCCGAGGACCTCGCAGCCGACGTGAGCATCCGCGACCTGTTGCGCGGGCGTTGCGTTGTGAACCTGCTCGCCGTGCGGAACGTGGAACTGGACGCTGAGCGGGAGACCCCGGGCGAGGTCTTTGAGGAGCCGGACCGGGAGGAGCGCACGGAAGCGGACGAAGAGGGGAGGGAACTGCTCGACTACTTCGAGAGGGCCGACACGTTGAGAAGGTACCTGGCGAAGCTGTACGAGTTCCTGAAGAGGAACGAGGCCCCAAAGGCCGAGGAAGACGCGGCAGAGGAGGCGGCCCGCCGGGCGAGGGCCGCCGAAGAGGGGGTCCGACGCGGCTACCTGTCCGCCACGGCCAAAGGCTTCCTGGCCGAGCGGGCCACCTGGCTCATCGAGCGGATGAGCATCGAGGGCGTCAGGCTGCCCGGGCTTTCCACGCCGCAGGACCTGGAGGGCAAGTACCTGTCGAGCCACCCCGGCCTTGTGCCCGAGCCGATGAGCCTTACGTTGACCCCACAGGAGGGCGGCGAGGCGACGGTCGCCGTCGAGTTCAACTTCGGCGAGCCCGGCGCGATGCACTCCCTGGCGGTCAACGTCCGGGACGTCGCCATAGCCGAGGCCGTCTCCTTGAGCGGCCGGGCGCCGGTGGACGTGCAGGACGGCAGGGCCGACCTGCGGCTGGAGGGCGAGTTCTCCGCCGACGCGATACGCTTCCCCTTCTCGGTGGACGTCAGCAGCCTCGTGGCCAGCTCCCGCGAGGGCAGAAGCGTCCTCGGGCTGGACCCCGAAGTGGCGCAGAAGGTCTTCGAGAGTCTGGGCGAGTTGCGCGTTGAGGGAGCGATAACGGGCGGCCTCACGTCGCCCCGCCTCCGGATTGACCCGGCCAGCATCCTGGCGAATCTCAAGGATTCCCTGCAGAGGGCGGGCAAGGAGCAATTGGCCCGCCTGGCAAACGAGGGGCTCCAGACAGTGAAGGATAAACTGGCCGACGAGCTCGGCGAGGAACTCAAGGACCGCCTGCCGTCGGACATCCTCAAGGGCCTTCCCGGCCTGGGCACGGACGAGGAGGAGGAGGACGAGGACGAAGGTGAAGAAGACCTGCGGGACATAATCAGGGGGGTTTTCTGAGCATCGGCAGGGAGGGTTGGGGAGAGTGCCTGCATCGCTTGCCGGAACGGTGTGGACGAGCCGCCTGGCTGTGAGGTCCGCCGCGGCGTGCTGGCTGAGCTTGTTCGTCGCCGAGGCGGCCCTGGGAGGCGCCGAGGCAGAGCCGGCGGGAGGGGCGCGATACCGGATTGAGTACGCGACGTACCTGGGCGGCAGCGCGGGGGAGCAGCTGCGCGAGGTGATCCCGCTGCCGGACGGCTCGGTGCTCGTCGGCGGGCAGACCAGTTCGCCCGACCTGCCGGTGACGCCCGGCGTTGTGCAGCCCGACTATGGGGGCGAGCCCGCCGGCACGGGGCACGCCGGCATATACGGCGGGGACTGTTTTGTCGTCCGGCTGAGTGCAGACGGGGCGAAGGTCCTTGCCGCGACCTACTTCGGGGGCTCAAAACAGGAACGCAACGTTTACGGCATGGCGCTCGACAGGGGCGGCAACGTCATCATCAGCAGCGGCACGCGCTCGGTGGATCTGCCGACAACGCCCGGATGCTTCCGGTCGGCCTACGGCGGCAGGCCGCAGGCCGACGGACACGACGGTTTCGTGGCGAAGCTGACGCCGGACCTGCGGCGCGTGCTGTGGTGCACATACCTGGGGGGCTGCTGGCCTCGCGGCGGCATCGGCCTGGACGCCCAGGAGAACGTTTACGTCGTCGGAGGGACCGACCTCCCGGGCTTCCCGGTCACGCCCGGCACACTTAAGCGCGGCCTCCAGGGACGGAACGCGACCGTTCAGAAGCTGAAGTCCGACGGTTCCGGCCTTGTCTGGAGCACGCTCCTGGGAGGCACTGTCTCGGACGGGTGCATGGGCGTGCGGGTTGGACCGTCGGGCGACGTTTACGTCTGCGGGCACACGAAATCACCGGATTTCCCTGTCAGCCCCCAGGCGGCCCAGCGCAAGCACGGTGGGGAGTCCGATTCCTACGCGGCCAGGTTCTCGGGCGACGCGAAGAAGGGGATCTACGCGACCTTTCTGGGCGGACAGGGCAACGAATTCTCCGAGCACCGACTGCACCTTGCGGCCGACGGGAGCGTCCTGTTCACGGGTGTGACGAGTTCGCCCGATTTCCCAACCACGCCGGGGGCCTTCCAGCGCTCCCTGAAGGGCGAGAACGACGGTTTTGTGGCCCGGCTGTCGCCGGACGGGACACGGTTCGTGTTCTCCACCTTGTTGGGCGGTTCGGGCACCGAGTTCTACCTCATGCCGACGCCGGACAGGCGGGGCAACATCTGGATCGTCGGCACGACGAAGTCGGCCGACTTCCCTGTGACTTCGGATGCGCTCCAACTGCAATACGGCGGCGGCGCTGGATGGGACGGCGATGGTGCGCTGGCTGCGCTGAGCACTGACGGGTCGCGACTCCTCTACGCCACTTATCTGGGAGGCGGCGGCGCCGACCTGATCCGGAGCATCGCGCTCGGGCCGAACGGAGAGATGTACCTTGTGGGCAGCACAAGTTCGAGGGATTTCCCGGTGACCGACGGGGCCGTCCAGGGCGCCCTCAAGGGTCCATCGGACGGGTTTGTCGTGAAGTTGAGCCTCCAGCGGCAGGCGGAATCCCCCGGTCGCCCGACGCCGTGACGCCGTGCGTGCGGAACGAGATGGAGCCCGACGTGCGCAGCAGATCCACAGAGGGCATGAGGACGCTGCCTGCCATCGTTCTCTTTGCCTCGGTGTTCCTGGTCCTCTGCGCCAGTGGAGCCGACCAGGCACGGCCGCCCCGCGAGGTGGCGGCAGGGGCTGCGGAAACGTTACCCGAGGCGAGGCCGCTGTTTGAATGGCGAGACGACTGTCTTGTTCGCGGCCGGCCGACGGATACCCTCCCGAACGCCGACAGACAAGGCCGGATTACGGTGGAAGGGCTCTTCGTCGATGAAAGGATCGGTCCGGCTGGCGTGCAGACGCTGAGGCCCGATGTGTTCAGGGAGGGGCACTTCAGTGTGTTCGACGTGCTGGTCGGCGCGTGCGCGGACGAAGGGATAGACCTGCGCTACCATCTCGCCCCGGAACTGAAGACCCATGTGATCGACTCGCTCGACGGCAAGAGCAATTGGTGGTACGCGGCGAGCTATCACGGCGGTGGTCGCCTGGGGGAAGAGCCCGTCCACCGGATGGACTGCCATCCGTATAAAGACTGGATGGTCATACGGGTCTATCCGGTGCCGGCTACGAGGGTCGAGGAGCTCCACGCGGTCTTTCGCCAGGAAGTGCAGCGCATCGAGGCGAACGGAGGCAAGACCGTAGTGCCCGTCGTGACCATTTCGGTGCCGGGCAGGCTGAAGCGGGAGTTCAAGAACGTCGAGGTAAGGCCACACGGCTTGAGAAGCGACGTCTTCCAGGACCAGGTTGTCACGGTGGCGGACGTGATGCTCTCGCTCGCCGAACAAGGCAAACTGACGCTCGATCTGGACTGGCTCGGTACGATCGGGCGCACGCTCGTTCAGGGCTATTACTTCACCCGCTTCGACGACGTGCTGGCCCAGGGCCGCGCCGGATTCACCTATAGCGCTGGAGAAAATGCATTCCGCAGCCGCAGGGGGCTGCACGGGCGTTTCGGCAACAACATGTTTCACATGACGGCCGACATCCGGGTCGTTGTTTGCCCGGAGTACGTCGCCTGGCGATGGACCGATCTGTCAGGCAGCTCAAGAGGTACGGGCGAGATACGCGGACAACGCACGGGTCGCAGTGAGTGAGCGTCGTGATCTCGCCCGGCACCCCATGCGGGAGAGTGCCGACGGGCAGCATCCTGAGGATGCCCACATGGGCGCTGCTCGGCGGCAAGGGCGGGCCGCTGGTCGGCTAACCGCGCAGGGTCCTGGCGATCAGTCTGTCGAAGATACGCCTGACAAGAGTCTCGACAGATCGTTCGATCTTTGCTGACAATCGCGCTGTCGTCGCGCTCTCGGTTTTCTTCGCGTCCTTGCCGCTCCCGAGCCGGCCGATGCTGCGTCCCATGGAGCGCGTGACGGCGGGCAGGCGTGAGCCGAAGACGACCAGCGCTATGGCGCCGATGATAAGCCATTCAGAAGGGCCGGGCAGGCCGGCGATTGCCATCATCCTGCATCACCTCACGGCGGAAGGCGCACATGTTCCCGCGCCTGCGCGCGGCGCAAGGGTCCTTGTTGCCCATCCGATCAAGGAACCATCTCAATGCTGCGTGCCGCGTCCATCGTGACGGCCCATGTGTTCATCTGGCCGCCCACGGTCACGCTGACCTTGTGGGGCGTGAGGACGCTCTTTCCGTTCCGGGTGCGGACGTACTGGGTCAGCGGGACGACCACGCGGCCTGCCTCGGGCGCGCGGCCCGCGAAGACCTCGGCTCCCGTCGCGTCGCTGATGGAGACAACCGCACCCGCACGGGTCTGAATCTGCAGCGGCCAGGCGACCGAGAAGTCATAGCGTCCGGCCGAACCACCGTCGAAGGACACGCTGTCGTAGCCGGCACCGCCGTCGAACTCCGTGTCGATGAACACGTGCCCGTACGTGTCGTATCTCCAGCCGCGCCAGCCGAGGCGGAGCGTCCTGTAGCGGGGATCCTGGCCGACCCTGACGAATCTGTTGGAGGAGAACACGTAGCGGCCGCCGTGGCTGTAGTTGTCGCCGAATTGCACGTGACAGATGTTGCTCAGGACGGTGTTTCCGGTCAGGGCGACGGTAGTGGCGCGGCTCTCCTGGCCGGCCCCTCCGCAGGATAGGGCATACCCGTCGGCGAGGTCGTCCTCGGCGATGACCTTGATGAGGTTGTCGCGGAACAGGAGCCCGTGTGCCCCCTGCTCGCCCGCGACCAGCCACAGGCCGCGCATGAAACAATCCTCGCCGCGCCCTTTGACAACCATGACGTTACCGCTGTGCTGGATGTCCCCGCCGGGCCGCTGGAAGCGTATCGCGTTGACCGGGTATATGCCCTCGGCGCTGACGGCTGACGCGTCGCCTCCTCCCTCGCCGCCGCGCCAGCGCCATTCCTTCTCAGTGCCCTGCATCTGGATGTAGTTCCCGCTGATCTGCACGTTGCTCCACCCCTGTCCGGAGCCGATCCCAACCGGGTGAAAGCCCGCCCCGAAGATGCGGTTACCGTGGAGCGACAGGCCCTGCGCGCCCCGCTGGGAATAGTACATGATCCCATAGGAGTTCGTGGCGTAGCTGTCCACGTAGATCTCGTTGGAGTGAAGTTCGTTGTTCGAGCTGACAGTGATGCCGCGATGCCGGGTGCGCTTTATGAGGTTGTGATGGCAGGTGGCCGGCTCCTGCGTTTGGCCGACGTTGAACATGACGCCGTCCACGCCCTGGTGCCGATTGTACAACTCCGTCCCCTCGTCCCTGATGACGTTGTGGTGTACGCGCACCCCGTCATAGGCGTTGTTCACGAACAGGCCGGTCACCTGCGAGCCGGAGTAGGCGACCGTCAGGCCGGCGACCACGATGTCACGGGGCCGACGCAGGAAGACGGGGTTGTAGCCCGCCGGCCTGGACGTGCCGCGCCCCTTTCCTTGAATCACCGTCCCGTTGAGTATCCTTATGCCGCTCTTGCCGTCGGCGGTCCTGATGCCGCAGGGATTGCGCGTGGAGTGCCAGCCGAAGAGCCCCTCGTCCGCGCCGGGGTCCGCGCTGCCGGCCACTTCGTCATAGACGACCGTGTGCCCGCCCAGGTCGAGCGTGACCCCGTCGGCCGCGATGTTCATCGCCGAGGAGCGGGCCACTACGTCATCGGTGAGCAGGTACGTCGCGTTCGGCTGGTCGAGCAGATAGGGCGGGCCGGCCAGCCGGCCGGGGAGCCTCACTGCGTTCGGCGTGGCCCGCGTGGCCAGCGTTGCGTCTTCGGTCGCCGTTCTGGCGCCCTTCCCGGTCGCGGCGACAAGGCGGTAATGATAGAGCGTGTCGGGCTTCAGGTCCCTCAGGTAGTGGACGTGCAGGAAGAACGGACGTTCGCCCTCTTCGGTCCTGTTGCCGTACTCGGGCGTCGGGCCGTATTCGACGTAGCTCCTGGCCGGCAGGTTGGTCTCCCAGGCCACGCAGGCCGAACTCTCCGAGACGTGGCGCCAGGTGCCGCCCGGCAAGGTCCGCAGGTCCGGGCCGAGTGCACGGAGCATCTCTTCGTCCGGGTCGGCGCTGAAGTGCCTGGCGCAGAACTCGCTGAACTGCTGGTAAGCCGGGCTGGTGCCCGCAATCGGCGAGCCGGCTGCCAGGGCAGTCGCCGTTCCGTTGGCGAGTGTCAACGCAACGAGGACGGCCGCTGCTGCGGTAGCTGCTGCGCGGCGCGTGGCTCTCATCGATCGTACTCCCGGATGTCAGTGGCAGGCAACTGCCCAGGGCGCAACGAAGCCCCTGTCCATGGGCGGCCCCCGTGTCGTCCAGCAGGATAGTAGCGCCTGACGAGGCCGCGAGTCAACATTGCAGGAAGCCGGCGCTGTTGGTAACATCGCGTCGCGTGGCGGTACGGGGCGTGTCCTGAGCATCATCACGCGAAGTTGAGTGCATGCGGGGAGGGAATGGCCGATGCCGCGATGGGCGGGATGCGTTCTGGTTGCGCTGGCCTGCGTGGCACCGGCGCGGGCGGGGCAGGAGGTCACGCTGCCAGTGTTCACATTTGCGAGCACGTCCGCTGCCAGGGCGCTCTGGAGCCCGGTGCATGGTCCAGAGGTGGAAGCGTTGGCCGGCGCCGGGCAGGAAGTCGGAGCGCTCCGTTTCCCATGCCCGTTCTCCAGCGCCGATGAGCGCTGCTACTGGGACGCGAGCGTGCGCATGGACCTGTCGACTTACAGCGCCTTCTCGCTGCGGATCAAGCTGCGGGAACCCGACGCTTTCTCGCACTGCACGGTCTATTTCCGCAGCGGCGAAGGCTGGTACGGCGGCTCGTTTCGGGTTCGCGAACCCGACTGGCAGGACGTGCGCCTGAACAGGGCGGGTTTCCGCGAGGAGGGCCGGCCTGCGGGCTGGCACGCCGTTGACGGGATACGGATCTCGCTCTGGAAGGGCGCTTCGGTCGACAGCACGGCCGATATCGCCGCGTTGACCGCCCGGATCCAGGACATAGTCGTGGTCCGCGGGAACCGGACGATACTGAAGGGCTCGAGCGAGGCCGAGAGCGTGCGCCGCTATGCGGCCGCGGCCGTCGGGTGGCTCGCAGAAGCCGGGCTCGACGTGGGGATGGTGGAAGACACGGACGTCGAGCGCGGCGCGCTGGTGCGTTACAAGGTCGCCTTCTTCCCCCACAACCCCGACATCACGGCGGAGGAAGCCGAGGCCGTGCGGGGGTTCGTCAGCGGCGGGGGCAAGATCCTTCTGGCCTACAAGCTGCCGGACCGGTTGGCGCCTCTGCTCGGCCTGAAAGGGCAGCGTTGGCAGGCGGAGCAGTACGCCGGGCAGTACGCCACGATCCGTTTCGGGCCGGATCGGCCGGCCAGCCTGCCGGAGAGGGTGATCCAGGAGTCGTGGAACGTGACCGTGCCGGCCCTGGCGGGCGCCACCACACTGGGGACCTGGGAGGACGCCGGGCGCCGTGATACCGGCCTGCCCGCCGTTACGTGGCACCGGAACGGAGTCTTCTTCGGCCACGTCCTTACGGGTGCCGATGCGGGCAGCAAGAGGCAGATGCTGCTGGCGCTGATAGGGGCCCTTTGTCCCGATCTGACCGGCGAAATGGGCCGGCAGGTCATCGCGTCCGCGGGGCAGATGCTGCAGTTCCGCACGGAGGAGGAGACGGTCTCGTTCATCCGAGAGCGGGCACGCCAGTCGGGCCGCCTGGGTGCCGCCCAGAGGCACCTGGAGGCGGCGGCGCTTAGGCGCGCGCAGGCAGAGGAGGCCCTGCAGGCGGGGCGTTTCGGCGATGTTCTTGAGGAGGCGCGACAGGCCAGGGACTCGCTGCGGGCGGCATTCTGCAGCGCGTTCGCGTCAAGGGAGCCCGAGTTCCGAGGGGTGTGGGTCCATTCGGCGTTCGGCGTGAAGGGACTCACCTGGGACGAGGCAATCGGGCATCTGGCCGCACACGGCTTCAACGCCGTCGTGCCCAACATGCTCTGGGCCGGCCGCGCCTACTACCCGAGCAAAGTGCTTCCGGTCATGCCCGAGGTCGAGGCGCAGGGCGACCAGATCGAGTTCTGCCTCGATGCCTGTCGCCGGCACGGCGTGGCCATGCACGTCTGGAAGGTGAACTGGAACCTGAGCGGCGCGCCGCCCGAGTTCGTGGAGCGCATGAGAGAGGAAGGGCGGCTGCAAGTTGACCGCGAGGGCAGCCCGGTCAGGTGGCTCTGTCCGTCCGACCCGCGCAACTTCGAGTTGGAGCGGGATTCCATGCTCGAGGTGGTGCGGGAATATCCTGTGGACGGGGTCCATTTCGATTATATCCGTTACCCGAACGCGAATTCGTGCTACTGCACCGGGTGCAGGCGGCGATTCGAAGAGGCTACGGGGACCAGTGTCGCCAACTGGCCCCAAGGCGTGCTGCACGGTGAACGTCGCGGCGAATACCTGGAATGGCGCTGCGAGCAGATCACTCGGCTGGTCGAGGCGGTCTCGCGCGAGGCCCGGCGCATCCGGCCGGGCGTCCAGGTTTCCGCCGCGGTCTTCTCGCGCTACCCCGACTGCCGGGAGCGAGTGGGCCAGGATTGGGTTTCGTGGGTGGAGCGGGGCTACCTTGACTTCATTTGCCCGATGGACTACACAGCCGATGACCTGGGCTTCGCCGAACTGGTCAGCGGGCAGGTGGGACTCGTGAAGGGCAAGGTGCCGCTCTACCCCGGCATAGGGGCGTCAGCTCCGGGTCTCGGGCCGGAGCGCGTCGTCTGGCAGGTTGAACTGGCCCGCGACGCGGGCGCGCCGGGGTTCATGGTGTTCCAGTATGACCGCGCGTTCGCTCACGAGCATCTGCCGGCGCTGGCGACGGGCGCGACACGGCGGACGGAGAACGACACGCCGTAGCCGCGTTTCCCGCGTCCTCCGGCAGATTGAGAGCCGGGCTTGCAAATACGCGCGGGAGGTAGTAAATTGCGCGTCGTTAGAAGCAGGTTTGGCGTGTGTTTGGCGACGGAGAGGTTGAGTTCCTTGTCTTTTTGTAGCGGAGGAAGATGCCATGAAGTGGCATGTGTTGGCCCTCGCGGTGGCGGTGATCGCCCTGGCGGGCTGCGCAGGACTCGGCGGCTTGGGCGGAGAGCCGGAGGTGCTCTGGAGCGTGAACTGCGGCGCTGAGCAGGACTACGTTGACCAGGCGGGCAAGGTGTGGCTGGCTGACAGGGAGTTGGCTGAAGGCGCCGAGTGGGGCGCTGTTGGGGGCCTGACGGTTGAGCGCTGGGGCCTCGACGTGACGGGAACGGAGGCGCCCGACGTCTACCTGTTCGAGCGCTACAGCATGACTGCCTACGAGTTCTCGGTGCCGAACGAGACTTACAGCCTGAAGCTGCACTTCGCCGAGACGTACGAGGGCATCGCGTATGAGGACGAGCGTGTGTTCTCCGTGCTGGTCAACGGCAAGGAAGTCCTGACGGACTTCGATCCGTTCGCAGAGGCCGGCGGGTTCGCCAAGCCGGTGGTCGCCGACGTGGCGCCCTTCGAGGTGACCGGCGGCAAGATCACGATCGAGTTCGAGCCCAACATCCAGAGCCCGGAGATCAACGGCATAGAAGTCATCATGCATTAAGGCGGGGCCGGCTGAAGGCATGCCGACTGGAGCGTGCATGACGCCTCCTCGCCCGTTGACGCAGAGGGGCGCAGAGGCCGTGCATTCGCTCTCGGCCACTCGTGGCAAGGGAGGGCAGGCAATTCCCGGCACGTCTGAGCGAGAGGCCGAAGGCAAGACGCCGGACTACGCGCTCCTGCAAAGGGCGCTTGAGCCGCTTTCCGTGGACGCACTGGAGCGTGCTTTCCGCGTCTTGCCGTCGCTTGTGGACGCTGACGCCGCTTTCCTGGCGAGGAACGCCTGCGGCATCGTCGCGGAGAGGCTGTCCTGGCCGGACGCGAGCGCACTCCATCATGCCCTCGGCCGAGAGGGCATCCAGACGGAAGTTATTCCCCAGGAAAGGCTGCTCAACCTGCCGCCGGCCAAGAAGTTGAAGCGTGCCGACTGCCTCCCGCAGGCGCTGCTCCTGTATGACCCCGTTGGGCGGCCGACCGAGATCGGCTGGTCGCACGTCGTCGTCGTGGCGGCGGGGCAGGTCAACCTCACCGAGTTCACGCGCTTCACAAAGCAGCGCGTCCTACACCGTGGGGCGTATGGTGAGGAGCCGACCGTGGTCTCGGAGCACCACACGAAGGAGGAACGCAACAGCCGGCTGGTGCTGGACCTTGTGCTGGACGTTGCGCCGCCGCGCTACCGGGCGCAAGGCGACAAGTTCTTTTACAATTACCTCGGGCCGCGGCTTCAAAGCGACCGGACGGCCAACTTCTGCTCGCTCGTGCGCGACCTGATACGGTACGCGCCGGAGGCTGCCCAGAACAGGGGGGCTGCCGGGATATCCGAAGAGCCTCCCAGGCTGTTGAGATACCTCGGCGAGCACTCCTTCGAAAGCGAGACCAGGTGGCTCCTCTGGCACGGGTGACGGCGGACCGAGCGGACTCGCGCAGGACCCCCTCATGGACTCCCGTGAACGCACTTTCCTGGCGCTGAACCACGAGCGGCCGGACAGAATACCTGTTGATTTCTGGGCTTCAACGGGCCTCCGCCAGCGCATGGCGGACGAGCTCGGCGTGTCCTTCGCCCAGTTCCTCGATGGCCACGACGTGGACCTGCGCTACATCCCTGGCCCGAGCTACGTGGGGCCGCCGCTGGAGAGACGGCATGACGGCGTGTCTCTGGACATCTGGGGTGTGCCCCGAAGGAGCGTGACGCTCGACGTACGCGGCCACCAGGAGAGCTACAGGGAGGTCGTCGAGCCGCCACTGGCCGCCGCGTCCACGGCGGAGGATGTAGCTGCGTACGGCCATTGGCCCTCGGCGGACTGGTTTGACTACTCGGTTGTGGAAGCGCAATGTGACGCGGTGCGGGATGCCGGCCGCGTGGTCGTATTCATGGGGGACCGCCTCAACCGCGTCGCTCAGCTCAAGCCCGCTATGTACCTGCGCGGAATAGAGGCGCTTATGGTGGATCTGGCGATGAGGACGGCCATCGCGCGGGCCGTGTTCGCCGGCATCGGCCGCTTCTACAAGGAATACCTCGACCGGATACTCGACGCGGCCCGGGGCAAGATAGACATCGTCTTGACCGGCGATGATTTCGGCGCGCAGGACGGGCTGCTCGTCTCGCCGACGACCTGGGAGGAGTTCCTGGGGGACG
>Ga0180432_10009756_pt1 | contig 11634 bp, 12 predicted proteins | sample SS_ome_10_FD_132414 | JGI IMG/M metagenome (GOLD analysis project Ga0180432, IMG submission 132414) | Hypersaline lake sediment archaeal communities from the Salton Sea, California, USA - SS_1_MS_2 metaG | ecosystem: Environmental > Aquatic > Non-marine Saline and Alkaline > Hypersaline >... | reverse complement strand
TGACTGGTTCCGCCTTTTCGGATCCAGTGCGGAACCAGTTGTTCTCTCGATAGGCCAAAACGGAACCAGTCAATCACTGGTTCCGTTTTTTCCGATCCAATTCGGAATCAGTCGGCATTGGTCGAACCCTCTCATCGGATCGTCGGTCTTTGAAACAAGGCCACAACGCGCTTGCTATTCCCTCAGGACGAGGGTTTCAGTATCCTCATCGGATCGTCGGTCTTTGAAACATGTTAGAAGAAGAAGCGAAGGAAAGAAGAAGAATAGGTTTCAGTATCCTCATCGGATCGTCGGTCTTTGAAACTCATTGCCGAGGATGCGGAGTGGAGTCCCGTTGCGCAGTTTCAGTATCCTCATCGGATCGTCGGTCTTTGAAACCCTTCCAGGTGAACGTGTTGGGCCTGCCTGACGATGTTTCAGTATCCTCATCGGATCGTCGGTCTTTGAAACATATGCCGCGAACGGGACGGCGCGACAGAATGGCACAGTTTCAGTATCCTCATCGGATCGTCGGTCTTTGAAACCCCTCTCTACCCCTATTATATCACGTTTTTGAAAAAAGTTTCAGTATCCTCATCGGATCGTCGGTCTTTGAAACTGTTATCAGCGCGTTATAGTCTATCAGTCCGGCGATGTTTCAGTATCCTCATCGGATCGTCGGTCTTTGAAACAGAGGACGCATACACTGCCGCCGTCTGTGGCAACGACATGTTTCAGTATCCTCATCGGATCGTCGGTCTTTGAAACTCCGCAAGCACGACAGCAAGCGATTTCGGGTCACCTTGTTTCAGTATCCTCATCGGATCGTCGGTCTTTGAAACTTCCCCCAGGCCACCCCCTCCACTACAATCGGCGGGTTTCAGTATCCTCATCGGATCGTCGGTCTTTGAAACCTGGAGCAATCGGTGTAAGCTCCGGGGCGGGCAGGAGTTTCAGTATCCTCATCGGATCGTCGGTCTTTGAAACTTGTTCTCATCGTAGCGATCACGTGGCCGCTAAATGTTTCAGTATCCTCATCGGATCGTCGGTCTTTGAAACCACCAGGTGCGCATTTACAACAGCCCGAAAGTCCAGTTTCAGTATCCTCATCGGATCGTCGGTCTTTGAAACGCGGCACTGGCAGGATGGGTCGTCCTGCGGGTGACAGGTTTCAGTATCCTCATCGGATCGTCGGTCTTTGAAACTCCCAGCGGTCGCCACGCGCGATGTCGCTGACACGCTGTTTCAGTATCCTCATCGGATCGTCGGTCTTTGAAACTCAATCCGTCCGCTCGCACTCGCCGACGTGCGGACGAGTTTCAGTATCCTCATCGGATCGTCGGTCTTTGAAACGAGGAGGACCCCGTACCTTTCATCCAGGATATTGAGTTTCAGTATCCTCATCGGATCGTCGGTCTTTGAAACCGTGCGGGACATGCGGCAAAAAGAGGGTTCGATATTGTTTCAGTATCCTCATCGGATCGTCGGTCTTTGAAACCCTGTTGGCGTCACGGGCTGCGCTGGGACGTGATACCGTTTCAGTATCCTCATCGGATCGTCGGTCTTTGAAACTATCCACCCGAGACGGCGGCAAACAAGTCGCCAGGGAGTTTCAGTATCCTCATCGGATCGTCGGTCTTTGAAACGCGGCGGGTTGTTTTTCGTCAACCTGGTGCGCTATGTTTCAGTATCCTCATCGGATCGTCGGTCTTTGAAACTCCGGTTTGGCGAGGCATTCCTGCCGGCCGTGACGGGTTTCAGTATCCTCATCGGATCGTCGGTCTTTGAAACTGACTTGATCCATGTTATGCCTCCTCTCGTAGGTACAGTTTCAGTATCCTCATCGGATCGTCGGTCTTTGAAACTAGCATATACACCGGAATTCATGATGGGGTTATTGTAGGGTTTCAGTATCCTCATCGGATCGTCGGTCTTTGAAACATGAGGAGAGCCGGGCGACCGGAACACAAGCCGAAGTTTCAGTATCCTCATCGGATCGTCGGTCTTTGAAACCCGTATCCTCCGTCATCCCCCTGAACCAACCACCGCGCGTTTCAGTATCCTCATCGGATCGTCGGTCTTTGAAACCGAGCGCCAGGCCCGCGATGCTGTCAAGGTTCAATGTTTCAGTATCCTCATCGGATCGTCGGTCTTTGAAACTACCCTGCTGGCGATCCCCCCCCTGGGCTTGTCGGTTGTTTCAGTATCCTCATCGGATCGTCGGTCTTTGAAACCATCACCGTTCGTTCATTGGTGTGACGGAGCGGGGAGGTTTCAGTATCCTCATCGGATCGTCGGTCTTTGAAACTACATCTTTTGGGCAGCACTGGAGCGGTTTGCGACACTGTTTCAGTATCCTCATCGGATCGTCGGTCTTTGAAACCTGGCGGCCGCCAACGGCCAGCGAGGCTACCTCGCCGGTTTCAGTATCCTCATCGGATCGTCGGTCTTTGAAACGCCCTGGGGTATCCAATCGTGCCAGAACCACTGAATGTTTCAGTATCCTCATCGGATCGTCGGTCTTTGAAACTGTTACACTACAGCTTTACCTGAGCCTCCACCTCGAGTTTCAGTATCCTCATCGGATCGTCGGTCTTTGAAACACATCCGCTTGGGCCGGCGCGCCGGCGGCGAGTTGGGTTTCAGTATCCTCATCGGATCGTCGGTCTTTGAAACACGATGTGTTGGAGACGCGGGGGCTTCGGAGCGCCAGGTTTCAGTATCCTCATCGGATCGTCGGTCTTTGAAACTGAGCCGGAAGCTGCTGCGCCAGGTGCCAGACGCTGAGTTTCAGTATCCTCATCGGATCGTCGGTCTTTGAAACGCCGACCACGACGCGATCGCCATCGACAAACCGGGATGTTTCAGTATCCTCATCGGATCGTCGGTCTTTGAAACCCAGTATTTTACCGTCCAGTTCGTGGCGTTCGACGCGGGTTTCAGTATCCTCATCGGATCGTCGGTCTTTGAAACAGAACACGTTGTTCCTGATGTGGCATTCATATGGGTGTTTCAGTATCCTCATCGGATCGTCGGTCTTTGAAACTGGGCGTCGATAGCTCAAGGGCCTTTCTTTATTGTCGTTTCAGTATCCTCATCGGATCGTCGGTCTTTGAAACCTGGCTCATTAACAGCGACCGGTTGCCAATCGCCGAGTTTCAGTATCCTCATCGGATCGTCGGTCTTTGAAACCGGATTGCGCCGGGGACGACACCACGCGGGAGTGGAGTTTCAGTATCCTCATCGGATCGTCGGTCTTTGAAACCTGGTGTAGCTTTGGTGTAGCTTTGGTGTAATTCTAGTTTCAGTATCCTCATCGGATCGTCGGTCTTTGAAACGTCTCCAGCTCAAAGATTTTGCCGACATAGGCAAGAGTTTCAGTATCCTCATCGGATCGTCGGTCTTTGAAACTCATGTTATGTCTCCTTCCATAATTGGCTTATACCTGTTTCAGTATCCTCATCGGATCGTCGGTCTTTGAAACTGCCCGTAGTGCCTCACGCACCGCTGCCGAGATATTGTTTCAGTATCCTCATCGGATCGTCGGTCTTTGAAACGCACAGTCGCCGGCGTTGATAGAGGCGCTGGCGTGGTTTCAGTATCCTCATCGGATCGTCGGTCTTTGAAACCAGCGAACGGGCAGGCATTGCCAGCACGGCGCCACAGTTTCAGTATCCTCATCGGATCGTCGGTCTTTGAAACCACCTACGACCCCGACGAAGCTTTTGACTACTGCCGTTTCAGTATCCTCATCGGATCGTCGGTCTTTGAAACACCGATAGGCGGCGCTGACGGGGGCGTCCACGGCGTGTTTCAGTATCCTCATCGGATCGTCGGTCTTTGAAACAACGTGGTCAATCATAGCAAACAGAAACAGACATAGGTTTCAGTATCCTCATCGGATCGTCGGTCTTTGAAACATGGTTCGAGTTTGTGCCGACGTGCAAGCTTTGGCTGTTTCAGTATCCTCATCGGATCGTCGGTCTTTGAAACTGTGTATCAACTGCAGGAATGGAGGATACGATTATTAGTTTCAGTATCCTCATCGGATCGTCGGTCTTTGAAACCCGGGATCTTTCAGGGGTACATTCCGGCGATTACGGGTTTCAGTATCCTCATCGGATCGTCGGTCTTTGAAACCATGCCGGATTGACCACACTGTCCTCGGGCGAGATGTTTCAGTATCCTCATCGGATCGTCGGTCTTTGAAACAATGAACTTCAAAAGCGCGTCGGCGGTTGCGATAGTGTTTCAGTATCCTCATCGGATCGTCGGTCTTTGAAACTGCTGGATCGGGAGATCCTGGATGCGGACGCCACGAGTTTCAGTATCCTCATCGGATCGTCGGTCTTTGAAACTCGTTGGTGCACCAAACCTCTATCTCGCTAAAGGGAATGTTTCAGTATCCTCATCGGATCGTCGGTCTTTGAAACGTCAAGCAAGCCGTCAAGTTAACGTTTCAGTATCCTCATCGGATCGTCGGTCTTTGAAACTGCGTCCGATTGGCTGCGACCCGCCAGTGTGCACCAAGTTTCAGTATCCTCATCGGATCGTCGGTCTTTGAAACCTGGCACTTTGACTGTTGCGGATGATATGGTGATCGAGTTTCAGTATCCTCATCGGATCGTCGGTCTTTGAAACTGGGGTCAAAGCGCTGGGCAGTGTGCAAAGAATGCGGGTTTCAGTATCCTCATCGGATCGTCGGTCTTTGAAACCAGGGTAAGGGCATCGAGTACGAGTTTGACCTGCTGAGTTTCAGTATCCTCATCGGATCGTCGGTCTTTGAAACCTGGGGGCCGCCAGACGGGCGGAGGGCCTGGAACGGGTTTCAGTATCCTCATCGGATCGTCGGTCTTTGAAACCCCAGGCAGTTTGATCCAGCAGGTTGTAGACCATCCACGTTTCAGTATCCTCATCGGATCGTCGGTCTTTGAAACGCGTTACAGGACAGGGATTGCCGCTTTGTACGCTGAGTTTCAGTATCCTCATCGGATCGTCGGTCTTTGAAACATCCCTTCCCTTCCTTCTATCCCCACGTTTTCGTAAGTTTCAGTATCCTCATCGGATCGTCGGTCTTTGAAACACAATCCGCACTTTGTCGTAATTTGCTACTTTGTCAGTTTCAGTATCCTCATCGGATCGTCGGTCTTTGAAACTCCGAGCCTCCCTGCTCTTCAGCTGAGCCTCAGACAGGTTTCAGTATCCTCATCGGATCGTCGGTCTTTGAAACCTGGCTTTGGTCGTTTTCCGCCGACAATGCAGATAGTTTCAGTATCCTCATCGGATCGTCGGTCTTTGAAACTGGCTACGTCCAGCATCGCCGACGCGGCACGACTGGCCGTTTCAGTATCCTCATCGGATCGTCGGTCTTTGAAACTGGGCCGACGCTAGAGAACTTGGTGATCGGCGCAAGTTTCAGTATCCTCATCGGATCGTCGGTCTTTGAAACAATACACCACGACGCGAAAAGACAATACCACGGTTCGTTTCAGTATCCTCATCGGATCGTCGGTCTTTGAAACAGTGTTACCGACCTCAACTTACTACTACTACCCGTCCCGTTTCAGTATCCTCATCGGATCGTCGGTCTTTGAAACTCCTATTATCTCTATTGTTATCTTGCCACTTTGCTGTTTCAGTATCCTCATCGGATCGTCGGTCTTTGAAACGTCGCTCTTCATCAATCACCATTGCGCCGATTCTGGGTTTCAGTATCCTCATCGGATCGTCGGTCTTTGAAACCCGGTTTGGAGCAGGTGGCGACCGCCACCTATCGAGTTTCAGTATCCTCATCGGATCGTCGGTCTTTGAAACTCGGGATGACCTGCTCGCCAGGCCCCCGACTGGAAGTTTCAGTATCCTCATCGGATCGTCGGTCTTTGAAACCGCGTGAAACGTTCGGGCACACCAACCAATTCTACAGTTTCAGTATCCTCATCGGATCGTCGGTCTTTGAAACTTAACCTTCGTCGTCCAGCTTCGGCCCAGCGTCTCGCGTTTCAGTATCCTCATCGGATCGTCGGTCTTTGAAACCAAGTAAGACTCCAACCGTGGTACTCTGGCCAAATGTTTCAGTATCCTCATCGGATCGTCGGTCTTTGAAACCGGATTATTGCTTTTTGATTCTGCTCCCTACTATCTGTTTCAGTATCCTCATCGGATCGTCGGTCTTTGAAACTTCGGCGCAAAGACCCGGAGCGTGCGGCTCGCCTAAGTTTCAGTATCCTCATCGGATCGTCGGTCTTTGAAACTCGAACCCGGCAGGTTCGATGTAGACCAGATCGTCCACGTTTCAGTATCCTCATCGGATCGTCGGTCTTTGAAACTGACCGTCAGCGTTTCGTTCTCTGGGTTGCCCCAGCCGTTTCAGTATCCTCATCGGATCGTCGGTCTTTGAAACATTGCTCGGCGGTACAGAGACAGGAGCGGGAAGCTAAGTTTCAGTATCCTCATCGGATCGTCGGTCTTTGAAACTCAATTTCGTTTTGGCAAACAAGCCGCCGGTCGCATGTTTCAGTATCCTCATCGGATCGTCGGTCTTTGAAACCTCTCAGATACGCATCCTCTAGGATTGCCGCCGCCTCGTTTCAGTATCCTCATCGGATCGTCGGTCTTTGAAACGCCCCGACCGCCGACCGACTGGTCTACGCGGTCGTAGTTTCAGTATCCTCATCGGATCGTCGGTCTTTGAAACCCGACACTTTGGGGCTGGGGCGTCCTCTGCGAGTGGTTTCAGTATCCTCATCGGATCGTCGGTCTTTGAAACTTGCCGGGGATTGCGACCTGTGCGCCGTTGACCTCGGTTTCAGTATCCTCATCGGATCGTCGGTCTTTGAAACCTCGCCGCCGACGAGCTTGAAGAACCCCAGGCGCAGCCGAGTTTCAGTATCCTCATCGGATCGTCGGTCTTTGAAACTTGCGGGTACAGGCCTGGCCGGCGTCGCCGGCGCGAGTTTCAGTATCCTCATCGGATCGTCGGTCTTTGAAACATCATGAAAGACATCGGGACTTACGGGACAGAAAAAGGTTTCAGTATCCTCATCGGATCGTCGGTCTTTGAAACCTGAGATTGAAACGCAGATCCGCCAACTGGCTAAAGAAGTTTCAGTATCCTCATCGGATCGTCGGTCTTTGAAACACGTGGATAACCATCCCATCTGTTTGACGCATCCATGTTTCAGTATCCTCATCGGATCGTCGGTCTTTGAAACATGCGCTGGTGATCGGCGTGCTTCGCGGCGCGTTCACGTTTCAGTATCCTCATCGGATCGTCGGTCTTTGAAACCGGTCTCGCCGATGACGTATCCGCACATCGCGCACAGTTTCAGTATCCTCATCGGATCGTCGGTCTTTGAAACCTCAAGTTCCCACGCCTGCCTGACAATGTCGAGCTGGTTTCAGTATCCTCATCGGATCGTCGGTCTTTGAAACGAAAACAAACTCTATCAGCAGCGACGGCGTCCCGAGGTTTCAGTATCCTCATCGGATCGTCGGTCTTTGAAACCTGTGCTCATATTTGCGCTCCTTACTGGTGGTTACCGGGTTTCAGTATCCTCATCGGATCGTCGGTCTTTGAAACTGGTGTCCTGGCACTCGCCAACCGGTTTATTTTCTAGTTTCAGTATCCTCATCGGATCGTCGGTCTTTGAAACTGTTTCAAAGACGAGCATCGGGAGGTATCGGTGTTCGAGTTTCAGTATCCTCATCGGATCGTCGGTCTTTGAAACGTGGTTCGTCGGGGACTTTGCCAAACTGCAATCGCAGGTTTCAGTATCCTCATCGGATCGTCGGTCTTTGAAACGCGGTAAGGCTTTCATAGTTTGCCTTTTGCGATCTTGTTTCAGTATCCTCATCGGATCGTCGGTCTTTGAAACTTCTTTTTCGCCATGCTATTCCACCTTTCCCCCGAGGTTTCAGTATCCTCATCGGATCGTCGGTCTTTGAAACGCGTTTTTCGAGCGTCTAGGCGGGATAGCTGAGCAAGTTTCAGTATCCTCATCGGATCGTCGGTCTTTGAAACTCCGCTTGACGAGCTAGCGGCGCTGGTGGCCGACCTGTTTCAGTATCCTCATCGGATCGTCGGTCTTTGAAACTGGGCAAGCGACCCAACACGGACGGGCGGTGGGTCGTGTTTCAGTATCCTCATCGGATCGTCGGTCTTTGAAACAACGTGGGGGGGTCTAGCCCTCGGGCCGACCGGTTATTGTTTCAGTATCCTCATCGGATCGTCGGTCTTTGAAACTACCTACAATGACAACAGCAAACACTATGCGCCGGCGGTTTCAGTATCCTCATCGGATCGTCGGTCTTTGAAACCGTGCCGACGAGCTGCCACGCGGTTGCCGCTACGTCCGGTTTCAGTATCCTCATCGGATCGTCGGTCTTTGAAACAACCCGGCATTCCGTACTCTCCGAGCCAATACCGCCGGTTTCAGTATCCTCATCGGATCGTCGGTCTTTGAAACTTATCGTATATAATATAACCAGACTTATCTACTGAAAGTTTCAGTATCCTCATCGGATCGTCGGTCTTTGAAACCCAGTGTTGCACTCCTTCATAGTATGCGTCCCACGCGTTTCAGTATCCTCATCGGATCGTCGGTCTTTGAAACATTCCAGGCAGTCACGTTGTCATCGGCACGGCGGTCGGTTTCAGTATCCTCATCGGATCGTCGGTCTTTGAAACTCGCGCCGCTGGGCGGCCTGGCCGTCGCGGACGAAGAGTTTCAGTATCCTCATCGGATCGTCGGTCTTTGAAACTTGCCATCGCTCTGCAACCAGCCCTCATTCTTGAAGTTTCAGTATCCTCATCGGATCGTCGGTCTTTGAAACACATAGATCGTTTTAAAATCTAACGTGTCCCTGGTCGGTTTCAGTATCCTCATCGGATCGTCGGTCTTTGAAACAAAACTTGCGCCGGTGGACTACGATCCGACGGCAAGTTTCAGTATCCTCATCGGATCGTCGGTCTTTGAAACTGACGAACGCGCGCGACATTGCCGCCAAGGCAGAGAAAGGTTTCAGTATCCTCATCGGATCGTCGGTCTTTGAAACGTTCGATGGCACGGACTGGGCTGTGTGGACTGACGCGGTTTCAGTATCCTCATCGGATCGTCGGTCTTTGAAACGGAGGATATGTCCACCAAGCGGTCGAACAAATTTCTAGTTTCAGTATCCTCATCGGATCGTCGGTCTTTGAAACTCAGCCTCAAAGTACTGCCAACTGCCAGAAGACTGGAGTTTCAGTATCCTCATCGGATCGTCGGTCTTTGAAACTAGAAGCATTAACTGCAGGATGCAAAATAGAACGAAGTTTCAGTATCCTCATCGGATCGTCGGTCTTTGAAACTAGCCACACGGGAGCTATCCCGCCATAATTCTCGAGTTTCAGTATCCTCATCGGATCGTCGGTCTTTGAAACATTGAATCATTTTTACAGACGTCTCGACCAGTTGATGTTTCAGTATCCTCATCGGATCGTCGGTCTTTGAAACGGGACGACCACCCGCCCGCGGTTTGCAATGCTTTAATGTTTCAGTATCCTCATCGGATCGTCGGTCTTTGAAACCTTGACGAGCGGCCCCTGCCATCGCCATAACCGGTGAGTTTCAGTATCCTCATCGGATCGTCGGTCTTTGAAACGTGATCACCGTTGCCTTGTCGGAGAACTGGAAGTCTGTTTCAGTATCCTCATCGGATCGTCGGTCTTTGAAACTACCGAACTACTCGCCACCAGAATGCCCCTCGTGCGTTTCAGTATCCTCATCGGATCGTCGGTCTTTGAAACGACGGCGTCAGCATCGGCGCGGGTATCAACATTGCAGTTTCAGTATCCTCATCGGATCGTCGGTCTTTGAAACCAGGGCGGGCGATGGCGGAGTTGGTGGAAATCCATCAGTGTTTCAGTATCCTCATCGGATCGTCGGTCTTTGAAACTTAGTCGCTCGATTGCAGCCTCATAGACATTTTGTAACGTTTCAGTATCCTCATCGGATCGTCGGTCTTTGAAACCCCGTGGCCGTGGCGATGCTCACAAGCGCCGTCTCGAGTTTCAGTATCCTCATCGGATCGTCGGTCTTTGAAACAAGTGAGATACGTAGCGTTCGATCTGGAAATCGCAAGTTTCAGTATCCTCATCGGATCGTCGGTCTTTGAAACATTACATCAAAGATCAACAGCAAGGAGCAATGAGAGTTTCAGTATCCTCATCGGATCGTCGGTCTTTGAAACTCGAGTCCGGCGCGCGCTCCTAGCGGGCGGGGCAGGTTTCAGTATCCTCATCGGATCGTCGGTCTTTGAAACCCATCCGCTGGCGCACGACGAAAACGTCCGCTTGCGCGTTTCAGTATCCTCATCGGATCGTCGGTCTTTGAAACTTCAGCGCGTCGGTCACAAACCCGGATCGTAGACTGGTTTCAGTATCCTCATCGGATCGTCGGTCTTTGAAACTCCGAACGCGGTTCAATGCCTCTATCCGCTCTGGTAGGTTTCAGTATCCTCATCGGATCGTCGGTCTTTGAAACTCGTCGCCCGCTGCGCCGCGACCGCCTCCCTTGCCTGTTTCAGTATCCTCATCGGATCGTCGGTCTTTGAAACCACCCTGTTCTGTTACAGATGTTACAGATATTACAGGTTTCAGTATCCTCATCGGATCGTCGGTCTTTGAAACCTGTCTTGATGTATGTTGTGCCGCGCCCGATTTCTTTGTTTCAGTATCCTCATCGGATCGTCGGTCTTTGAAACATGTGCCCCTGCCCCAGGTCGGCCAGGTCGCCCCGAGTTTCAGTATCCTCATCGGATCGTCGGTCTTTGAAACTTGTGTCCAGCAACACGGTCAGGATCGAGACGGACGCTGTTTCAGTATCCTCATCGGATCGTCGGTCTTTGAAACTGACTCGATCTGGCGGCGCATCGAGATCACACTCTCGGTTTCAGTATCCTCATCGGATCGTCGGTCTTTGAAACCCCATTTTCTAGCGCAAAAACCGCCACACCAGTCTACAAGAAACCCGCTCACTTGTCAAATAACACCGTCTTTTGTACCAACTCTGGCAGCCCCGGAAGCCGGACTTTCGCAAATCCAATTCTGCGCCAAAACAGGGGGGATTTGCGAATGAAAAAGCCTCACAAAACGTCATTGCAAAACCTCCGGAATTCACAGGTGACGCACGGCCGGCGCGATTTAGGCGGAGGGGGCATAGCTTCTCGTTCGACCATCTCTTGCATGGCCGCTATCGTTTTCTCCAGTTCGGCCCGCCGCTTTGGAGTAAAGCGGACCTCCTGCGCCTCGCGCCTGGGGATAAAGTAGAAAAAACCCCGCCGCACCGGCAACTGAAAGCGCTCGGCCAGCATCTCGCCATAGGCCATCAACTGCATGATCAAGTGCCGCCCGGGCTTTCGGGTAGAATTCTTGTATTCCACCGGCACCATCTCGCCCTCTGCCCCGGTCACCTCGATGGCCATGTCGAGGCGGCCCAGCAGCCCCAGGCGGGGCGACTCCAGCCAGAGATCAAAGTGGCGTTCGCCCCGCTCCAGGCCATAGGCCCGCAGGCTTCGCCGCCGCTCGCGACCCTCTTCGGCCTCCTGGGCCTCGATGCCGGCCTGCATCTTGTGAGTCACCGGCCGCACCCGGGGCAGGCAGTAGGCATAGTAAAC
>Ga0180432_10009755_pt1 | contig 11635 bp, 17 predicted proteins | sample SS_ome_10_FD_132414 | JGI IMG/M metagenome (GOLD analysis project Ga0180432, IMG submission 132414) | Hypersaline lake sediment archaeal communities from the Salton Sea, California, USA - SS_1_MS_2 metaG | ecosystem: Environmental > Aquatic > Non-marine Saline and Alkaline > Hypersaline >... | reverse complement strand
GGGTTTATAAAGGGGTAGAGATTTTGTTACTATGATTTGGAGTAACAAAACATATTTAATATTTGGCTGCTTTTTGTTACGGGCTCTATGAGAAAAAAGATTATTGTCAAGCTGTTGACCAGGACCGGCGTAAGGAGGTATAGGGTTTTAAAGAAAGGGTTTAACAGCCGATACGTCTATAACCGGCGAAAGGGGGGCTATAAAAAGCGGCAATGCCTGACGGCGATTTATCGTTATATCCTTTTCCCCACAGATTTAGGGGCAATAAATATTAGCGAGGATTATGACCATGCTATAACAGCATTCGACAAAGAGGACAGGATAGGCTCTGTTTCGACTAAAGATTTATTTACCCATTTCAGGCGCAATAATTTATTTCCAATGGAGGAGATAAAGGCAGGAGCCTTGCGGGGGGAGGAGAGCCTTACATTGCTGGCGCCTTTTGTTTATGAAAAGGGCAAGAGCTATGCCCGCCACGTTGTTAAGCATTATAAAAGGGAGTATGGGGGCGGCTTGCCTTGAAAATGCGGGACATTTCCCGCATTGAAATACCACGCTTTGCCTGGGCCCCGCAAAAGCAATTCAAGGACAAGCGCCCCATTTATGGATTTGATACTGAAACAATAGCCGGCTATGCCCGCTTAATAACGGCCAGCGATGGGACATATGCCCACGTTGATAATTTCCATGAATGCGCGAGATTTTTCTTTAAAAAGAAATATCAGGGCTCCCTCAATTTCTTTTATAACCTCCGCTATGACTATACAGCCGTCCTCAAGCACCTGCCCCGCAATGCTCTCGAGGAGCTTGCCGAGTATGGGATAGTGGATTATGAGGGCTGGCGCATTAAGTATATTCCTAAAAAGTTTTTTCAGCTCAAGAACATAAGTGATGGACATAGTGTTTCCTTTTATGACATTGCCCAATTTTACCATATGCCCCTAAAGGACGCGGCGAAATACGTCAACATGGAAAAGCTGGACTATGACGTCAAGGAGCTGACGGAGGAGCAGCTTTATGAGCCCGAGGCCTTACGCTATGCGATTACTGACGCTGTAATATGCGGCAGGCTCGCCGAATATTTCAGGGACATGGTCAGCCGCCTGGTCAGCGTCAGGAAATACTATTCGTGCGCCTCGATAGCCAAGCGTTTCGTGCTGACGCGGGGCGTCAAATACACGCTCCCCCGCGACAGGAAGCTTTTGGACATGGCCCTTAAGTCCTATCAGGGGGGTAGGTTTGAGGTCCTGCAGCGGGGGAATTTCGACAGGCTTTATGCCTATGACATTAACAGCGCATACCCCGAGCAGATAGCAGCCCTTGACGGCTGTGAGGGCAAGATAGTAAAGAATAAGGAATATGAGCCGGACGCCGTGCATAGCTTCTATAAATGCAGCGTTGACATTTACAATGTCATATTTTCCCCGCTAAAGTGGCAGAGCCCTGCTGGCCTTATGGTTTATCCCGTTGGCGAGTATGACGGCGTTTATTTGACAAAGCAGGAATATGAGCTAATAAACGATTTGGGCTTTCCCATTAGGATAGAGGAGGCCGTCCATATATTTAAGCTCGAGCCCGTCAAGCCATTCGAATGGTTCACGGAGCTTTATCGGCAGCGGCAGAAGCTCAAGCGCGAGGGAGACGAGCTGCAGCTCGCCTATAAGTATATAATGAATTCCTTTTATGGCTGCATGATACAGCACACTAAAGCCCTTAAGCGCGTCAATTACGAAACGCCGCACTATAAGATACAGGACGGAGAAATGACTTTTTATGACGGGCGATATAGGGCGGGGACGCTGTTTAATCCCATATGGGCCAGCGAGATAACGGCTAGGACGCGCGTCAAGCTGTTCAGGGATTTTGAGAGGCAGGCTAATTACATGGTCAGCGTTGCTACCGATGGTGTATTTTTGACAAAGAAAAGCGGCGTTAAGGTCGGCGAGAATTTGGGCGACTATGACTATGAGGAGGACGCGGGGCTTATAATTGGCTCGGGTATTTACCATACAGAAAACAAATGCCGCTTTAGGGGGTTCGGGCGAAAGCTGGACCTTTACAGCGCGCTCAAGCAAAACCAGGAAAAGACGCTTATCCCATTCAGGCGCACGCGCCCCAAAAACATTAAGGAGAGCCTAAAGAGCGAGGCCATAGGCCACGAAAACCTCAATGTTTTCATAGAGGAGGAAAAGGTCCTTAACTTGAATTTTGACAATAAGCGCCTATGGGAGAGGGATTTCGAGAGCGCTCGGGACTGCTTGAATTCAGTAATTCCATCGGCTCCCATTCGGCGGAATAGTTAGAATAATTGCCACTAGCCAACAAAACCAAATTCGCACAATACGCGGAACAGCCCTGCTCCTCGAATTTGATATAAAAGTCAATGAATAGGGCGGTGCACCCGACAAGCCAAATGGTCAGCAGGACTTTAAAGGCCCACTCAATTTTTAGCGCGGTGCTTGCGCTTATTCCTAGCGTTGCGTATATTTTTGCGTTTAAGTCCTTTTCCGCTTCTCTCCAGCTCTTCTTTTTCGCCGAATGTTTCTGCATATTCTATCTCCTCCGCTGTATCATAGAGCCCGAATAATGGCCTTGCGCTTATGGTAAATTTCCGCCTAAATGAATTGTCGAATTGGCTGGTCAGCTCGAGCGTCAGCTCTTCCGCCTGCCGGTCATAAGTGGGAAATACCAAAATATCTGTTATGTTCCTAATCCTTTTGTCTATTTGCTTAAAGTGTTGTGCTGTATAAAGGACGTGGCAGCCCCTTTTCCTTGACGTCAAAAGGAAATGCCCGAGCAGGCGGTTTTTTCTTGAGCCGCTAACGCGGCTGTCTATCCAGGCCCATAGCTCATCAAGTCCAATATAGCCCTGGCTGACGTTTAGCAAATCCTCGGGGTTTTCTATATAGGTATGGGGAAATGAAAGCCTATAATTTGAATAGATTTTGTTGGCCCTGTATTTATATAAATAATAAGTCAGGGCGAGGGTTTTGCCCGTCCCCAAATTGCCAAAGAAACCCATAAGCATATTATTGCGTCCATTGTCCCATTTTGTTTTTTAATTGGGCCATGAGGCTATTTTCCATGTTTATATTATGCCTCAAAATATCCTCTATACCCTTGCGCCCCTTGCGCTTATAGGCCACTTGAAATTTAACAAAATTGTTGCCGAATTCGGCGAGGAGAGGGATATCAAACTCTTTTGCCATCATATCGATGGCGCATAGGGCCCTGACCTGTGGGCCCTCCAATTCTGTCAAGGTATCTATGTCTTTAGTTCTGCCGAGCAGCCTAATACTTTCGGCGAGGGCTATTTCCCTGTCCAGGGTTTGCGTTTCCGTCAGGTCGTCCTGCAGGTCGCTCGCCACAACGGGGATTTCCTCAATGTCGCCCGTTATTTCCTCGGGCTTTTTCTTTTTCAGGGCAATGGCCCCCCATAGGTCATATTGATGGCGGCGTCCACTACTTGCGGATTGGATAGGCAGAGCCCGACAGGTATTTCAATAACGCCCGTAAACAGCAGCATGAAGGTCAGGCCAACGCCAATAAATACGCCAATCGCAAGATAGACAAAAATGTCATAAATAGGCTTCTTGTCGGGGGCCATTATCTTCTCAATGGCTGCCATTTCCCCCATTTCCTTAACAGCTCGAGCCGTCAGCTTGCTTTTTGGGAATTTCGCCGAAAGGTCCATAGGCTCGGGGTTATTCTCCTTATAGAAATACGCGGGCAAGTGCCCCAAAAGCTTATGCCGGAGCAGAAAGGGCTTTGTTTTACCTATTAAATATTCCTGGTCGCCAATGCGTATTTTGCCGTCCTTGACCTTTTGCTTAAACAAAAGCCAATGGCCGGTTATGGTCCGGTTAGTGGTAAATATAAACAAATACTCCGCGTGCTTAAAGATTATAAAAACGGCTATAGTAATAAGCGCCATTAAAATAATCAGTATGGCTATTAAGACTTCGCTTATGGGGTCCATTATTTGCCACCCTTTTCTTTTATTCCCTCAAGGATAAAGCCCAACATTTTCCCTTGGGCCGTCAGGCAGAGCCGCGTTTTATTCATTACAGGGATATAGATTTTTTCAACCAGGTCGCATTTCTCGAGATACTTGACGGCATGGTAAAAAGCCCGCTGATGGGAATATATTTTCTGCTCGCTCATGTATATGCCGAATGGGCTGCCATGTATTTCCAAAATAAGCTTTTGGTTCAAATGCGAAAGCACTACATTATAATAATACATATTCCTTTATAAAGGTTCGCCTGGTTTTAGTATGTTATGGTTTCTATTGTCAGGTCGATTATAGGCGCATTCCTTGGCGTGCTTATTGGCGTAACGCTGCTTACGCCGGTTTCGCTCGCCGTTGCGAATGCTGTTGCCAACGCAAGCCTTAACAGCACCCAAAAAACGATTGTTACCCTCATAACCACAATGTTCGCCATTGCGGTCATGATGGGCGCGGTCAACGCCATTTAAGGCCCCTAACGGCAAAAACCGGAGGGGGGCTGCTGCCGCCTCCCTCCCTACCTTATTTTTAATTTTCAAAATGACGAAGTAATAAATATAAGAAGCGCTTATTTTATAGTCAATGCTGGTCCTGGGCGTATTACTTATTATAGCGTTTTTGGCGCTATTGCTTTATACGCAAGTAATGAATAACCCGAGCTTTGCCGGCCTGCAGAATGCGATTATTCTGCTGGTCATTGTTATCGTCGGGGCCGCCGTTATATTTACTATATAGAGCTGGTCAAAATGAAAAATATTTCCTTGCTGCTGTTGTTATTGCTTTTGGGGGGTGCATTGGCCAATGTCCCGAGCTGCTGGCAGCCCACGTTTTTGACTAACATAAGTGCGTATACATTCATAAGCGGCCATCAAAATTATAACACTACAGCATACACAAAACAGCTCTCCAGCGGGGACCTGGACGCCGCCGCCCTCGCCCGCATGGGCGCGACGGGCTACGAATTCGTTGACGCCGTCCAATACCAGGAGGCCGACCTTGACAGGGGCTTTGCCGCCATGTTTTACGATACGGACATAAACCGGTATTATGCGGTCTTTCAATTCACCCGCGACGACGCGCCTGGGCATTGGCTTTATGCTTATCCTGGACTTAAAAAATCCATTGTCGGCGGGCAGGAGTATTATTACAGGGGGACGGGGGACAATGACCTCCGCGATGATGGTGAGGTTTATGTCTATATGAATAACGGCAGCTTTGCCACCCCTATATACGCGAAAAAGCTATTAGGCAGCCAAACAATGAGCTACTCAATTCTCCATTTTGGGGATAGCAATACAACGCGGGAATTCAGGTTAGGGGCTTGCGGTTCTGCTATTGTGGACCAGGACATTAACTCGGCAGAAGGGCTAGTCAATGGCACTTTAGCATTGGGGGCTTTAAATGATGGCGCGTTTAAGTTTGGGAATAAAAGCGCGTCATTGCAATGTATGGCTCGCTTTGATAGTGTTGGACAAAAAACTCTAGCCTATGACTTTTACGGCGAATGCAGCAGCCAGGAGGGGGACGTCCTTTTCCTGACTTATGAGGGCTCCAAAAAATGCGGCAGCGTTGCGGATTTGGACGGCGTAAAATGCGAGGTCGATGGTAACCAAAACGGCGACTGCACAACGTCAGCCTCGACAAATACCACTTTTAATGTAACCAGCGATACTCCCCGCTATTTCAATTTCTATAAGCGGGCAGAAGATGGGCTTTATATGTATCGCGGCGAGATTTTTGGCGAGAGCTGCGAGTATAACGAAAATTCCCAGGGCGAGGGAATAGACATATTCACCAAAAAGGAGAATTCTAAAAAGCTTTATATCTTCCCCGAGCACAATGACGCCGACCTATTGAATTTTGAGTTCACGGATTGGCTCAATGAATTATGGGGCTTGAGCGAGTTTGAAACCGGCGTCAGGGTTAGGGCGGGCAGGCTTCGCTATGTCGCGCCCATGAATGTAAAGGAAATGCCCCTCAATACCATTGAGTTCCTTGACGAAATTGACGGCTCGGGACTTTGCGGGGTAGGCCAGGAATGGACTTTCAAGGGCGTCATAGGCCGGAACAGCACGCATTACTTTAATTATTCCGCGTCATGCGACAAGGGCAGCTTTACGGATAGCTCAAGCATTCAGGCAACGCCCAATTATGCGAATTGGGGGGCTGACAGCCGAAGCCTTATCAATTCCTGCATTCCCCTGCCTGACGCGCCCATCGGCAGGAACATAGAAAAGAATACCATAGAGCGTTATTTTGTTTATCAATATGACATAACGCGAATGCTGCCCACAGCCGGAATAGATACGATAGCGCAAAACTCTGCCTTTGCACTTAATTATTCCTATATTGAAACAGAAGAGGGAAATTGCAGTATTGGGGGCCTGCCGTATGGCAATTATAGCTATTATTGCGCTGTCCCCGATGGCTATTATGGCGACAATTCCGGCTTTTTTCTCTTAAATCAAGACCTTATGTTAATAGAGGTTCCATTTCAAAAGGAGCGCACGCTTTACATTAATATAAACATAACAGAGCAGGGGGCTCCCGTCCCTGGTATCAAATGCAAGGGGAATTATGACTATGATACCTCCAACGCTTTCGGGACTTGCACCTTAAGGACGGCAGCTAATAGCGATGAGAGCATAACCCTTACGGGCCTGCCTGATGGCGACAGCTTTGTATTGAACGCGACCATCGGCGACTATTATAATAGCGAGCAATTGGGCGATGATGGGCAAACGAATTACTGCACCTATTTCGATGGCTATTATAAGTTTTGGCTGGATTTGGACCAGCGCACAATTTACTTTAAAGTAGCCGGCCAGCGGGCCAACGGCGACTTAATCCCCTTCGTGGGCTATTATATTGACGGGGACAAAAAGGGCATAACCAATAAATACGGATTTGAGAGCTATCTAATGCCCTTTAACGCCCTTGTCCATACCTTGACAACGGAAAAAAGCGGCTGGACAAATGGGACGGCTACTTTTGACTATAGGGACAGGGACGAATTCATTACTGCCGTTATGAGCCCAACGGACAAAGAGGCCAGCATTGAGCAGGACCTGGGCGAGCCCATAACTGACTTCTCGGGGCTCGAGCAGATATTGTTTACGCCGTTTGTGGGCAGCCTGCTCATAATTGGGGCGCTGGTCGTTATTGTCGCTGTGTTTACGGGAATGTTTGCCGTTGCCGCCCTGATTGGCGCACTTGCGGCAATAGGGCTGGTATGGGCGGGCACTTTGCCCGTATGGTTCGGAGTTATGATTATAATCCTGACCATGGGGCTGGCCTATGTATTTTTTTCGGGAGCCATGTAAATGAATAAGGGAATTGCCTCACCATTTGCCTTTGTCATGCTTTTTGTAGTTTTATTTGTGGGCGCGAGTTTCATAATGGCGGGGACGGGCTGGACGGGCTTTAGTGAGGAGAGCGAATTCACCACAGCGTCCTGTAATGACGCCGCGAGCTGCACGGCCCAAATATTCAGTAACATGGTCAAGCTGTTCACGTTTAACAGCCAATACGAAATATTTAATACCATGCTCCTTATATTCTATATATTGCTGCCGTTTGCCGTTATCAGTATTATAATGGGGGGCTCTTGATGGGAAAAGATATAGTGGATTATGCCGGCAACGTTATTTTTATAATCGCAATGCTCTCGCTGCTCTCCGGCGTTGCTTTTGCGGCAACGCTGGACGCGAATAATTGGGATTTAGGCAATACGGGCGGGGGAACATTAGACAATGTAAATACCCAACGCGGGCAAAATTATACGGCGTTGGCTAACGGCTCTATCGACGCCGTTAAAATACGCCACTCAAAAGTAGGGGCGGGCTGTAATTTTTCCGTTTCCATTAGCGGCGGCGCTCCTTTCCCCAACGCGACTAATTACTTAATTGAGTATGTCGATGGGACGATATTGGCGGCGGCTTTTGCTAATCACACCATCAATTTTTCGGGGGCTTATAACCAAGTCGCGGGAACTACTTATTGGATTGTTTTTAGCGGAGTGGATTGCGACGCGGTTAATAAAGCGTCTATCCAGCTAGACAAAAATCAAGGTTATGCGGGGCACACTCATGCCAAAAACGCGGGCGGTTGGGCGGCATTGGCGCGCGACGCTAATTTCGAGGTTTATTTAGCCGGAGGCGCGCCTCCGGCGGGCGGCTGCCCCTCGCCCACAATAACGCCCCTCTCTCCTGCTGATGGGCTGCATACCAATACGGCCAGCAATTTCTATAATTATACGCTGACGTATTACGATTGTAACCACTTAACCAATACGTCTTTTGTGGCCAATGGGACGGAAAAGCTATACAATGCAACGCCGCTGGTCAACGGCACGAATAACTTTACCTGGACTTTTGACAATGGGGATGGGCCTTATGGTTGGCTTGTCAGGGCCAGCAATTCGACTAATGACTTTAACGGGACGGAAAGGGACATTATTTATGATACCCAGGCCCCCATTGTAACGGCGGCGACCCCAACGGCAAATGAGAGCTTTTTGCATTTCGCCAATAATTACCTAGCCGGCGTATGCAACGACACTTATGCCTTTAATTTCACGGCAGAGATTTACGCGCCCAACGGGACACTCTTAAACACTTATGTCAATGATACGGGGGCGGCCCCCATATTCACCTTGACGAATGAATTCGCCAGCGCTTTAGGCGTTGAAAACAATTATTATGTCAATTTCACTTGCGTTGACAGCCACACCGGCAGCGTTGACTATGGGAGTATTGACAAGAGCAATAAAAGCGCTCTCGAGCTCAAGCACAACGGAATAACGAAAGCCGTCGCGCACAATACAGAGAGCGCCTTAACCTCTGTTGACGTTGACGTCCTGCATGACCGGCAGAAAATAACTTATAAATTCAATAAGCCCCTAACGAAATTTGTTGAGGTCCTAAAGAGCGACAAATGCCGATTTTATCTCCCCCACAGCGGCATTCCTGGGCACGTTGTATTTTGCGACAGATGGTATGACGCTGCAGGAGCCGTTAAGCAGGGCTGGAATGTCAGCGTTAAGCTAGTCAAGGGGGACGCCGTCATAACATATACCCACGCGAAAGGGCTCTCGAGCGTGGACCCCGCAACGGGCGGGCTTAACATGGGCTTTTTGGCCAGGAATTTTAGCATTATTCCCAATTCCCAATTAAGCACGACCACCACTTCCTTTTATGTCGGCGAGGAGGGCTTTATAGTCGCCAATTATGACAATGTTACTGACGGGGCGCATATCGCGGGGGCAACGTGCAATTATAACATTACGGACCCCGTTGGCACACTGACAAGCGCGACAATGGCAGAAGTCGCCCCGCAATACAGGGGGAATTTTACACCAACATTCAGCGGCTCCCATTCCTTTAGCGTCATATGCAGCGCTGCAGGGTTCACGGGACAGAGGAGGGCAGGCGCGTTTAACGTTATGGCTGCCGCGCCCGACCTCGAGATAAGCCTGGTCATTGAAAGCGGGGACGAGGAAACATACGCCTTTTGCAGCGGTAATAACCGCGTCGTCCAAAAGAATAAGACGGCGTGCATAGAAAATGAATGCAGCGTAACCAGCGTCAGTTATTCAGTTGCCTGTGAGCATGGCTGCTATAGGGGCATTTGCCAGGACGCGCCCGAGAATTATACCATTTTCTTGATTATAGCCGCCGTCATTGTCCTGCTCATATTATTAGCAATAGGATTGAGGTAGTTATATGCCATTATACAGGATTAGGTGCAAAGAGAAGATAAGCAAGGCGGAGCAGATACTCAAAAAAGCCGTTGACAAGCAAGAGCTCCTTTTTGGAATGTATATAGACGTGGGCTATGAGAGGGCCGGCGATGACCTGCTCTATCATTTCGAGTATAAGAAGGCGTTTAAAAGCCTATTAACCAGGGGCGACAGCGGAAAAGGGCTTATGGACAAAATAAGCGTTGACGGCCTCAAGAAGCTAAAGCAGCGGTTCAAAAAAGAGAGGGTTCCGGCAGTTATCATACTTGAGCAGGTCGATTATGGCAAATAAAAGGACTAAAGCAAGGATTAAGCGTAGCAAAAAGCAGGCAAAGCGCGATATGCTCGCCCTTGAATTGGGAATTAAAAAAGCGAGGCCAACGCTTAAGATAAAGTGATATTATGGGATTGTTCACCAAAAAGCCACTCGCCCCCCCTGGCCTCGGGGTTTCCGCCGCACGTTACGCGAAAAGCCCGAGAGGGCGAAAGGCTATAAGGGACCAGGGAAAAAAGGCATATGTCGCCCGCCTAAAGAAGCAGGCGGCGGAGAGGGACAAGCGCAAGCGAGAGATTGCCGCTAAGAAAAAGAAACGCAGGGCTGACGCCGCCAAACGCCGCAAGAAAGCCTTTTCCTCCTTTAGGGGAGGGCTTAAGCTATTCAAAAGGAGGCGAAAAAGGTGAGGATTAAGCGGCCCAAATGGGTTAAAAGCCCATTCAGGAAAAAGCCCAAAAAGATTATTGGCGTTCAGGGGACGCCTATAAAGGAATTCCCGAGCCAAAAATCCGCAAAGCGCTTTATGATTAGCAAGGGGGCAAAAACCCCTAAATTTGGCCTGGTCAAGCACCGGCTTCGCCCTGGGGTTATGCTGGTCAGGCGGAGAAAAAAGAAATAAAGGGGCCTAAACGGCCCCGTTCTGTTTTTTATTCCGCCTTAAGGCGGAGCTGCCTTAAAACGTCCTCGAGAACGATGACAGCGTCCGGTATTTCCCTGGGGAATACCTGGATTTTTGCCTCGCTCCACTCCTTGCCGTCCTTTGTCCAGCTCTTGCGGAGCGTTACACTCTGTGTTTTCTTGCCGTCTTTGTCCTCATTTTCCCATACGCTGGCGTCAAACTTACCAGCCCTGGCCTTATAGATAGGCGCATTTTTCGTTTCAGTCATTCGTTATCAACTCCTCCGTTATATGGAGCGTGAGAGGCAGGGGCGAGGTATCAAGGTGTATCTCTCGAGGAATTTAGCGATGGCATGGTTCCCCTGCCCGCATTATAAACGCATTACTCCTTTTTATCCGTTTCGTATTTATAAGCGACCTTTAAAAGAATGTCGCCGTTCCTCTTTGCTATTGGCGAATATCCATTTTTCCTTATCTCGGGGTGCTTATCCAGGAATTCTTTTCCCAGGCAAATATACGGGCTCGAGCCAATATAAACTATTTCTTTCGCTGTCATTCTTTCTCCTCCAGGGCCTTAAGCCTTTTTTCAATGTCAATTATATGAATGTTCTGCTGGTCCAGGATAAACCGGCATTGGGTTATTTCGTTGTCTATCCCCCTTAACTTTCCCATTAATACCAAAAATTCACTCACTCACTCGCCTCTATGACTATTTCTCCGTCCAAGGCTTTGTGGAAGCTGTTTTCCCTGCGCCCCTTGATTGACGTGCATTTAATTGATTTGTAGGCCACGCAAAACGCATAGTAACTGATGTCCCACGCGTTGATGTTCCACGCGTTAATGTTCAATGCGTCAATGTCCCACGCGTCAATGTTCCACGCGTTAATGTTCAACGCGTTGATGTCCCACACGTTAACGTCCCACGCGTTAATGTTCAATGCGTCAATGTCCCACGCGTCAATGTTCCACGCGTTAATGTTCAACGCGTTGATGT
>Ga0180432_10009754_pt1 | contig 11636 bp, 8 predicted proteins | sample SS_ome_10_FD_132414 | JGI IMG/M metagenome (GOLD analysis project Ga0180432, IMG submission 132414) | Hypersaline lake sediment archaeal communities from the Salton Sea, California, USA - SS_1_MS_2 metaG | ecosystem: Environmental > Aquatic > Non-marine Saline and Alkaline > Hypersaline >... | reverse complement strand
GTTTCTGAAGGGGGGCGTGGGGGGAAACTCTTTTCAAAGAGTTTCCCTCCCACCATCGTCGCTTGAAAACGGTTCAAACAGCCGCTGTGATGCCGTGTACGCACCTGAGCCGTCAAAACATAAAAAAGATCAAGATATTTGATTGCACCCCCGGGGTCCGGGCCGGTCTCGGAAACACAAAACTCAACCATGAAACGGACCGAGAAGGAAGCGCGCCTCAGAAACCGATCTCATAGATCAGATCGCGCTCCGCATCTCCGCCGTCGTCCTTCATGTCCTCACCCACGGAATAGATCAGTTTCTTTTTAGGGGAGTATCGCATCGGCTTGCCGTCGAAGTCGTCGGACGGGATCTTGTCGATGTAGTCGGGCACAAGCGCGTCAAGGGTCCCGGGCAGCTTGCCGGTTTTCATCTTGTGACACTTCAGGGCGATGAGGATGCGCGTGGCGGCAACGGATACGTTTTCGCGGCATTTTTCCATCAGGAGCTTGTCCAGAGGCGGTATGAGCGTCATGCAGACCATCATGCCCATGGCGTCGGGGCGCGAGGCGAGCTCGGCGGGGGGCATCTTCTCGAAGGCTTTGTCCGCTCCTTTGTCCACGAGTTGCGGCTCGACGTGGTCGCACCTCGGCTTCGCCGCATTACCGATATAGGTCCGCAGCGTATCGGCATACATTGTCCTCATCTTGTCCGATTGAAAGACACTGTCGTGTTTCGGCGTCTCTTTCTCGGAATCCCCGGCCCTGTGGGGGTAGAGATCATCCATGAGCTTCAGGCCGAAGGCGTACTCGGCTCTCAGGGAGTCGGCAAGCGCGTCGGGGTCCGTCACATAAGCTGCGAGCCCCTCGAGGTAATCTTTGAGTTGCTGCCGTTTCAGATTTGCGTCCGCCAGGCGCGCCCGCAGGCTGCTGAGGGCTGTTTCCTTGACCGAGAGGCCAACCAGGTACTGGAGGATCGGCCCGCGGCCGCTTTCTATCATGTGGCCGAATTTGACGGCGCTCATCGCCTGATCAAGCGCCTTCTTGTGTTCTCCTCGTCTCTGGAGCGCGGCGGCATGGATTGTCTTCAGTCTGGCCAGTTTCCTCCACCCGGCGTATACGGGAATCAACGCATCGAGGCCCGAGGCCTCAGGCGGTTCCATCCGGGCTTGTTCGAGCCCCTGCCGGAGGTGTTCGAAGGCCTTTTGGTTTTTCTTGATGATCCGCGCGGCGAGCTTCTTGTTCCAGGCTTCACCGGCGAACATGGCGTCGTACGTCTCGGCCTTGTCGTCCGGCCGGTATGCCTTCCTGGCGGCGAGCTTGAAGTAAGTGAACGCATTCTCCACGTCGGGGATATTGAGGCGGGCCGGGCGGAGGTCGGCGTCGTCCTTCTTCGACTCGGCAAAAACGGGAGCCGGGCCGATCACGGTCGGCACGAAAAGAACCGCAAGACAAATGGCTGCGCTTGCCTTCATGGGTGTTCTCCTGCGCTAGAATTTGATTTCGAAAATGATGTCCTTTTCCTCACCCCCGCCGTCGTCGTTCAGGTCCTCACCTACGGAATAGATGATCTTCTTCTCGGCGGAGTATCGCATCGGCTCGCCGTCGAAGTCGTCGGACGGGATCTTGTCGATGTAGTCGGGCACGAGCGCGTCGAGGGTCCCGGGCAGCTCACCTGTTTTCATCTTGTAGCACTTCAGGGCGATGAGGAGGCGCGTGGCGGCAACGGATACGTTTTCCCGGCATTTGGTCTTCGTGATCCCACTGAACACCGGCAGAAGCGCCTCGTAAAGCATGAGTCCAACCGTGTTCCCCGAGAGCAGTACTTCGACCCTGGTGTCGGCCCTCGATGCAGGATACTTGGGGAGCCGGGGCGACACTTCTTGGGCATATTCTTTGAAAGTCTTACCGGCGCCCTCGATGATCAAACGCAATGCTTCGGCGAACATTCGTTTTGTCTTGTTTGGTTTAATGGAGATCCACTTCGGCAGGTCCGGGAGCTCCAAACCAGGGTACTTCTTGCCGGCGGCGATACTGTCGAGCGCTCTTGCCATGGCCACATAACCCGCCCGAAACGAATCGGCAAAGGCATTCTGATCCGCCCACGAACCCGCGAGCGCTCCAACGTGGCTCCTGAGGGACTCCTCATCCAGCTTCGTATCCGCCAGCATCTCACGCAGGGCACATAGCCCGATCTCTTTGATGTCCCTTCCAACGTGGTAATGGATCGGGGCCCCGCGGCATCGCTCTATCATTCGGCCGAACTCGACTATCCCGAGCGCTTCCTCGAACGCCTCCTTCTCCTTGTCGCTTTTCCTCAGGTGCAGGACCCGCACCTTGCAGAGCCTCGCTATTCTTCTCCACGTTGAAAGATACGGCAATTCGGTATCCGGGCCCATGATCTCAGGAACCTCGATTTCGGCGCATGCCATCCCCTTGGCCAGGAAGTCGAACGTCTCGTTGTTCTTGCTCAAGAGCTCCTCGACAAAGGCCGCGTCCCACTCATCGCCCTCGCGCATTGAATCGATCTTTTCTTCGTCGGCATCCGAATAGGTCAGCGCATCGCAGGCAAGCTGGAAATACGTAAATGCATTCTCCTCATCGGGGATCTCGAGGCGAGGGAGGCGCAGATCGGCATCGTCCGGGGGCGGCTCGTCCCTACTCAGGTATGAGAGAACCGAGACGAACGCCGCAATAACGCCAACGATCAGAATCGCGACGCATATCACGATCGTTTTCTTCATTCTGCGGACCCCCATCCTGTTTCGGCACCGTGCGCCGCAGAGCGGCTCGGCCGACTACGACATATTCCACAGGATTTGCCGCTGCACGATCAGGCCCACGATGCCCGCGACCATGGTGATTGTGACATCGCCAATGATCAAGCCGATGAAGAAGTAGCGGATCTTGGTCATCATCGCGCCGCGGGCGTACTTCTGTGCGAGGGCCTTGCACAGCCAGGCAACGAAAATCGACAGCCACAGCGCCTGCAGCGGCCACGTGCGGATGGTCAGCAGGCCGATCGGATGCACCGGCCACCAATACAGGCGGGCACGCAAGCCGTGGACCAACGCAAACGCGCCGGCACCAGCCAGCACCTGTGCCACCCCGCCCGTGCCGATCTTGAATATCCCCTCGTCGCGGTCAACGGCCGCTGCCAAACTGTCGAGACTCCCCCTCGGGTAGTTGCACGCGTGGTACGAATTCTCCTCGCCGACGCCGTTCTTGTAGTATCCGTAGACCTGGGAGAAATAACCGACCGTATACGAGATGGCTACGGCGGCCATCATCGCGACAAAGAGCTTGCGGAGCGAAAGTTTTTTCTCGGCCATCTTAGCGTTGTTGAGGAGCGCCGGCGCCAGCACCTCGCGCTGATCCGCAAAAATGCTCGCCTCGTAAAAGGTGGTCGCAGTAAGGCCCTTTGGGCCGATGTTCGACGCACCTACAACGTCCCTCGCGATCGACAGCGGCCCCGGCCGAAAGGCAGTGTGGATCAGCCCGCACTGCGCCACGACCCGGGCCAGCACAAGAAAGGCCACGCAAGAAATCCCCACCACCAGCAGCGCTATCAGCGGGTTGCACCCGATGTGCGAGAACCATCCAACCACTACGGCCACGCCCGCCAGCCCGCCGAATACGGCGAATCGATACGACAGCCCCTCTGCGGAGTCGTCGACGTCTTTCGCCCCCAAGAAGGCCTTGCGAAAGACGTTCTTCAGATGCCCGCGCATCGTCCACAGCGCGATGGCGGCAAAAGCAAAATACGCACCCGCCTGCTGCTGGAGTTCGAAGTCGCCGCCGAGGTAACCGAGCTTTCGCCGGAAGCTCCGCTGCACCGCACCAAGCACGAAAAACAGCCACAGCGACAGAGAGACATCCGTCGGCAGCAGGAACATCACACCGACCGTGAGGAAGTAGATGTTGAATTGGCCGACCCAGCCTGTGCCGAATATCTTGGCGAAGACCCCCCAGTACGCCCACGATGAATTGTTGATCACCGGCACCGCCTGATAAAAATGGTGCAGGATGTGCAGCCCCCAGAAGCAAATGGGAATCCCCGCACCGACCCATGTGACCGGGCTGCGAAGCAGGGCGTTGAAAAACCGACCATCGTCCGGCGGACGCGAAATCTCGAGCGGGATCCGCGCGATCGGGAAGCTCAGCCGCTCGTGATCCACCCACTGCCTGCGGATGATGGCGGTCATGCAAAACATCACGAGGAAAATCCCCATGAGCATCACGCCCCAGCCGAAAAAGGGCACAACCCATGCGTCCAGCGGCATCGCCCTGCCGTGGGTGCTCTCGAAGAACATCGTTACAATAGGGCTTTGCGGGTCTTTCGACGGCACCAGCCAGTCGGGGATGTGATCGTAAAACGCGGCTTCCCACGGCCCACCTTTTGCGCCGTAATAAAACGGCGACACCATCATCGGCAGCATGTATCGCAGCACGCCGAACGACGGTATCATCAGCCCCGCCGCCGGAATGCACCATATCACCACCATCTCCGGCTGGCTCAGGACCCACCTCGGTTGGAAGAGCCTGAGCAGCGGATTCACGATGACCGCCAAGAGAATGACCAGAAAAGCCACGACGACCGGAAGATTGATCGCCCCGGTGAGCGGTGTGTTTTTCACAACATAGTCGTTGTGAGTCATGCCGAAGGTGAGGACCACCAGCAGCACCATACCGATGAGCAACGACCTCAGTGTCATGGGCGGGACATCTCCGAATTATCAGCGTCGATTCGCTTGCGGTGCAATCCACCGTACCGCCGTAGGATTGTAACAGACGCCGTCGGAAATGCCAATGAGAAAACGCGGTCGAAAGCCCCGGGGCGCGATAAGAAATCTTAGTTCAAGCTTTGGTGTGGTCGCTGGTGCTGAGGGAAACCTTTCTGAAGAAAGGATTTCCCCCAGACCCCCTTCCAAAGACTTTTTCGCTGCCGTGCCGGCGGGGGCCGGGGTTCGGTGAGCTTCACCCCGCGGCCACGTGCCCTTCTTCCATCTCCCGCCGGCGAATGGGCATTGAATCGATCAGCGAAAAAAGCTCGTCGGCCGGCACAGGCAACTCCGACCACAGCTTCTCCGTTCCATCCTTGCCGATGAGAATCACCACGAAGTCTCCCGGCTCGACGCCGAAGTTGCCGCGCAAGAGCGCACGCGACACCGGGTCGATGCAACAATCGCCCACGCGGCAGTCGCCGTCTTCCAGGAGCTCGGCAACAAGGAGATCACGTTCGACAACCCCGGCGAATTCCCCTTCGAGCGCTTGCACCTGCTTCGCGTAATCGGAATGCTCCGCCGATGGGGCGAAAATGAGCAGTATCCGGTTCTTCCATCTGTACGGCGCAAGGCATGCAGGGTCGCCCGATTTAGTCCACATGTTACTGTCCTCCCGCCTTCATCGTGCATCGCCATGCCAAACGCCTCGGGGCTGCGCGGGAGTTCCACGAAAATACAAGGACTTCTACTTCGAGCGCCGGGCGTGGCGCAAAAGCGGCGTGAGCGACGGGTGCTTTCGGCGGCAGAATCAGGGTAACAGCCCGCTTGGCGGGCAACGCCACGGGCCTTCGGCCCTATCGGCCACCCGCCTTCGCTACTGCTCCGGCGGACAAGTGCGGCGGGGCGACGCGCCCCTACGTTGCGCAAGATGATGTTTCGTTTTCCAACGGCCCCCCTGCCTGTACAGCAGCGTTGTCATTCCTTCTCGACCGAGCGCATGATTTCGGCAAGTTTTGCCGCGCGGCGGGCGTCGATCGGGCTGCCGGGCAGCTTTTCATATTCGCGCACCTTGTCTTTGGCGAGTTGGTAGGTGTCTTTTGCCCCTGCCATCTCCCACGAGGCGCGGGGGCCGCGTACCGCCAGTCGCGGCACGAGGTATTCGTCTGACCGCAGCCACCGCAGCGTGTGGTCGGTGGTGAGGTGCTGGCCCCTGGGTCCGATCCCCTTGATGATGTCGCACGCAATGGTCTCGTCGTCGACTCGGATTCCGGCGGCGATTCGCTTCGCCATTGCGGATATTTCGTCGTCCATTATCAGTTGCTCGTGACTGCAGGTAAGGCCGGAGGCGAACATTCCGCAGTTGACGATCAGATCGTTGCCGGACGCTACCGAGCAAAACATGCTGTAGGTTCTTTCCCACGCGCTCTGTTCATCGTGGGCGTGGTTATCGGAATTAGGCGCGGTGGTGTGGGAAGGCACGCCGTAGAATCGCGCGAGCTGGGCGCCCGCTATCCGGCAGATCGATGTCTCTGTCGATCCTACCAGAGCGGCGCCGTTTCGCATGTCGGTGGTGGTCCAAGAGTTGGCATACATGACCGCCGCACCGGGCTTGAGCAACTGGATCATCACCAGCCCGGATATGCATTCGGCGTTGTTGACGGTCAGCAGGCCGGCGAGGGTGAACGGTGCGGAGACCCCGGCGTTCGGCTCGGGCAGGATGGCAAGGGGCACGGCCGTTTGAACCGTGTCCATAATAGCCTCGAGCACGCCTTCTTCCCAGAATAAGGGGCTGGTGGGTGACAACTGGCTGATCCCGTAGACCTGCGTTTTGAAATCGCCTGCGAATGCCGCCTCGGCCAGATTGATGGCCGCGCGGTTGATCTTCGCGTTGTCCGTCGAAAAGAAGATGGGCTTGCGGCTGTTCTCGACCACGGCCCGCACGGCGTACAGGAGGGTGGCTTCGGAGCGGGGCACGTTTTGCGGCATGACCGGTATGCCGATCATGTCGATGCAGTCGAGCTCTTCGCATATCCGCGAGAACAACTCAACGTCGGCCACGGTCGAGGGTCGGGTTTCGCCGGTCTCGGTATCGACCCAGAAAACGGCGTTGTGGCCGGCGGCGATCTTCGAGTTACCGTCGCCGAGGACAAAGGCAAGTTCGCCCTCGCGGTCATAGACCTCAAACTGCCGCGGCACGCTGCTGAGGGCGTCTTCAATACACGAGCGGCTGAAGCGGACAGTCCCCGAGTCGTTGTCGACGGGCAGGCCTTTTTCCCGCAGAAACGACAGCATGCGAGGGCTGCCGATCCGCACGCCACAGCCGCTGAGAATATCGAGTGTCGCTTCGTGTATGTGCCGGATGTCGTCGGCCGACAGCACTTCCATTGTGGCCAGTTTCATTTGCTCAAATCCCTTATCGCGGCCGACGGAACTCCGACCTGCAAGGCAGGACTATTGCGGCAGCGATGCGCACGATTTCACTGTGAAGGGGCTACAGCCATCCGGCTCCTTTGGGATCCTCCGTGCAATATTCCGACAGCACCAGGTTGATCGCTTCGGCGATATTGCGGCAGTCGGCGGCGGTGTACCACTGGTTGAGCATTACGTTCACGACGCGGTCGAACAGGCTATCAGCCACGGGGCAATCGCCCCTTGCGTATTGTGCCCGCCCGCCGCTTTCGAGGTAGAACGGGCACTCGTAGGGGCAGTTGTGCTCGGTGGTGCCGCGCTTGAGGGTAAGCGGAAACATGTAGGAGTAAACGTGCCAGTCGGGCGCCGCGCCCCTGCCGCGTGTGTTGCAGCCAATGCCTTGCGCCTGCAAGGCTGTGGCGATCTTTTCGCTCAGCTCGATTGTCTTGGGGAAGAAGCGCAACTGGTAACCGACTTCACCCGCCGGATCGTTCAGTTTCTGCGGAACGATTTCCGCGAAGGTCTTCAATTGCTTGAGGATGCGCATCTTGACGGTATTGAAGCGCTTGACGGCGGCGGCCATTCGTTTGAGTTGGACCACGTCGACGGCCGCCTCGAGTTCCGACATGCGGTAATTCGTCCCGCAAAAAAGCTCGCCGTCGTAACGAACCGGACCGAATCGGTCGGGCCGCCACAGGCCTCCGCATTCCGCGAGCTGGTTTGCGCGCTCCCAGAGCCGCTTGCTGTTCGTGAGAATGAGACCGCCTTCGCCGCCGCCGACGATCTTGTAGGCTGAGATGCTGAAGCATCCCATGTCGCCGAAGGTGCCTACCAGTTTGCCCTTGTAGCTCCCGCCGCACGACTGTGCGCAGTCTTCGACGACTTTGAGCTTGTGCTTACGGGCGACCTTCATGATGGCGCCCATGTTGCACACGGTGCCCATCACCTCGGTGGGTGCAATTGCAACGGTGCGGGGGGTGATCAGGGCCTCGATCTTCGTCGGATCCATCCCGAGCGATTCGTCGACGTCGCAGAAAACGGGTATGCCCTTTGCGGCAACGACGGCCGCGGCGGTGGCGAAAAAGCCGATTGCCGGGCAGATGACCTCCTTGCCGGGCCCCACGCCCACGGCTACGAAGGCGCTGTGCAGGGCACCGGTTCCGGAGCTTGCGCCGATGGCGTATTTGACACCGAACTTCTCGCGCGCCACACGCTCGAACGCCCTGACCTTTGTCTCTTTGAGGTCCGAGTAGTAGTTCGCAAGAAACGGCCCCCCTTTGATGTCTTCTTCCGCTATGGCGGTGCGGATCTTCTTCAATGTCGGCTTCGAGAACCCGAAGCGTTCGGCCACCGACATGAATTCTTCCATGCCGATCTTGGGCTTGCCTCTGCCTGCTGCCTTTCCCAGGGCCTTGATGGCACTTTGCAGCGCACGTTTCTGCACGGCTTTCTGTGTCGACTTTTTCATCTGTCTTCCTTTTGGCTTGCTATAGTCGCCCGATCGTGAAGTCGAAAAAAAATGGTCCCCGCCGGACCCGCGTCAAGCAGCGAAGTCTGTATCGCGTTGGGGCCGTCTTTCAGGAGCGCCTCGGGCACGGCCCACGCCCGATGCTCTCTCGCCTGAGAGAGAATTTGCTTGACATTCAATTCACAGCATATTATAGTACGTGCCGAGAATATTTCAAGTAGTAAAGCTGCTGCCTTATCCCCCGACATGCCGGCATAAGACCAAGCGGCAGGAGAAAAAAATGCCAAGCAGAACATTGAACTGGCGCGAAGTTGTGAAGGACTATCGCGTGCCGGTCGAGAATCCGTGTCCCGACGCAGCACGCTTTATTGCCTGCATGCTGGGGAAGGAGAAATGCGCAAAGCCGCCGATGGTCGAATACCTTGTGGATGTGCTGCTGATGGAGCCTATCACGACGGAGCTTCTCGGCAGAAGATGGGCTGACCCGCAACAGGGTGACGAAGAATCGCTGGTCGCCTACCTCGACAACATGATCGAGTTCTGGTACAGGATGGGCTACGATCATGTAAGGTTCGAGATGGCCCTGCCCTTCAAGGAGCACCACCTTCACACGCAAGATACGGCTGTCGGGGCGACCGGCGACAGGCAGTGGGCGGACGAACACACCGGGGCGATAATGACGTGGGAAGATTTCGAGAAATACGAGTGGCCTTCGATGGACGACGCCGATTTCTTCGCCTATGAGTATATCGATTCTCACCTGCCGGCGGGAATGGGATTAATGACCGCCCATGCAGGCGGCATCGCCGAACATCTCACGTGGATAATGTCGTATGAAGGGCTGTGCTTCGCACTCATCGACGCGCCCGACCTGGTCGAGGCAGTGGCCGCCAAATTGGGAACGCTGATGCAGAGCTATTACGAGCGTCTGTTGGAATTAAAAAACCTGATCGCGCTGTTCCCCGGCGACGACATGGGCTTCAAAACGGCGACGATGATCAACCCGGACGACCTCCGCAAGCACGCACTGCCCTGGCATCGCAGGTTCGCCGAAATGGCCCACGCCCGGGGATTGCCGTACTTCCTGCACAGTTGCGGCAATGTCTTGAGCATCATGGAGGATCTGATCGAAGACGTGCGAATCGACGGCAAACACTCTTACGAGGACGTGATCATACCGGCACCGGAATTCCATGAGCGCTACGGCGATCGTATTGCCTGCCTGGGCGGGATAGACGTGGACAAGCTGGCGTCGATGGAGCCCGACGAGCTCCGGAAGCACGTGCGCGGCGTTATCGACTCATGCCACCCGAAGGGGCGGTTCGCCATCGGCTCGGGCAATTCGATCCCCAGTTATATACCGATAGAAAACTACCTGACAATGCTCGACGAAGCGTTGAGATGATAATGGGACCATGGGACACTGGGACCATGGGACCATGGGACAATAGGACCATGGGACAAAAGGAGAACCAATTGCAGGAATTTCACAAAGGGGTATGGGCTCATTCGGCAGGGTCGCTCGGCGAAGACGAAGAATCGATCAGGAGAGCCATCGCCCGCCTTGCAGACGGCGGGTTCAATCTTCTGATCCCTTGCATAAAGCAAGTCAGCGGATATGTTGATTACCACAGCAAGCTAGCGCGTGTAAGGCCGGAGTATCAAGATTGGGATCGCTTGGCGGTCATCACGGAGTCGGCCAGGCAACACGGCATCAAGATCCATCCGTGGTTTTGTGTCTTCACCGAAGGGAAAAACTCGGTGCTGATGGAGAATCATCCGGAGTTTCGAGCAAAAGACAGAGAAGGCAACGATGCCGTGCAAGGCAACATTCTCCACTGGGCTTGCACTGCTCGGCCTGAAGTGCAGGACTACGAGTTTGCCCTGTATGAAGAAGTGATGGACAACTACGACATCGCGGGCGTCCATCTCGACTATATCAGGGTGGGAGAGCACGCTTTCTGCCGTTGCAGCTATTGCCAGAAGGCCAGCGGGGTAAAAAAGCCGCTCACCGAAATAAGCCAAAAGGACGTCGAGTGGTCCGGCTGGATCGACTGGCGGGCAAGCAATGTAACCCGATTCGTGAAAAGAGTGCGCGAGGCGGCGACCGAAAAAAACATGGAAGTATCCGCAGCCGTATTCCCGCAATATCCGGAGTGCATCGTAGACGATGGCCAGAACTGGGCGCAATGGGCGGAAATGGGCCTGATCGATTTCATCTTCCCGATGAACTACACCAACAGCACCGAGATCGCCGTAAGGCGCACGACAAACCACGTAGCATCCGCGAAGGGCAATTGCCCCGTGTGGGAAGGCTTGGGCAAACAAAGCGCCGACTCGGCTACGTCGACGCAGACCCTGATAGAGCAAACGAAGGGCGTGTTGGAAGAAGGAGCGGAGGGGATTGTCATTTTCTCCTATCCGGCCGTCACCGATGAGGACATCGAGGCACTCAAAGCAATAAAACACTAGCACACGAAAGGCCGCAATGACATCCAAAGAACGATGGTTGGCCGTGCTCAACCGTGAGAAGCCCGACCGCGTCCCCATGGACTTTTGGGGCACGGCCGAAGCTACGCAGAAACTGATGAAGCATCTGGGCTGCGATAACGGGGATGACCTGTTCGAGCGCCTGCATATCGATAAGGTCGTCTCCGTTGGGCCGCGGTACGTCGGACCGCCGGTACCTGAAGGCGAGGACATTTTCGGGTGCCGCTACAAGAGTGTGGACTACGGGACCGGCGTTTACTCAGAGTGCGTGCATCATCCGCTGGCGCAGTATGAGTCGCTCGACGAGATAAAAAGCAACTACAACTGGCCCAGCGCTGACTGGTATGATTATTGCGACATCCCCGGGCAGCTCACCGGGCGGGAAGACCGCCCGGTCATGGGCGGCGGCTCCGAGCCGTTCCTCACCTACAAGACACTGCGCGGCGAGGAACAGGCTTTCATGGACCTGATCCTCCATCCCGAGATCGTTCATTTCTGTCTCGACAAACTCTTCGATCTCGCATACGAGAACACAAGGCGCATCTACGAGCAGATACCCGGAAAGGT
>Ga0180432_10009753_pt1 | contig 11638 bp, 31 predicted proteins | sample SS_ome_10_FD_132414 | JGI IMG/M metagenome (GOLD analysis project Ga0180432, IMG submission 132414) | Hypersaline lake sediment archaeal communities from the Salton Sea, California, USA - SS_1_MS_2 metaG | ecosystem: Environmental > Aquatic > Non-marine Saline and Alkaline > Hypersaline >... | reverse complement strand
TTATCACCTTTATCACCTTTATCACCTTTATCACCTTTATCACCTTTATCACCTTTATCACCTTTGCTTCCATTCAGACCGTTAACACCGTCTTGTCCTTTTAGGATTTCTGTGGATGTTCCATCTTCACACTCTAAAAAAGATGCTGTATTGACTTTCTTAATAGTACAACCAACACCATCTTGACCATCTTGTCCAGCCGGACCTTGTGTACCTTCTACAGAAGCCCTTTCTTCTTCGCACCCCACTAATACAATTAACATTAGTGATAAAAGTAAATTTTTCATTTGTAATTCCTTTCTATCTTAGTCTAGAAGCACCGTAAGTAGCTCCTCCCATAATCAATATTCCTAACCCAAAATAAATCCATTTCATTTTATCGTTGTTTCTATCCGTTCTAATCAGTCTATCTTCCATTTTATAAGTAGTATCTTGCCATTTTTTAATCCTGATATTAGCTCTATCTATAGCAAGGTCTTGTAGTTTAACAGATTCTCTAAGGTGTTCTAACTCCTTCTTCCTCTGTTGCTCTGTCTTATATAGTCTACCAAATTCTAAATGGCATGTCAAGGGATAAGTGAATGTGCCGTTAGGATTTTCTCTAATTTTTTTTAAATCACAGCCTGCGTGAGCTGTATGATTTACTAGAAGTACTATCATTAATATGCATAGTCTCAAATGCTTCATACTCATTCTCCGTTTCTTTTTCTTTATTTTTACCGTCTTCTTGTTTCATGTACGCTCTCCAGATGTATTTTATACCCTACAGAGTATAAACATAGAATATACCCTGTAAAGTATAAAAATTAATTATTAACATGTATTCCTTTGCGAAGGTCAATGCTACAATATTTTGCTAGTTTTACTTCTTCATTTTTTTCTACATCATAGAAAAAAGGGTATTTATATGGATTATAAGATACTTTTGTGTCTTTTTTAAAAGTTTTAGGTTTACATATAAAACCTTGTATAAAAGCATGTACATTTTTTTGTTTACTTTTTAAAACTCTTTCTCTTGACTTTTTGCTAACCGGAAAAGTTACATTCTCTAAAAACAACTTGTCAATATGGGCTACTACCCTATTGGTTTTCATACACTTTACTGAAAAACATTTTTTAGTAAGATTCCTATAAACCCTTACTTTCATTCCTTCTTTTATACCCTTCATCATTCTTCAAAACTTCCTTCCAATACACAAATACCCACATTATACGAAATCCACATATTAAGCCTTTCATAGTCAAGAACACATCTACCCTTTTCGTTTAAAGGTCTGTTAAAATACTCTTTGCACAAGTATTCCTTGTCCATTTTTTTAAGAACCTTTTTAAAACAGGTTTTTTCCAATGTCTCTTCTTCTTTGTTACAATATTGTATGCCAAAAAGAGAAAGCATGAAAAATAATAAGAAAAATAAGTTGTAGTTGTTAATTTGCTTGATCATTTACGGCCCATTGCTATTGAGATTATGGAAAAAAATAAGGCGATTAGGTTAAAAAAAACACCTATTGCATAGAAGTCTATAAAATAAAAAATCCATGTAAAAACTATAGACAATGTAGCTAACTTATCTATCTCATTAAATGAATTGATACTTTCTTTTCTCATAAACCTTCCTTGCAAAGCTCCTCAATCTTCATTTCTTTCACTCTAACTTCTTCCCTAAGCTCTCTAAGCTCTTCTTTAAGTTCCTTGTTTTCTTTGCCAAATAGGTGTCTAAACTTTGATGCAAACCGTGCGTGGTCAACTTTTTTATCAATCCCGTATTGTCTCAGTGTATCTTCAACGTATATAGCTTTCTCAAGCACATCTTTTTTAAACTCTTTCCTCTCCTGATAGAAAAAACCTAGTAAATCCACTAAGTTATGTAATTCTTCTATAGCTTTTCTAGCCTTTTTAGGTTCTTTTACTTTTTTATTCTTCATTTGTATATATCCAGACAGATTTGAGAGGCATCTAGAGGTTTGACATCAAGCTTTACAAGCCTCTCAACACACGCTAGAAGCCTTTTGGCTTTAGGTGTATAACCAGGCTTGTAATTTCTCTTAGGAGAGCTTAGAGAGCAGGATATGAGAAGAAAAAGCACCAAAAATCTCACTATTTACCCTCATTACCATTGGGATTTCCAAAATTCCTTCTAAGAATATAGATACCACCTAATGCGCTCAAAGCTGCTGCATACTCACCGCCTGAAAAATTGCCTAACTTATGCCCCCACAGCTCAAGGCCGCCTAGCATTAGTTTTAGATTTACTACGGTAAATCCTAGGCAAAATGCTGACATTGTTACAGAAGGTTTTCCAGATGAGTCTTTAATTAACAAACTGTTTAAATTCATTTCTTCTCCGTTCTAGGAAATTCAGCAGCTTACTAGCTACTTACATTATATTATCAGAAAAAATAAGATAAGTCAAATAAAAATTTTTTTATAATTCATCCTTGCATTCTTCACATTTACTTACATGGTCCATAAAAACAAACCCAAGAGCAAGACCTATCAACGGTGTTAAAGCCATAAAACAAATAGACGCAATTGTCAAACCTTTTTTTAGAAAAGAGTTGTAACCTACTTGAAATGAGAGAAAACTAGAAATTGTTCCTAGTAAATACAAATACTTATGCACTAAAACCTCTTTTTATTGACTTTAACAACATATACTGATAGTATAATATCATAGAGCATAGCTCTATTTACGTTGCATTATGATACTATTTAGTATCATAGAAATAAACGGAATTAAAAATGGAATGTTTAGTACTTAAAAGAAAGAAAGACAAATCACCTAAACTGATAGTTCTCAGTAAAACAAAGCATATCTCTGAAGATGATGTAGAAGTACATGCTAAGTGGGAAGTTTTAAAAGAGTGGTATCAGGCAATAGATGGTAGTGACGACTGGGTTGATCAGGCAATAATGTCTATTATAAACTCTATTGTATACCAAGAGCGTGTTTATTTCTGTCTTGAAAGAGAAAATATCCGTAACTTATTAAAAAATGATCTAAATTGGTCTAAATCATTAGGTATGTCTAATGAGAAGTACTCATATCTATTAGCAGAACTTATAAATCGTGGTTTTATAGGTCTTTTTGACGATACAAAAAAACCCCACATCTACAAAGTTATCGAACCAATGCTTTTAAACATGATAAAAATTGAGTCAGAGGAAGAACAACTGACTCAAGTACTTGAATTTAGGGATAAAAACCCTAGATTTAATACGGACGGGAAATCGGACGGGAAATCGGACGGGAAATCGGACGGAGAAAAGAAGAAAATAAGAAAAGAAGAAAAAGAGTCTTCTTCCGTAGACGTTGAAGAAAATAACTTAGATAAAAATAAATCAGTTAATTTTGAGCAACTCTTGGTTATTCAACATCCTGAAAGCTTTCCAAATTTTGATGAAGTCAAACTCTTGGCACAACTTGCAGTTGAAAATTGTCCTGACTTCGATGTTGGTAAGAGCGACCTAAGAAAACTGGAAAAACATCTTAAGAGCATGTGCAAAAAACCATCGCCTAAACAAAAATCATTTATTGAGAAGTTGGTTTCTGCATTTGAATTTGAAGCGCAAAAATATTACATTTTGAGACAGGCTGAGGGTGTGCGGCTAAAGGAGCCGAAAAAAGTCAAGGCAGACAGTATGAAAAAACAGGTTGAGATGGAAGATGTTATACATAACAATACACTCAATGTGCTTAAGAATATGTTTGGTAAAGAAAAAATAAAGGTTTTAAAAAGTAAACTAGAAAACACACAAAAAGATTCTGAAAAAAAAGCTATAGAAATGGAAATAGAATACTTGGAAGGTATATTGTGAAAAAGAGAAAACAAATATTCTTTACATCTGACTGGCATATAGGTCATAAAAATGTTCTTGAGTATTCAAAACGTCCATTTATGGACATAACCCATATGCACAGGGTTTTAATAAACAACTATAACTCATGTGTTGATAATAACGGTGTTTGTTATTTCTTAGGAGACATGGGTTTTTGTAGTAACGAAATGCTTGGTAATGTAATGGAAAAACTTAACGGCACAAAGGTTCTTATACTAGGAAACCATGATAAAAAGACAAACGCCATGTACAGTATAGGATTTGATGTTGTTTTATATGGTGCAAGATTTCAAATTGCAGGAGAGCTTGTAACGGCTACACACTGCCCTTTGTTAGGTTTGTACAGAGAAAATACAGAAGGCATGAGGGGGTCTTCTCAAAATGAGAACTGGCATGGAGAAAGTCGTTCTTCTAGAAAACCTTTTACAATGCCAGATGAAGGACAGTTTCATTTGCACGGACATGTACACAGTCCTAACAGTGGAAAGAGTAAAAAAATAGAAGGTAAACAGTTTGATGTAGGCGTTGATGCAAATAACTACAGTCCTGTTTCTATATCCAAAATTGAAAGCTGGATAGCAAAATATAAAAAGGAAAACGTATGACTTTAGAAATTTTAAAACTAATTATCATGGCTTGTCAAATTTCTGCAAGTAATGATACACCTTTTGCTGTGGACAAGGTACAAAATAAATGTCGTAAACAAGTTATTAAATGCGTACAAGATACTAGAAAAATGAACAACGAAGCAGACAGACTAATGCTTTGTCTGAGAGAGAGAAGTTTATGAGCATTGAAATAGACTATTACATGGGTACAGGAACCTTTCATGTAGATATGGAAGCATCTTCTACCAAGACAACTTACAAAGGTATTTTTAAGGTAAAGTGTATCATGAGTCCTATTGAATATATTAGGGCAGATGCAAACTATAGAGACTTATTAGGAAAAGCTAATCCACAGTATGCAAGTGAGTATGTAAGTCAGTTGTGCTACGCTCTTTCTCAATTAAGATATCGAATCATTGAAGCTCCTAGCTGGTTTAGAACAGAAGGTGAATATGGAATGGGTGGAAATGTTGATGATAAAATATTACTCTACACACTAGATCAAGCTGTAGAAGTTGAGAAGCTTTATAGAGAGGAAATGGATAAGAGATATAAAGAAGCCCGTGAAGAAGTTAGAAAAGCTGTTGATGATGAGGTTATAGGCGGTGATGATAATAAGGAAGAAATTGAGGATGATTTAGATGAATAATTACATGTTTGTAGTAATGTTAATTTGTTGTCTCTATTCTATTTTTTTAGGATACTGTATAGGATGGAAAGTCTGTTATAAAGAAATGAAAAAAAATAAAGGAAAATAATATGTGTAAAATATGTAAGTTTTTAGTAGAACATAAGATGACTTTAGGAGAAGCCGAAGATGCTGCAAGAGAACTAACTATTTTAGAAGTACATTCTATCATGGCAAACGGAACACTTGAACATACAATAGCATTACTTGAGTCTTTAGAGGACACAAACCTTGAAAGGCTTAATAATGTTATAGAAGAAGGCCTTAAATAAATGAAAACTGTTTTTTTATTACTGTTATTTTCTTTTTCTTATAACTCATATTCAGCAGACTGTGATAAACATCCAATCTATTGTCAGATTTTAAAAAACAGACCTAAGCTGAATAAAAAATATGCTATGCGCCTTTCAAATATTATATATAAAATGCACAGAAAATACCACATACCTAGTAGAATATTTACAGCTATACTGAATCAGGAAAGTGGTTATAGTTTAAAAGCAAAAGGATGCCACTGGGGTATTGAAAAAACTTTAAAACATACTAATGAAGATGTGTATGCTTATATAAAAGTTGAAGACTTAGATACACAAAGAATAAGTTTTGTTCCAATGCGCTTTCCTCCGCTGCCAGTAAACAAAGAAACAAAGGTCTGCACTGATTTTGGTATTTCTCAAATATACTACAAAACAGCTAAAAGATGGAAGTTTGATTTAGAAAAACTAACAACAGATCTTAGCTACTCTGTAGAAGCAGGAGCAAAGGTTTTGCACGGCTTTATGGAAAAATACGAAGCCAAGGAAAATGATTGGTGGGTTAGATACAACTGCGGAGTTCGTGGTAGTACTAAAAGAGATACTTGTCAGATATATAAAAAATTAGTTGAAAGATACTTATGATAGATAGACTTGAATTACTAGCTGTAAAATCTACATCTCTAAGAGATCCTGAGTACTTTTACAGGAAAGTGTGTAGGTATTATAGTGAAAAATTTCATACCCCACTGATAGAAGTGTACAGCCTACCATGGGCTTTTGTTTTTACAAATTATATAGAACATATTATTGAAACAAATAATACACAGAAAGAGATAGAACAAATAGCTATTGACATATGTTATCCAGAAAAAGCTGAGAAGGAAGAAGAAAGCTTACAGAAGTGGATTGAAAAAGTAGAGAAAGAAGAGGAAGAGAAAAGACAGCAAAAACTGCAAGAAAAAGAGAAAGAAGAGGTTAAAGAAGAAGAATCTATAAACATGAGTTTAGAAGATTTTAGTGACCTTGAAAAAGAGATGGAAGAAGAGGTTAAGGACTAATGGACCGTTTTTATAATTTTAAAGAAGCTATTGACAGACTTGTTGATAAGTACAGATACAGAAGGTATATCCACAAAAAAAATAAATACAACATAGAAAATATAAAACCTTTAAATATGAATCAGGAGAAGTTTAGACCTCATAAGTTTTGGGGTAAATCCAGCTCACCAGGTAACATTTCTTTGAAGGGTTTTTCAAAAAAATCTGCTCGTTTTGATATGAGATGTTATTTTAATGATGACAATGATTTTTGACACGAATTAAAAATCCACATACCACAATCCACATATACTAAAATATTCTAAAACTTTCGTAGTACATTGACCAGTTTCTTATATCCCAATCATTATACGGAACACCATATATTATAAATATAGCGATTCCATCAGAGTTGCGATCTTCGTTAACCAATATTCTTAATCCTAATATGGCTATTAAATAGTTTAATATAGGTATTGTACTGAGTTTCAATTTTCTAATAAACTCATTAAAAAAAAGACAAAAAATATAAAACCCAGGTCTCCTATTATACCTAAAGCAATTGCTTTGTTAGGATTTTTAAATCCCCATTTAGTTAGTAAAAGTAAACCTACCATTATATTTCCTCCAACTGCCAATACAACTGCTCACCCAACTTATCTTCAAATCGTTTATTCATAGATATTATATCTCCACTCTTTTAACATTAAACCTGTTTTTAGTTCTGGTTTTTTTATCAATTTTTTTTACAAGACGACTCTTAATAACACTAACACTACAACCTATTTTTTCAGCAAGAGATTTGCAGTTATAAGCTTTCTCAATAATATTACCATCAAGGTCTTTTGCAAAATATTTAAAACGTACATTGTCAGCTTCTATAAAATCCTCATTGTTTAAAAAGTTAGATATACCGAAGTTGAATTTTATAATTTTTCCATTAATATCAAGGTCTCTTATAAAAGCATTAGAACTTTCTATGTTATACGAATCAGATATGCCTAGTATTTCCACGTAACCATTTTCTTCAATAACTGTGTTTGGAAATATCTGGTTGAAAACTTCTATTGAACCATCTGTTAAATCAAACTCATTTATTTTTTTCCCTAGCATTTTGACTCCTTTTTTTTATATCTTTCAAGCTCTTTTCTTAATCTACTAATTATTCTTTCTACATCACTATTCAGATTCATGGCAACATCTAAATACTCTTCCATTGAATATTTATCAAAAACGTCACCTATATAATCCAGATATTCATTTAAAAGTATTATATCACTTATGTTAAGCTTTTCTTTGGAAAGTATCTCAGATAATTCTTCTTCTGTTAATAACGCCTTATTCATTATTATCCTCCAACTGCCCATACATCTTATCTTCAAATGCTTTATTCATCGCTTTCCCACAACTGCCCACGCAACTGCACACGCAACTTATCTTCAAATGCCTTATTCATATCTTTCCTCCAACTGCTCCCACAACTGCCTATACAACTGCTCCTCCAACTGCCCACGCAACTGCTCACCCAACTGCCAATACAACTGCCCATACAACTGACCACGCAACTGCCTATACAACTGCCTATACAACTGCCCCCACAACTTATCTTCAAATGCCTTATTCATTATCATCCTCCAACTGCTCCCACAACTGCCTCCACAACTGCCTATACAACTGCCCACGCAACTGCCCACTCAACTGCCACCACAACTGCCCACGCAACTGCCCATCCAACTGCTCCTCCAACTGCCCACTCAACTGCCACAACTTATCTTCAAATTGTTTACTCATCGTTTTTCTCTATAGGTTAATAAAAAAAAGCCGCACAAGGCGGCTATTTTTTAAGCCTCGAATGCTGGTTTGTGGTACTCTTTCTCTGTCAATCCAAGTCTAAAAGCTAGTGCCTGGTTAACGGTTTTTGTACCTGGAGCAACACCTTCCATGTGAATCTCACCAGTAGACGGATTTACCATCTTTAAGAATTCGCACATCCTGTCTTCAATTCTTACAAGTAAAAGCTCGTAGTAGTGGTCAAAGATACCTGAATTATTAATCATAAAAGTATTATACTCTTCCTGACCAAGTGTTTCCTCAACAATACCTTGGATAATACTTAAACGATCGCCTTCCATAGATTTTTTGTCTAAGACCTTATGTTCAATCTGTGATAGAAAATTGTGTAAACCTACGTGCCTAATAGCGGCTAACCTGATTTCCACATTTGTAATTGCCAACACTTTCTCAGGGTCAATCTCGTCTTTAGGGGTCTCTACAATCCATTCAGGAACCCTTACACCGTGCAGGGAGTACACATTAAATCCATCTGTGTATTCGATTGCTGCACCATCTTCATTGTGAAGTCTTTCGTTGTTATCAAAAGTAACTTTTTGTGGAAAGTTTGATACAATAAACTCATTATTTTCCTCATCAATCCAGAAAGGAGGAAGATTTTGAATGATATTATCAAGCATTCCAATCAACCCTGTTTTTTCGACAGGTAGCTCGTTCTCAATGAATGAATAAAGAGATGTCCAGTATGCGTAAATGTTACCCCAATTGCATCCGTTTACAAAGTTTGAAACACTTAGCTCTGGATTGCCTTCTTTTAGGTATCTATAAGCTGCATCTGGAGAATCCACAAATGTTACCTTTAAGTTTGTACTATCCATTTCTAGATACGTTGCAAACTCTCTAGCGGCACTTGTCGCCTTTTCCTTATCCACATTTCCTGTTTTTAGTCCGTATCCTCTGTATTTTTCAACATACTCGGGAATTTTAGCTTCTACTTCTTTTGAAATTTCATTAATCATTTCACTTTCCTTTTATTTAGTCAGCAACTTCTCTAGTAATTTCTTCAAAATGATCATACTCTTTCTGAATACCAATTCTGTAGGTTCCTGGAGGAAGTACTACAGGAGCATGTTCTTGGTGCTTAAGAGTAACCTCATCAACAAGCCTAAGATACTTGGTTTTTGTTTTAGGACATTCTCGAAGATCAATATTTTCTCCAAAAAGCTTATGACAGTGACCTGTATGCTCACCATAAGCAAGAATGTTTTCTTTAATCACTTTCATCTGATCAAAGTCTTTTGGTAAAGAGTTTTCCTTGTAGACAATAACATCTCCATGAAAACCGTAACTTGATTTGCTGAAATCAGCCTTGACAGGGTTTTTTTCGTTAAAAGCTTTCATAATTTCTCCTTTTGAAAAGCTTGTATTAAAACGGGATGTCATCCGCAGTAAAATCTTGCGAACAATCATTTTCATATTCATTTTCGCATTTTTTGACGTAAAAGTCAAGTACTTTATAAATATTTTGAATATTTTTTAATTCAAGATAGTCTTGCCAATAACTTTTAATAAAAGAATTTCCTTCTATATTAGGTACTCTTACATGACCTTCACTATCTATTTTCCAGTAATCCCATGTATCATTATCTACGTAAATACACAGGGTTACATACTTTTGGTTTTTTCCAATAATTACATGATGATGTGGATGGTTAGATTTTTTCGTAATACTGTTCAAGATGTTTCCTTTGTTAAAGTAATTTTTAAGTACTTCTTGCATTTTTATTTTAACATTTTTTGACATGTAAGTCAAACATTTTTTCTTTTAAAAATTCCTCCAACTGCCTACGTAAATGATAAATTATTTTTTCATCTAACTATTTATTCATGTTTTTTTCTTCTAAACCGTTTACCTGTTAGTATAGAGTATTCTTTTTTCAGTTGTTTAATGTCTGCGCTGTGAGAAAGAATAAGCTTTCTCATCTCAATCTCTTCTTGTTCATAGTTTTTACACCAGCTTAAAAACTGTGGTGTATAAGTTGTCTCATTTTTTTCTTCTAAAACATTTTCACAATTCATGTAAATTTCCTTAGTTAATTTTATAATAAATAAATATTAAAAATATAAGTAATATAATGTTTTTAAGCAGAGAACTCACAGACTTTCCCACAACTGCCCCCACAACTGCCAATACAACTGCCCACGCAACTGCCCACTCAACTGCCCACGCAACTGCCCCCACAACTGCCCCTCCAACTGACCACGCAACTGCCCATACAACTGCCTACTCAACTTATCTTCAAATGCCTTATTCATCACTATCAACCTTAAATATTAGACAATTACCAGCTATAGGTTTTACAACTAACCAACCATCTACGGCTGATAGTCTTAACTCTTGTTCGTTAGTTATGTTAACGGAATATTCTTTGTCTTCAAATGTAAAGAATATTCTTCTATTGTTTTGACTAACTCTCACATTTTCTATTTCTATTTTTTTGTTCATTTTGTGATAGGGTTGTTCACCTATATTTCCATCATAACTCATAAGACCTCCAAAACTATTTTACCATATATTTTCAAAAACATCAAGATATTTTGCTATCTTTATAAGATCATCTGCATCTATTGGTGTGAAAACAAAACGTCCTTCAGCCTGTAGAGCTGGGTGGTATCTATCAGGCATTCCTAGTTCAATCCACATCTCAAAATCTTTCTTAGAAGGCTTTGAATACCATCCTGACCAATCCATACAACCTGTATCACCGTTAGGCATGATAACTTCGTAATAGATGTCTGGAGCGTCTTCTGGGTCTCCCACTTCTTCAAAAAGATATAATGAATAACCTTTATAATTATATAATTCTTTCATAAAAAACAATCCCACAACTGCCCATACAACTTATTTTTAAACGATTTATCCATTATTATTCTCCAAATGATCCCAAAAACTTTGATGTAAAAAATTTGCATAGTTTAAATATAAATTTTTAGATAGTTTATACATAATTTTTTTCTCTAAAAATAACCTACTTGAGTAATTTAGATATTCCTCAATCTCATCTGCCATGTAAAATCTTATTTTTTTAAGATAATTATCTTTTAATACATTACTCATACTTTTCCTCCAACTGCCCCCACAACTGCCCACGCAACTGCTCACCCAACTGCCAATACAACTGCCCATACAACTGACCACGCAACTGCCTACCCAACTGCCAATGCAACTGCCAACACAACTGCCCACGCAACTGCCCCCACAACTTATCTTCAAATGCCTTATTCATATCTTTCCTCCAACTGCCCCCACAACTGCCCACGCAACTGCCTACTCAACTGCCCACGCAACTGCCCACTCAACTGCCACCACAACTGCCTATACAACTGCCCACGCAACTGCCCACTCAACTGCCACCA
>Ga0180432_10009752_pt1 | contig 11638 bp, 10 predicted proteins | sample SS_ome_10_FD_132414 | JGI IMG/M metagenome (GOLD analysis project Ga0180432, IMG submission 132414) | Hypersaline lake sediment archaeal communities from the Salton Sea, California, USA - SS_1_MS_2 metaG | ecosystem: Environmental > Aquatic > Non-marine Saline and Alkaline > Hypersaline >... | reverse complement strand
TGAAATAGTTCACACTACCGTATTCAATATCCTCGTAGAGTTCTGGTGTCACCCTCCCTAAAACATAAACATGTATGGGAATCCTCTCCTCACCATAGATGGAAGTCATCTTAAGAGGATAAAAGATTTTTTCTGTGCTGAATTTAACCCTCAAGGCAATATCTCCCTCTTCTAGACCCTCCCTGTATTCCTCCTTATTGGTTATCCAGGAGACAACAAAAGAATAGTTTTCCCCGATATATTCTTCCACCACCGACTTCAAATCCTCTGGGACACTAAATCCCTTACCAGAGAGATAATTGCTTAAACCCCCCTCATCCCTGCAGGATATAAGCTGGCTTACAACACCCGATTTCTCCACACTCTGATGTATAGAAATCCCATTGTCTTTCCTTGATTCTTGATATGTCCCCCCACCTCTTCCAACTATAAATAGTGGGTTCATGAGAAAGGAAGACGGATATATCTGGCTTAGATACATCAAATCCCGTGTATTTTTTATTTCCAAACCTAACTTGCTCTTAGGCTCATATCCGCTGATTTGTGGAAACTCCTCCACAAGCTCTATTTCCGAATCCTCCGGGTTTGATGGTACTGGAAAAATCCAGAACAAGCCATCACCCTCAGGATTCGTTCTTATGGAGATAAGCAAATCCTCCACACCGTCTTCGTAGTTTATTAAAGCCGTCTGTGAACTCTCAGAAAGTGGATACAGGGTGTCTCTCCCGTAGGTATAATAATAACCCCCACCATCTCCGTGAACACATGAGACTAGCAGGAGGGTGAGGAAGAAAAAAACAAACTTTTTCATATCATTTAATGAATTAAAGCAGATGGGTATAAAATCATTTAAACCTCGTCTTCGTCTTTAAGAAATATTGATGTTACCTTGTCCTTGAGTGTTTTCTTTCTTTTTTTCTTCTTTCTCAGCTCCCGCTCTATCTCCCGGATATTTATCCTCTCATCATGCTCTTTTTTCAAAAACAACGGCTTGATCTTCTCCGCTAATCCAGGCTTCTCCTCCTCCAGCAAGGGTTTAGGCTTATCCCTGACGCTGATCGAGGACTTGTGCTTCGTCTCCCTGGCCCTGATGTTAACCGTAATAGGCTGCTCCACGCACTCGCCCACAACAAGAGCCTGCCCCACAGAAAGCTGCTTGATATCCTGCTCCATACCCGAAGTAAAGCCCTCAATCGACTGGCTTATAGCCCGCAAATCATTGGGGTTGTTGACCTTCAAAATAATCTGCGTGTTACACTGGGATAAAACATTCTTGTCCACCCTAGCAGGCCTCTGGCTCACCACACACAAATGGAAACCGAACTTCCGACCCTCGGAGGCGATGTTTCTTAGAAGATTGGATGATAGGACGTCGCCGAAACCCCGCTCCGGGCAGAAATTATGCGCCTCTTCTACCAGGAAAAAAAAGGCGGGAAGCTCCCCGATCTTGGCTGCATTAAAAAGGTCTCCTGCAATTTTCGTAATAACCAGCTGCTGAATCTGAGGTTCAGCGCCCTTAAGGTTTATTATTGTAGCCTGGCCCTCCTTGACAATATCTTCTTCGGTCAGGGGTTTCCCGTCGAAGATGCCCGAATTCCTCAGGGTCTCAAGACCTGAAACAACCTTCCAGCCGCTCTTATCACCCTCCATCTTCACCACATTAATCAGATCCTGCAGCGAGTAATCCTTATGCTCCAGGCGTTTTAGGGCTTCATAGACGAGAGACTTCTGCCGGTCAGTCAGCTTCATGGGTATGATATCAATCAGCTCCTGCAAGCTGAATTTGGGGTTTAGGGTTAGCTTCTGCGCCTCAGGGTTGGTTAATATGTTAACAGCATACTCCTTGATTTTTGTTTCATAGCTTTTAGGTTTCACCCCATACTTAAGCATCCGGTCGAAGTCATCGTTCTCGTCTTTTAATGTGGAGTATTCCCCGTGGGGGTCTATTACCACGATGGGTATGTTGTTTTTAAGAAGCTCCTCAAGTAATACGGAAACAGTGTAGCTTTTGCCGGCGCCTGTTTTAGCCAGAACGGAAACGTGTTTCCCTATGGTTTTTGGGATGCTCAGATATACTGGTAGATCATGCCCCTCCAAAAGCCCGAGATAGATGTTTCTACCCCGGCTCTGGCTTAAACCCATCACCTCCCTAATCAATTCCTTGTCCGCTGCATATACTTTTTCGTTCGGCTTAAACGGGCTTTTAGGGATTAATACCTGATCTTTATCCTTGTATCCTATGGTCTTAGCGTCCGCCATCAAGATCTCATCACCGTCTTGTATGTATCTTTTTAGGCCGTCTATGCGGGCCAGCACCCACCCGTAGACTTCATGGTTTATTTTAACGAAAGACCCCTTCTCCACATCCTGCGTCGATAGAAGAATGCTGAAGCTTGTGGTCTTGACCTCACCCTCAATCGATCCGATAAAGCGTACCATAGTATTATCATAATTTGGTTTGGATGTAAATATTTACGTGGGATTTTGAGAGAGGGGAACCGGAATGCATACAATCCCAGAGCCCCATCAGATAGCTGATAAAGTAGTTAACGAATAAAGAAGAAAAACAAGATGAACACAACATGCAGGTGGTATCCACTCTGCCCCATGAAACGGTTTCTTGAGGAAGGTAGTTTGGAGGGGAAATGGATCAGAGAATACTGCAGGGGAGACTATAGGAGATGTGTCAGATACCAGATGGAAGATAAAGGATTAAAGCACCCGGATAACATGTTACCTGATGGGTCGATTGATAAGTCACTTAAAGAATATCAGAAAGGATAACATGCAAAAGAACACCCACCAATTATTGAATCAATAAAAAAGTTTGTGAAATAAAGGAGGAGGTCTACAAAAGCCCCTGGATACATTTCCAAAGGCATGCTTGGTTGAGAGATGAGGGTAAAAAAGGTATGGAAGAAGAATATTATAGCAAAGATAGAAAAAAATATGATTAAATAGAAGCGGAAGAACAGTGATACCTTCTTATATAAACTCAACTCCTTTTTCGTGAGGGCGAAATATAGGATACCACCTACCACAGAAATAATGCTTATGACATACAACAGAAACTGGATTATTTGACAATAGAGACAACCTAAAAACATTGCAAAGTGGGGTGTGAATTCATAAATCTCCCAGTACATGTCATCTGATAAATAACCTCTTCCATGGCATTTCTCGCATTCAGCGAACACAGCATCCCCCTCAAGTTCAGATAATTCTCCCCTGTAGGTGAAAAAAGTAAGGCTATGGTTTTCGTTGACTCCCAGTTTTTTTGAAAGGGTTTCGTTCAACCCGTAGAGGTGTTTAACCGCCTGCTCGGTCAGAATTCCATTGACGTCAATCATCTCGTCCTCGGCTATTAGATATAACTCAATTTTCGTCTCACCCCGGTTTATGCTGGAGATCCTTAACGGATACGTTGGTTTATCCGGCCAGAAGGTGATCATAATAGGAGTAGCTATTCCCTGCTCTAAATCTTTTAATCTGGAACAGAATTCATCAGATGAACGAGAGCAGACCTTATCTATTAATTTGTTGTCGATTGGTTCATCAAAAATATCTTTTCCCTCTATTTTATTGATTTCCTGGATTTCGTCTTTGTATAGGTTTCTGAGGTCTATTTTCTGTATAATGAAATAACCTTTTTCACCACAATAGTTTCCGAATATATCTTGCGCTCCATCAGGCACTATATAAGATCCCTCCCTAAGCCAGGACATCAGGGATTCCACATCAGATGCTTGTATTATGGTTACGTCATATATGTCAACCTCCTTCTCCTCTATGACGAAAACCTTGGGATTACGTTGTACCCCATCCCCAAAAAGCGTTTCCTCATATCTTAGATATTGAGCGAATTCAAGGAATACTCCGATATCGCTTTCCTCAACCTCTGGCTTCAATCTAGATTCCATCGGGATAATCCATGCCATATCACTTAGTTTAACGGGCTTGATTTCAGCGGACAGGATGAGTTTCTCTTTGCCACCGTCCCAGATAATAACTGCTTTCTGGTTTGGCTCATAGACGTATTGCTTTGCCTTCGCTACCACTCCACCATCTGCACTGGAATAAAGAGTCAAACAGAGTAAAACAACCAGTATTGAAATGAACTTTATTTTTCCCATCGTTAGAGATTAATTCATCCATAAATAAAACCATGAAACCACATAGATAGATACAGGATTATTTATGCCTTAAGATGCCTTCGTTTAGTGTTGTGTTGGTGGAGCCCAGATATGATGGTAATGTTGGGTCTGTTGCGAGGGTGATGAAGAACTTCGGATTCCAGCGGCTTGTTTTAGTTAATCCGCCGGATCTGGGAGGTGAGGCCAGGGCCAGAGCCATGCACGCCAAGGATCTCTTGGAGAATGCTAGAATCGTTGGCTCGTTCAGTGATATAGTTAACGGATTTGATTTTTTGGTTGGCACAACATCAGAGATTGGTTCAGACAAAAACCATCTCAGGAACCCCATATATCCTGAGGAGCTGGTTAACGCCCTGGATCTTAAGGGAGAGATCGCACTGGTATTCGGCAGAGAAGACTACGGCCTGCTGAACGAGGAACTACAGGCATGCGACCTACTGATGACCATACCAGCCAACAGAGAGTACCCGACAATGAATCTCGCGGTTTCTGCTGCAGTAGTCCTGTACGAGATAAGCCGCCAGAAAACCAGGAGAGAATGCAGGAAACTCAAGAAGTTCCAGAAAGCAGATAGAATAGAGAAAAATGTTTTGTTGGATAAATACGATGAATTAGTGGACTGCGTCCACGAGCAGGGTTTCAACAGGAAACTAGCTAAAAAAACATTCAAGCAGCTTGTGGGCCGGGCCTTCATCTCAGGAAGGGAAGCCTTCAACCTCACCGGCGTTTTCAGGAAAGCAACCGAGAAAATAGAGAGGGGGGGGAAATAAACCTAAGACCAGCTTATTCTTACTTCCCTGCCCTTTATCTCCGAAATATTAACCCCTATCTCATCCCTTAAAGCATCCACCTCCTCACTTAACTCCTTGCTTTTTCCCTCAAGAGCCCCTAGCTCCCCATCCAGGAGACCTATCTCGTTCTCTGCGCTATCTAACGCAGATTTTAGACTGTCTTTTTTTTCCAGAACCCGGGACCTAGATATTGATTCAGTTAATGAGTTCTTTCCCTTAAGAAGGCTATCGTATTCTCTTCTAAGGGATTCAAGGTCTGCATCCATCAGGTTACCTATCTTCTCTTCGGTCTTTTTTCTCTCACGCTCCTTCAAGCTGAGCTTACCATCCCTGACATAGCCTTCAAGCTTTTTTAGTATATCGCCTAAATCACCTCCGTCGGAAAAAAACTGCTTAACTGGGTCATCAATGAATCCATCAACCCTATCTAATACCATCTTATCCAGCTCAAACGCCTGCTTTCTGTACTTTCTAAGAGGCCTCTTAAGAGGCGTTAATAGGTGATATACACGGGACTCGAGGCCTTGAAGTTTCTCATCTAACTCCTTAAGATCCTCCCTCATCTGGGTTAACTCCTTAACCTCCTTGGATGTTGTGAATTTTTCGTTTTCATCTATCAACTCCTTCTCCCTTGCCCTGAGTGACTCCAGCTTGTCTCTCTTCTCTTTTATGAGGGATTTCATGGATTCTAGCTCATCCAGGCAGGATTCCACCCTATTAAAGCTGTCTAAGGTCTTATCGGATGGGCTTTCTCCTTCTGAGCTTTTAACCAGCTCCCAAATTGAATCAGAGTGGTGTAGCAGGTTCTTGGATTCTTTTTTTATCTCCTTAACCTCTGCATCAAATATCATCGGCAGGTATCTGCCCTGTCCCATATGCACCCGGGCTAGGGAATCAAGCATTTCCCTTAAATCGATGTGAAGCTTTTTTAGGTCGGTGTAATCAGATACCTTCCCGTTCAGGAAGGGGGTAATTGCCTCCCTCACGCCAGTAACAAAAGGGGGTTTTGATGTCTTAGCAATTCTTTTAAGCTTTACTGCTGTATCATCGGGTATGCTGGATTCATCAATATCTGCCACAACCAAATCAATGCGTGAAACACTGGTGAGTATGCCCTCAATCAGAGGCCTTGCTTTATCCAGGTTTTTTTTCCTCTCTCTTGCTCTCATATCCTGCAAGAGATTTCTAACCTCACCTGAATCCATTACCTTGGGTTTTGATTCCTTTTTGATAAACTTATTCCAGAAGCTCAATCTTACCATCCAGTTCATTTATTGTTGAGGAACCGGTTAAGAACATGGAAATCCTCAACTCCATGAAGACTCTATCAAGGTACTCTAGTACGCCATTACCCCCATCACGGTGGTATATCCTTAGAAGGGGTAAGGCCATTCCGGCAACCTTAGCTCCCAGGGCCAGGGATTTCGCTACATCCACCCCGCTTCTAATACCCCCTGAGGCAACCAGTGGTTTACCTGATTTGGAGAGGTTCAGTATGCAATCGGTGGTGGGAACGCCGAAGCCTTTGAAGGACTCGCTTAATTCAATCGCTTTCTTACCCGCCCTGCAGCCCTCAATGATGCTCCATGAGGTACCCCCAACCCCACCTACATCGAAGGCTGATACCTCAAGTTTCTCTGCCACGGGGAGTGTTAAACCAGAGCCTACGCCCTTGATTATAACAGGCTTATCTAGTTTAGACGCTACCTCATTTATTTTCTCTATCAGGTTTTTGAAGTTTCGATCACCCTCGGGTTGGATCGCCTCCTGCAGTGGGTTAACGTGTAAAGCTAAGGCGTCAGCATCAATCATCTCCACTGCTTTTTTACATTCCTTCAGGCCGTAGCCGTAATTTAGTTGCACAGCCCCCAGGTTAGCTATCAAGCAGACATCTGGGGCGACATCTCTCACCTTAAAGGTCTGCTCAAGGGATGAATCCTCTAAAGCAGCCCTCTGGCTTCCAACACCAAAGGCGAGACCGTGCTTTTGAGCTATTTCAGCCATGCACTTGTTTATTTCCCCACCCTCACTGCTTCCGCCGGTCATGGCCTCAATGATGAGGGGGTAGCTAATTTTTTTCCCCAGAAAAGAGACTGTGGTATCTATTTCATCGAAGTCTATCTCAGGAAGTTCGCTGAAAAGTAGCCTGTATCTGCTGAAGCCGGTATCACCTGACTCAACATCTTTCTCTATGCAAATCCTGAGATGGTCTATCTTGCGTTTTTTTATCATCTATATAAGATACGATTAAGGTCTTATATTCAACCCCATCTATTTTTTTATGAGGGTACCTACATGCTCTCCAAGCAAGGCTTTTTCCACGAAACCAGGCTCATAACCTGAGACAACCTGTACCTCAATTCCCTTGGATGATGCCTCCATCAAGGCCTTAATCTTACCCTCCATACCTCCTGTAACATCAGTGGACCTTGATCCCGTCAACCTGAGACCACCTAAATCCCGGGAACTGAGCTCAGGGAGTAATCTTGCATCCCTGTCAATTTTAGGGTCCGAGGAATAGATTCCCCCAACGTCAGCGGCTACCACAACCCTTTGGGCCTTAAGCTTCAAGGCCAGGTAAGGTGCGAGATAGTCTCCGGATAATACACTCACACCCCTCTTTTCATCTAGCAACAAGTCACCATATCCTACGGGTACAACACCAAGGGACAGGAATCCCTCAAGTATACTCACCTGGAAATCAACGATTCTACCATCACACAATAAACCAGATGCAGAAGGCTGGAATGCCACAGCATTAACTCCAGCATTCATCAACGACTCTACCACATGATAATTCAATTCCTCCATTGACCTGCGGGTTTCAACCAGACCAGCCAGCTGGGTTCTGTCACTGAAACCCTCATCTAGGCCGTATTTTTTTACTGGATTATGGCCAAATGGTCCTGCTCCATGGATGACCACCATACGGTATCCTTTCTTCTTTAAGGCTTGCCTGACCTCAGAGGAGATCCTATCCAGGTTGACGGAGTCGACCTCAGCTTTACCCTCCTCCTTTCTAGTAGCTACTGAGCCGCCAATCTTTAAAACAACCAACTCATTCATTCTTGTTCACAAAAACAACCCCGTCCCTTATTATTATTTTATCACCGGAGTTTATTTTAGAGATGTCTATCCCATCCACGCAGGGTATCTCCGAGATTATTGCCCCGACCGCAACAATCGGCTCACATAACCTGTTTATTAATGCCCTAGGAGCGGTATTGTTTTTCTTCATCCGGTACAGGGTGTATGAGCCCACTGTAGAGCCTTTACCCTCAGGGAAGACCAGAATCTTATCCTTTACGGACTCACCCTCCAGCTGATGGCCCGCCTCTGTCACAACACCCGTTTGTGGGTTAACGCATCCGAAAAAGGATATTGGTTCATCAGACTTCAGGGCGGTTCCCTTCGCGAAACCAGCTCTTATAACCCTTCCCTCATATTCACTCAAGGCTCCCACCTCCCTGTTAACGCTGAATTGATGCACTGCCTTAGGGAACCGAATCTTACCTTAAGGCCGCAATGTGAGGGTGCATAGAAAGCAATCTTCCCCGAGTTGGTGGCCATGGATTTGAAACCAAGATCCTCCACGGGTGCGACCACCATGCAGGTGTCTGATACCAAAACAGCGCCGGAAGCCTGTATCCTATCCAAAAGACCGATATCTTTTGCCTTCTGCTTAACGTATCTTGAGGTTGTAATCCATAAGGCGGTCTTAACCCGCTTACCTTCCAAAAGAGATGCTATCTCCTCAAGCTCATCCATTGAGGCATGGGGACATCCTATGGACACTAAATCAATCACGCGGGTTTCTGAATTCAATCCAGCGTATCCCTCATTAAGATCCCTTATTTCCAAAACAGGAGCGTCTTTTTTTATCGAGTTGGGGTCTGCCTCAGGGGTTACTCCCTCAACATGATACATTGCCACAGAACCGGATGCCGCCATAGCCGCACCCAGGGACTTAAGCTGGTCTTTTGAGGGATTAATTAAACCCCTAAAGTAGGGTATTGCGCCTCCAACCCTCCTGCCCACAATGTACCCAAGAGCGCTGTAGTCTGATGCTTTTTTAAGTGGACACCTGACATCAACCACATAATCCGCTCTCCTGTTCACATCAAGATGTAGGCCGTAGTTTGGGGTTAATCCCGTTAAAGCAGATGAGAGGGCTGAGATGCCTGATTCCCTGTTGGTTCTGGCACCTAAAACAGAGTTGGCATAGGATACGGCAGATGACTCGCTCCACGCGATATGATCCCCCAGATCCGGTTCGTTCCCCACAAGATATGGTGTGCATGTGCATGTGAGCTCTAAACCCATGCTCTTGAAGACATCAATAAGCTTTAATTGTTTAACAGCGAAATCCTTGGGGAAACCCAGCTTCCTCCAGTTTCTGAGATCCATTCCCGCAGGATTCAGGAAGGCCTTAACCCTGGCCTTAACCCCCTGCCCAGCCCAATCCTCAAGGAACTCCAGGCCGGCATCACCCAGGTTCTTGAAGCTGACCCCTGAAACCTGCACATTATTTACAGGGATTAGCTTCTCTGCATTGTATATCTCTCCAAGGGCGGATAGTATCTCCATAGCTCTCTTGACTCCCTTACCTTCAATGCCCTGGAGCATGTCCTTCTCTTTTTTTGTAAGGTGCATTATTCACCAACCCTTACCTCCTCAAAGCTCTCCCTGTCTCGGCCAAAGGGTATGGTGGCATCTAATCCAATCTTGGAGGTCATACAATCCTCACCGGCTGAGGGGTCAAGGGAGCTGCCTTTCTCTTGTCTTGTGTATGTGTCGGTTTTTCCCTGGAATCTTGTGGCAATAGACCACTCCACTGCTCTGATATCATGTACATCTATATCGGAGTCTACAATAACCAGGTGCTTCATGCTTTTGTGGGCATTAAACACCGCATCAATCGCCCTCCTGCCGTCGTCGGGGGTTTTTTTGTCTATTGATACCACCCCATGAAGCCATCCACAACCACCTGTAGTTAGAGAAACATCCCTGCAACCGCAAACCCTAGAAACGTGGTTGTAGATTAAGGGCTCTTTGGGCATACCCATCAAAAGCTGGTGTTCCTCAAGTGAGGGGAGTATGGCATGATATATCGGATTCCTTCTATGGGTTATTTTTTTTATTTCAATAACCGGTTCCAATCTGACATAATCCAGTGTTCTTGTAATGTCAAGGAAAGGCCCCTCATTGTGTTTCTCCTCTGTTATCTTACCCTCCAAAACTATCTCTGAGCTGGCTGGTATGAGAAGGTCGTTTGTCTTGCACTTCACCACCTCGTACTCGCACAAGGTGTTTGCTATATCCATCTCGCTTACTCCGATATCAGGTGATATGGCAGCAGACAATAGTATAGCCGGGTGCAGGCCAATGCATATTGCTACATCAAGCTCGCCCTCATTCCTTTCCATGAACGCATACAGGTTCCTCTGGCATATCCGGGCCACCAGCTTATCTTTTGCTATTGGAGTTGCCCTGTGAAAGCTCATGTTTAATCCGTATTCAGGGTCTGATGCAATAAAAACCCCGGATGTAAGGTATGGCCCCATATCATTTCTGGTGTATGTTGGTATTGGAATCTTTGATAAATCCACTTCATCTGCTATAACCTGCTGGCACGCCCCCCCACTTGTTTCTTCGGGGGTGGATGGGTTCTCTATAGCATGGTTTATTTTTTTAAGGAGTTCCCTTCCCTCAACACCCAAGGCTGTTGAGAACTTATTTCGTCTATTGCAAAGGTTTCCAACAAGGCTGAAGTTTGAGTTTAAAACATTCTTAAAGTGGGCTGATCCCTCCTGATCTCTCAGAATCCGCGGGATTTCAAGATACGGATCCACTTCCCGCTCATCCTCGGTCACCTCGATTTTTCCCATAAACTCTCTCATCGTTTACCACCCCACCGCTGATAGAGTTTGTTTTCAACCCCCAGGGCATCAAGCAGCTTACCAACAAAAAAGTTTGTGACTTCATCAATGGATTCTGGTTTATGATAATATGCCATATTCGGTGGGACAATCAATACACCCTGCAGCTTCAGTTTCCTCATGTTTTCTATTGCATTAAGCGAGAGAGGAGTGTCCCTGGGTGAGACCACAAGCCTCTTGTTGAGTTTAAGCATGTTCTCAGCAGCCCTGGATACGAGGTTGTCCGAGAAACCGTTGGCTACAGATGATAGTGTTTTCATGGAGCATGGAGCAATAGCCATGGAATCAACATTGAAAGATGAGCTGGCTATCTCAGCGTCAAGCTCATCCTCATGATATAGGTTACAGCACAGTGACTCTATTCTATCCAGGTTGAAGGGTTCATGTTCTTTAATTTTTAGGGCAGCATTTGAGACTATAACGTATACTTCCGCTTTGTTTTTAGCTAGCTCCTCAACCACCCGCTCCCCTAGGATTAATCCAGAGGCCCCGGTTATTGCTACAACAACTCGCATATATATTTATATGCATTCCACCCATTTATCTAATAATTGAACGCTAAAAATGGAAACCTTTAAAATCAAGAAGCTAGAGCTCAATGAGAGAGAGAAGAAAACCATTATGGCTATGGAAAACAAGTTTCTTATGACCAATATGAGCGATTTAGCTAAGAAAAGACGTGATGAAAGGTATCAGATGGCTAAGGAATTCATCGAGGAAGAGATTGAGAAAAAAGACATAAGCGAGAGTGATA
>Ga0180432_10009751_pt1 | contig 11639 bp, 7 predicted proteins | sample SS_ome_10_FD_132414 | JGI IMG/M metagenome (GOLD analysis project Ga0180432, IMG submission 132414) | Hypersaline lake sediment archaeal communities from the Salton Sea, California, USA - SS_1_MS_2 metaG | ecosystem: Environmental > Aquatic > Non-marine Saline and Alkaline > Hypersaline >... | reverse complement strand
TCAGCGTGCAGGTCCACCCCGATGAGCGGACGGCGAGCCTCACCGGGGGGGATGCGAAGACGGAGATGTGGGTGGTCCTCCCTGGCTCCTCCCCGTCGGGCGTTCACGTGGGCTTGGCGCCCGGCGTCAATCGGGCGACGTTCGCGCGCGCCCGGCGGACCGGCGCTTGGGATGGGGTGATCCAGCATCTTCCCGCGGCGCTGGGGGATGCGATCCTGGTCCCGGGGGGGCAGGTGCACGCCATCGAGGCGGGGTGCTTCCTTTACGAAATCCAGCAGAATTCGGACACCACCTTCCGCGTGTGGGATTGGGGGCGGGTCGGCCCCGACGGACGGGCGCGCGAGCTTCATCTCGACCAGGCAATGGCGGCCATTGCCTGGGAGGAGCGTGCGGGGGGACGGCTCGCTCCGCACACGCTCGAGACCACCCCCTCGGGACGCCGCGAGCTGCTCCACGCGGGGCACCCCTTCCGTGTCGAGCGCCTGGTGCTGGCCGGGACATGGGAAGGGGCGACCGACGGCACCAGCTTCCACGTCCTCTTCGTGGCGAGGGGCCGCGCGCGCGCCGGTGATGTGGAGCTGCCCCCCGGATCGAGTTGCCTCATCCCGGCGGGGCTGGGGCCCTATCCGCTGGCCTCGGTGGGCGAGGAGGGGGCCGAGATCCTGATCACTGCCCTGGGGTAGCGCGAATAAAACGAAGTTGCGTTATCGGGGTGCGCCGATCCCCAGCTCTCGGCGCCGAGGTACGCCCGGCGGTTCCTCTGAAACATCAACGAATTCAGCGATCTTGCCCCCTTGAGATCCGGGGGGCTCGCCTGCTAAGCTTCCTGCTTCCTGATTCAGGGCGCTATGGATGCGGAATCGTGAGACCCTGACTCAGAAGGTCAGAAACCTATCATCCTGAAGGCAGGAGGAGAATGCCATGTCCGGTTCCGTCTCCGAATTCATGCAGGGCATCATTGCCAAGAATCCGGCCGAGAACGAATTCCACCAGGCGGTCGAAGAGGTCGTCGAGTCGTTGTGGCCCGTTCTCGACAAGCGTCCCGAGTACCGCAAGGCGAAGATCCTGGAGCGCATCTGCGAGCCCGAGCGTGTGATTATGTTCCGTGTGCCCTGGGTGGACGACAAGGGCGAAGTCCAGGTCAACCGCGGTTTCCGTATTGAAATGAACAGCGCGATCGGCCCCTACAAGGGCGGCCTTCGTTTCCACCCCAGCGTCAACCTCGGCATTCTCAAGTTCCTGGCCTATGAGCAGGTCTTCAAGAACAGCCTGACGACGCTCCCGATGGGCGGCGGGAAGGGCGGTAGCGACTTCGATCCCAAGGGCAAGAGCGACACCGAGGTGATGCGCTTCTGCCAGAGCTTCATGAGTGAGCTCTTCCGCCACATCGGCCCCAACACCGACGTCCCCGCCGGTGACATCGGTGTCGGCGGCCGCGAGATCGGCTTCCTGTTCGGCCAGTACAAGAAGCTGCGCAACGAGTTCACCGGCGTCCTCACCGGCAAGGGCCTCAATTGGGGCGGCAGCTTGATTCGTCCCGAGGCGACCGGGTACGGCGCCACCTACTTCGCCGCCGAGATGCTGGGGACGCGCAACGAGTCGCTGGAAGGCAAGAAGTGTCTCATCTCCGGGAGCGGCAACGTGGCGCAGTACGCGTGCGAGAAGGTTCTCGATCTGGGCGGCAAGCCGGTCACCCTCTCCGACTCCAGCGGCTACATCTACGATGAGGCGGGCATCGATCGCGACAAGCTCGCCTTCGTCATGGATCTCAAGAACGTCCGCCGCGGCCGGATCAAGGAGTACGCCGACAAGTTCAAGGGCGTCGTCTATACGCCCGTCGAGGCCGGACTCGATCACAACCCGCTCTGGACCCACAAGGCCGACTGCGCCTTCCCCAGCGCCACGCAGAACGAGATCAACGAGAAGGACGCCCAGAATCTCGTGAACAACGGCGTCTACGTCGTCTCCGAGGGCGCCAACATGCCGACGACCCCCGAGGGCGTGAAGGTCTTCCTCGACAAGGGCATCCTCTATGGCCCAGGCAAGGCCGCCAACGCCGGTGGCGTCGCGACCTCCGGTCTGGAGATGAGCCAGAACAGCCTGCGCCTCTCGTGGACGCGCGAGGAAGTCGACCAGCGCCTGCACGGGATCATGAAGAGCATCCACAGCGCCTGCTACGAGACGGCCAAGGAGTTCGGTACTCCGGGCAACTACGTCAACGGCGCCAACATCGCCGGCTTCCTGAAGGTGGCTGACGCGATGATGGATCAGGGTGTGGTGTAGTTCGAAGCGAATCGGGCGGCGGGAGCCGAGATGCTCCCGCCGCCCTTGCTCACCCTCCCCGCCCATTCCGCCGCGTCCGGCGGCGTCTCTCCCACCCCAGCGTACCTGGTGAACGTCCCCATCCGCCCGAAGCCGGGATCTTCCGGATCGAGGATCTGCCAGGTGGCCAGGTGCTCACACGTTCGCCCTGGTGTGCCGCGCGATCTCCCCGCGGGACAGGGCCCGCCGCTAGCCGGATCGGGGTCGCAGGATGGCCCCCGCCCGCGTACGGCCATCCACCACGACCTCGAGATCCCGCGCGAAGCGCAGGTGACGGACGCTCTCGGTCACATCCGCGGCATCCTGGGCATCGAGCCAGTCGTGGTCGAGGTAGGCGCTACGATCCCCGGCCGCCACCGTGAAGTAGCCGATTCCGAAGGAGGTGATGTTCTGGAAGAAGTGGGTCCCCTGTGAAGGGGTGACCTGGATGTCATCCAGCCCGCACTCGACGATGCAGCGGGCGCCGGAGATCTGCGCCCAGGTGACGGGGATGCCGAGCCAGGGATCCGCCGAACCCCAGCGCCCGGGCCCGATCAAGAGATAGGGCCGTCGCTCGTTGCGGAGCTTCCCGTTGAGCGCCCCCACCTCGGAAGCGATCTGGGTTGATTTGCCCCGATCGAACGTTTCCTGTCGCACATAGACGATGTCGCGGATGCTCTCGATCCGTCCGTGTCCGAGGGCGGAGGAGGAAAGACAGATGGCTCGCTCCCGGTCGATGACCCCCAGATCCAGCGCCTGGCCCTCGGAGCCAAAGACGAGCGGGCGGATCTGCAGGAAGGCGAGCTCGTGCGGTCCTTCCTTGGGGAGGTGCAGGTTGACCGCGAACTCGATCTCGACGTGACAGGAGAGTCCCGCCTTGCCCACTTCCATCAGGAAGTTGAGCGTCTCGGGCAGGGGGAAGTAGGTGCCGTTCAGAACCCCGGCCATACTGACCAGGGCGGTGCCGGGGCGATGAATCCCTTCGTAGACGGTGTCGTTTTCCGGGGAGTAGACCGACCCCACGGCGGACAGCGTGCCGTCGGTCCGCGCCCGATCCAGATCGAGCTGCACCAGGTGACCCTCCACGCTCGCCTCGGCGGTGCCCGAGAGGTCGAGCGCGTAGAAGGCGCGCTGTGAGTTGGCCAGGTAGTCGCGCGTGGAGGAAAACTGGTAGAGCTTCTGCGGATGAGCCGGGTTGAACCGCAGGCAGCGCTCACCCTCGACGACCGTGCGCCCCAGGCCGAGGGCCACGGAGGCCACACCGTCCTCGGAGACCATCTGCGGCATCGGGTAGTAGTCGTAGGAGCGTGTGACCCCGGCGATGTCGGGGTAGACCTGCTCCCCGTGCCGGCGGCCCACGACCTGCTGGATCACGACGGCCATCTTCTCTTCTTCGAGCCGATTGGGTGTCGATTCGATGTAGCTCTTCGAATCGGCGTAGTAGGTGGACGCGTAGACGAGGCGGATGGCCCGGCAGAGCTCTTCCAGGCGCACGTCGGGGTCGGGGTCGTTGTTGGGAAGCATGTAGGTCTGGTAGATCCCGGCGAAAGGTTGGTGGGACGAGTCTTCCAGCAGACTCGACGACCGCACCGCCAGGGGATAGTCCACCCGGTTCAGGAAGGCGCGCAGGGCACCGATCGCCCCCTGGGGAAGCTCCGCCTCCAGGAAGGCGCGCCGGATCTCCTCGTCCGAGGCGGGTCCCAGGACCATGGGGGTGAGGCCTGAGCGCTCCATGAATCGATCGAAGATCCCGGTGGCCAGAACCGCCGTCGGGGGAACGAAGATGCGCACCCCCCGAATCGCCCGCTCGATCTCGTAGGCGTTGAGCAGGGAGTGGACGAACGCCAGCCCCCGTCCCTTGCCCCCCAACGATCCCGGACCGATTCGTGTGAAACCACTCTCGGGCTCGAAGGTCTCGCTCGAGAACTCGGCCACCAGCCCGGCCCGTGACCGGCCCCGGTAGACGTTCAGCGCCGCCATCAGGAACTTGCGCAGATCGCGGGCGGTGGGGAACGCGGTGGCCTTCACCGGCCGGAGCGCCTTGGCGAGATCGAACTCGGTTCGGGCCATGAGCCAGGTCGAGAAGTCATTGCGCGACGCGTGATGGAGCAGCGCCTCGTCGGGAACCGTCTTCAGCTGCTCGACCAACTCGCGCAGATCCTGCGCGGTGGCGATGACCGCTCCGTCCGGGCGGCGAAAGACGAATTCGCCGAAGCCGAGGTGTGCCCGCAGGAAGTCGCGCACTTTGTGGAGGAGCAGGGGGGAGGTCTTGTTGATGAACGTGACGCCGAGCGATTGCGCGGTCGCTTCCTGCGCGCCCTCGGTCGACTGCATGAGGACGGGGATGCCCGGGTCCTGCCCCTGGACGAGACGCACGAAGTCCGCCCCCGCGGCGCTGTCCACCCGGCCCCCTTTCGGGAAGCGAGCGTCCACGATCACGCCGAGCACATGATCGCGATACTGCTTCAGCACCTCGCGGCCCTCTTCGTAGGAGGTCGCGAGCAGAATCTTGGGCCGCGCCCGCATGCGCAGCAGCTTCTGCATGCGGTTCACCCCCTCGGCCATCAATCCCTGCGTCTGCTCGACGATCTCGGTGTAGAGGAGCGGCAGGTAGGCCGAGTAGAAGCGGACCGAGTCCTCGACCAAGAGGATGCTCTTGACGCCGGCCGTCTCGGCGTCGTGCGCGGCGTTCATCCGATCCTCGGCCCACTTGATGATGGCCAGGAACAGCCGGACGTCCCCCTGCCAGACGAAGAAGCGCTCCACCGTCGGCAGGTCCTCGCGCGCCTTCAGGAGCGCCAGCTCGCGGGTGTCGTAGGCGAGGAGAACAAGCGGCACATCGGGGGCGATGCTCTCGATCTCCCGCCCGAACTCGGCGACATCCATTTCCCCCACGCGCGGCATCGTGATGATCAGGTCGGGGCGGTGGCGCCGGATGGTGGCGATCGCCTCCTGTGCCGTGGAGACGCGTTCGATCACCGGGGCGTACCGCAGGTTGAGCTCGAGATACTCGGAGAAGAGCATCTCGCTCAGGTTGCCGTCCTCCTCGAAGGTGAAGGAGTCATAGAGCGAAGAGACGAGCAGGATGCTGCGAACCCGCCAGGGCATGAGCGCGGAGAAAGGGACGCGGCGTTGTTCCGCGCGCGATACCACTTCTTCGAGACGACGAAACGGGGCCATGCTACCTCAACACCACCATCCGAGTGACGACCTCCCCGTCCGCACACCGCAGCCGGCCGAAGTGGACGCCCCGAGAGCCCACCGCACCGGTGACCGTGTGGTTGCCCGCCGGCAACCAGCGGTCGAGCAGGGTGGTCTGCCACCGGCCGGACACGTCCAGGATCTCCAGGAGGGCGGGGCCGGGCCGGGTGGTCCGGAACTCGAACCGGGCCGCCCCCCGGATGGGGCGGGGGCAGTGAAGGCGCATGCCCGCCTCGCCCGGCGCCGGTGGCTCGGCGGCCGAGAGATCGGCGATCGGCCGACTGAAGACACCGTCGGCGGTGGTGGCGACGTAGAGCCGCCGGTCGGTCATGGAGACGTCGACCGCCACCGGGACGGCAGGGGCGAGGTTGCCGCTGATGTCCTCCCATGTCCGCCCGCCGTCGAGCGAGAGGAGCACGCGCTCATCCCAGGTCGCGGCCGCCACGGGCCGATAGGTGGGGCCCCCGGGGATCGAGAGGATCGTGGGGCTGGTGGCCAGAGACCGGCAGGAGGCGGGATGGATCTGACTCCACGACGCGCCCGAGGACTGCGTCTCGTAGAGACCGATGTCGTTCGAGGCGAAGAGGTGGCCCGTTTGCTCGGGATCGGCGGCGAGGCAGTAGATCCCGTAGGCATCGGGCAACCCGGTGCGCGCCGTCTCCCACGTCTCCCCGCCGTCCAGGCTGCGGGTCACGCGTTCGTCCCCGCCGACGAAGATCGCGCCCGCGATATCGGTGACGATCGAGGTCATCGCATAGTGGATCGTGCCCTCCAGCAGCGTCCAGGTCTCTCCCCCGTCAGAGCTGCGCAGGACCTCCCCGGGCGCGACATCGTGCCAGGTGCAGGCGTACATGCGGTCGGCGTCGTCCGGATCGGTGGCCAGCCCGTTGACCGCCCCCCCTTGCGAGCTGCAGACCTGAGCTTCGGTCTCACCCAAATCGTCGCTCAACTCGATGTATCCCTTGAAGAAGGCGTTGACCCGTCCGGTGATGACCCGTTGATCGTGTTCCCGGTGCCCGGTGATCGATCGGACGGTGCGTCCGATCCACCCTTCCCAATCGCGTGAGGTCCACTCCCCCGTGGGGATGTCGAGGTAGTGGAAGCCCTCGATCGTGCCGACGAAGATCCGCGCGTGCTCATCGTCCGCCCGGATGCAGGTTGCCTGGCGGCCCTCCATCGATCGATAGTCCCACTCGAGCGCGCCCGCCGGCAGCGCGACGGCCAGTGCGGCGAGCAGCATCAGTCCTCGCATGGCACCTCCCGGGGTGGTTCGTATCGCTCGTAGTAGCCGATCAGGTCGCCTTCCCGGCTCCGCACCGCCCGCATGTAGATGCGGTGCTTCTCGTTGTCCGTGATGAGGCGCTCGTCCTCTCCGGTCCGCATCGCGGCCAGGACCTCCCGCATCACCTCCTGCGAACGAGCGTTGTGGCAGTCGAGCAGCGAACGGCCGAGGAGGGCTTCTCCCTCCGAGTAGTGGGACTTCGCCGCCCGATTCAGGTAGCGGATGACGTGATCGGTATCCGCGAAGAGGACCGGGTCCATCTGGCTGTCGAGGATCGCCTGCAGCAGCTCGAGTGTGATCATCGCTCTCTCCCGCGCCCTACGCGTCGGTGGCGATCAGCTGGGCGGCCTCGCTGGCCGCCACCGGTCGGCCAAACAGGAAGCCCTGCGCGAACTCGCAGCCGAGCGAGTCGAGCACGGACTGCTGCTGCTGGGTCTCGATCCCCTCGGCGGTGACCGACATCCCCAGACCGTGCGCCAGCATGATGATGGTCTTGACGAATCCCGTGCTCCGCCCCTCCGGTTTCAACTCACTCACGAAGGAGCGATCGATCTTGAGGGTATCAAACGCGAACTGCTGCAGTCGACTGAGGGATGAATACCCGGTCCCGAAATCGTCGACCAGCATGTGAATGCCCCGATCGCGCAGGCGGACGAGCGTATCGGCGGTCTGCGACGAGCTCTCCATGGCGGTTGCCTCGGTGATCTCGAGCTTCAGCCAGTTCGAGCGCGTATCGGTTTCCTCCAAGACGTGGTCGATCTGCTCGACCAGATCGCTCTGGTTGAACTGCCGGGCCGACAAGTTGACGCTCACCCAGAGCGGCGTGCTGGCGGGGAACTCATGATTCCAGCGGGAGACCTGCTCACAGGCCCTCCGCAGGGTCCAGTGGCAGAGCGGGATGATGAGACCGGTTTCCTCCGCCGCCGGGATGAACTCCTTCGGACCCACCAGGCGCCCATCGTTGCGCGCCCAGCGGAGAAGCGCCTCGAATCCCACGACCCGCCGGTCGTGCATATCAATGATCGGCTGGTAGTGCAGCAGGAACTCATCCCTCGCCAGCGATCGACGGAGATCCGCTTCCAGGTCGAGCCGGGAGACGACGTGCTCGTGCATGCGGCGGTCGAACATCTCGTGCGGCTTGCCGGCCGACTTGGCCCGGTACATCGCGGTTTCCGCATCGCGCAGGAGGTGTTCGGGCTGATCGTATCCCGACGATCCGAGCGCGATGCCGATCGACGCGGTGGGGAACATCTCCTGTCCCGAGAGGACGAGCGAGCGGGAGAGGTGGTCCAGGATGCGTTCGGCCGCCCGGACGGCGGCGGCGGCGTCCTCGATGCCGTCGAGGAGGACCGCGAACTGGTCCCCTCCGACACGGGATACCGTATCGTTCGTGCGGACGCAGGCGGTGAGCCGGCCGGCGAGGGTGACCAGGACCTCGTCCCCCGCCGGGTGCCCCATCGAATCGTTGATGATCTTGAAGCGGTTGAGGTCGATGTAGAGCACCGCGAATTCGTAGTCCCGCACCCGCCGGTGGTGAGCCAGCGCGAACTCCAACCGTTCCATGAAGAGGACACGATTGGGCAGACCGGTCAGGCTGTCGTGCAGAGCGTCATGCTGCAGGCGTTGCTCGGCCAACTTGCGGTCGGTGATGTCGATGCTCACGCCCAGCACCTGCAGGTCCTGGCCCCCCGGCGGAACGATGGGGAGTTTGACGGTCTGATGCCAGCGGACGGGGCCGTCGGTTTGGATCTGGACCTGGTTCTCGGCGGTCGATTTCGGTCTCCCGGTGGCCAGAACCTCCCGGTCCTCGGCCAACCAGCGCTCCACCAGATCGGTCCGATCGGTCAACTCCGAGAGGTGCTTACCCACCAGCTGTTCGCACGACACCTGAAAGGAGTCGGCGACGGCCTGATTCGCCATCGTGAAGCGTCCGAGCCGATCGCGCGTGAAGATGTGGGTGGGATTGGCATCGATGATCTGGCGGAGGAATCGCTCCTGGGTACGAAGCGTCCACTCGGCCTGACGGCGCTTCGACCGCACCTTCGCCTCCCGCAGCTCGCGCTCCAAGGCCGGGACCAAGCGCTTCATGTTGTTCTTCATCAGGTAGTCGTGGGCGCCCGCCCGCATCGCTTCGACCGCCGTCTCCTCTCCGATCTGTCCCGAGACCATGATGAACGGCAGATCGAGCCCGGAGCGCTGCAGGGTCTTCAGGGCCGCCAACCCGCTGAACCGGGGCATCGAGTAGTCGCTGATGACCGCATCCCATTCCATCGTCGCCAGCGCGGTCGTCATCGCCTCGGCGGTATCGATCCGCTTCCAGGTCAGGTCGTAGCCGGCATCCTTCAGCCTGCGCGCGACGAGGAACGCGTCGTCTTCCGAGTCCTCGACGATCAGCACCCGAAGCGATCTGCTCATGGTCTTCGTCCCCCTCGGCATCCTTGGTATCACAGTAGCTGCATCTCGGTCGCAGTGTGGCTTGCCCTGCGCCCATTATATCGCGCGCGGGGTGACTTGCCAGCACCTTCTGTTCTTGGAATCCGTACTTGCATGCGATAGGCTGCAAACTCGGTGCACTTGGCCAAGGAGGATCCAATGTTCAAGGGTCTCGAGCAACGATTCCAGCAGGTGGTCCCCCGGGTGGACTTCTGTTCCTTGCGGGCGGTCCACGAGCAGAACGAGCTCGTCCGCGTCCGGCAGAATGTCCTGCAGCCGCTCCAGCGATTCGAGGATCGTGGCGGGATGGTCTCCGTCTATCACGAGGGCGGTTACGGGTATGCCTCTACCCCTGATCTTTCCACCGAGGGTCTCCGCCAGGCCTGCGAGCGAGCATCTCATTGGGCTCACCTGTCGACGAAACGGCTCGTGTTCGATGTCTCCCGGGTGGCGATGCCCCACCCGACCGGGGACTACGAGTCGCCGGTGGCGGCGTCTTGGGACTCGGTGCCCCTCTCGGAGAAGATCGATCGGGTTCGGCGCGTGTGCGAGCAACTGAAGATCGACGATCGGATCGCCGACTTCGAGGCCATGCTGTGGCACACGCGGACCGACGCGTGCTATTTGACCAACGGGGGTGGGCGGGCCAACCAGATCCTCCACCGGATCTATCCGAATCTGAGCGTCACCGCCAACGAGGGGGCCGAGTCGCAGACCCGGAGCCTGGCGGCGGGTGCCGCCTGCCGCCAGGGCGGACTGGAGGTGCTCGAGCAGGTTGGTTTCGACACCGCCGGCCCGGTCTTGGCCGAGGAGGCGCTGGCGTTGCTGCGCGCGCCCAACTGCCCCAGCGGGACCATGGATCTCCTCCTCGATCCCGATCAGATGATTCTCCAGATCCACGAGTCGATCGGCCACCCGCTCGAGATCGACCGCATCCTGGGCGACGAGCGCAATTACGCCGGCACGAGCTTCGTCGAGCCCGGTTTCTTCGGATCCTTCCGATACGGGTCCGACCTGCTCAACATCACCTACGACCCGACGATGGCCGAGCAGTTCGCGACCTTCGCCTTCGATGACGACGGCCAGGCGGCCGAGAAGCACTACCTCATCGAGAAGGGTATCCTGAAGCGCGGCCTGGGCGGGCAGATCTCCGAGTCGCGCATCGACATCCCCGGGGTCGCGACCTCGCGAGCCGACGGATGGCGGCGCCCGCCGATCGATCGGATGAGCAACCTCAATCTCGAACCGGGCAGCTCGACCCGCGACGAGATGATCGGCGCGGTGAAAAAGGGTGTCTTCATGAAGTCGAACACGTCCTGGTCGATCGATGATTCGCGCAACAAGTTCCAATTCGGCTGCCAGTGGGGCCAGCTCATCGAGGACGGGAAGCTGACCGAAGTGGTGCGCAATCCCAATTACCGGGGGATCTCGCGCAGCTTCTGGAACAATCTGAAGATGGTGGGAGATCGATCGACCTTCGACGTGCTGGGCACGCCCTATTGCGGGAAAGGGGAGCCGAACCAGGTCACCCGGGTCGGACACGCGTCCCCGATGGCCCTCTTCTCCGGCGTCGAAGTCTTCGGCGGCGACTAGAAAGGGATGATGACCATGCAGGACCTGTTCTATGCGATTGCCGATCATGCCGTCTCGCTGCTACAGGGCGACGAGGTGATCAACCTGAACTTCGATGGGGAGTCCTCCGACTTCGTCCGATTCAACCACAATCTGATCCGGCAGCCGGGATCGGTGACGGCGAGCGATCTGGGGATCGATCTCATCCGGGACAAGCGCCATGCGGAAGCTTCCCTCGCGCTCAGCGGCCGCCGGGAGGATGACCAGGACTTGGTGCGCGCGGCGATCACGACGCTCCGGGAGCGGCTCGACGACGTGCCCGACGATCCCCACCTCCTCTACGCGACCGAGGTGCGCTCCACCGAGAAGGCCGGCGAAAATCGACTGCCGGCGCGCGAGGAGGCGGTTGATGCGATTCTGGCCGCGGGAGCGGAGAAGGATCTGGTCGGGATCTTCGCGCAAGGCCCGATCTATCGCGGGTTCGCCAACAACCTCGGCCAGCGCAACTGGTTCGAGACGTACAGCTTCAACCTCGACTGGTCGTTCTACCTGCGGGCGGATAAGGCGGTGAAGGCCTCCTACGCCGGATTCGATTGGAAGGCCGCGGCGCTTGATCAGAAGATGGAGGAGGCGGCCCGCCAGCTCGAGCAGCTCCACCGTGAACCGAAGACGATCGAACCGGGCAAGGTGCGCGTCTACCTGGCGCCGGCCGCCGTTTGTGAGATCGTCTTCACCCTCGGCTGGGGGGGATTCGGCTTGAAGGACCACCGTTCGAAGGTCTCCACGCTGATCAAGATGACCGAGGGGGATCAAGCGGTCGACCCCGGCGTTACGCTGTCGGAGAATACCG
>Ga0180432_10009750_pt1 | contig 11639 bp, 10 predicted proteins | sample SS_ome_10_FD_132414 | JGI IMG/M metagenome (GOLD analysis project Ga0180432, IMG submission 132414) | Hypersaline lake sediment archaeal communities from the Salton Sea, California, USA - SS_1_MS_2 metaG | ecosystem: Environmental > Aquatic > Non-marine Saline and Alkaline > Hypersaline >... | reverse complement strand
CTCTTAAACCAGAAGCAAAAGATTTTTTAGATTGAATACCTGATGAAGTATAAATAACTCCTTTACCTGACCCTCTTACATTGGATGGGTTAACTAATGGGCCTCTACCTCCTAATACTTGAGATGAGGAGCTTGCTCTTACTCCAGATAAAACGGTATTATAGTATCTTCTTGCATTAAGAGTCATACCTTTCCATCCTAGAATTCCTTCTGAGAAGAATGTTTTTTGTAAACTAGTTCCTCTAGCTATCATAACTCCAATACCTGCAATAATAGATTTTATCCCCCAAGTTACAGTCCTAATTACTATTAATCCACCAATTAATGGAGATAGTATTTTACCGAAAGGGGTTTTTAAGAACCATCCAATACCTTTAACTATTGCAGTTCCTATTTTTAATAATCCTCTAACCATTGGTTCTATTGCATCACTAAAAGCTATTTGGAAGTTCTCCCAGGCATTTTTAATTTTAAATATATCCCCTTGTAAAGTGTCCATCATCTCATCAGCTTTTCTTTGAGAATATCCTGCTGCATTTCCAATACCCATCATCATCTGTTCATATTGCTCTAAGTTCCTTAAGATTGTTGAACCTGCTCTTTTACCCCTAACTCCAAATATCTTAGTTAGTACATCGTTAAGTGTACCAGTACCCATTGAAGAAGTTTCTTTTTTCAACTTCTGGAGTATAGAGAATAAATCTTTAACGTTACCCTGTGAGTCTCTAATATCAGATGCTGATAGACCAGTCATAGCTAAAGCTTTACTCTGTTTAGCTGAACCAAACATCCCAGAAGCAATAGTCATATATCTCATCATATTTTCTATTGCAGTACCAGCCATTGACCCTTGAATACCTGCATTACCAAGTACAGCAATTCCAGCAGCTATTGTATCTAAGTTGTAACCTAAATCGGCAGCTGTTGCAGCAGAGTACTTCATAGCTTCACCTAAGTCAAATAGGTTAGTATTAGCATTCAAAGTAGTATAAGTAAGTTTATCTGCAACTTCAGTTGAACGAGAAGCTTCAATATTAAAACCCCTCATCACATTCGTCATAATATCAGCAGCTCCTCCTTTTCCTCCTAATTCAGACATAGTAGCGGCAGCTAGATTGGCAGCAGGTGTAATATTTGACATAATGTCTACATATTTCTGACCAGCCATTGCCATAAATCGCATACCGCTTGCTACATCTTTAGATGTAAAGATGGTTTCTTGGCCTGTCTCTAATGCCATGTTTTTAAGGTCTGCGTATTGTTTAGTTGTTGCTTCAACTATTGAACCTACACCTTTCATGGTATAATTGAAATCGGCGCCTGTACGAACCATCTGTGACATTCCACGGATAGCTAAAGCTCCCCCGAATGCTAAGCCTGCGTACATGTTTCTTTGATGTCTCATTAAGTCTGAAGAGACTCTTCTGAGCTCGCTTTCCATGTCTTTCGCACTTTTGCGTATTTTAACCGATGGAGCTGTGAACTGATCCCGGAGGTACATCGTTACTCCAGCACCTATTGTAGTACTAGCAGATATCATTATGGTTTTAGTTTATCGTATTCTTCTTTAATTCTTTCATTGTATTCTTCTCCAAGTTCTAAAAATTTTCGAACTCTTTTATATGTCATCTTAAGGAAATCACTCCAAGAGATCTGGAGTTTGTGCTTACATAATTGAAAGTACTCCTCTTCTAGAGATCTCTTGGGAAGAAAAAATCCTGTAACCCTGCAACATTTACTTCATGTATATTACCATTCTTAGGATCTTCTAAGTCTGTAATGATAGCTAAAGGTGGATCTACTTTTCTTAAAGCAGTTCTAATTTGTTGCATATCTTTCTTACTGAAAACAGAAAATGAAATAACTGTCTTCCAATCAGAGAAGTCGGGAGATTTGAACTGTATGTTTCTAGCCTTAAGTTCTTGATTGATATTTCTTTTTTCTGAATCTAATAGAGCCATATGAGTTTCTGCTTGACCCTGAGCATAATTCATTTTAACTTCTTTACCTGAGGTTAATTTGATGATTATATCATTTTCGTATGGGTCATCAATATAGGGTTCTAGTTTATATTTGTCATAACCTTCTTCACCCTCTTTAGGAAAATCACTTTCATAGTTATGAATATATCTTCTTAAGTCTTCTCTAAATAATTGTTCATCTTCATCATCAGAGAAAGTATAAGAAAATTTTATAATTTCACCAATAGAGAATATCCTGCTTTTAATTAAAATAGTATATATGTCTCTTATTGGCATCTCTTTTACTTGTTTTAAAGTAACACCATTTCCATAATAACCATGTAATTGAATAATACTAGCAACGTATCTATGAATACTAGTTCCGTCAAGTAAGTGTTTTTCTGTAGTAATAAGTTCATCATCTTCACCATTATGTTCTCTGATAATACAAGTATAGCCAGAGGGTAAAATGAATTCATCTAAAGGAATACCCAATTTGTTTAAAGCTTCTCTGTTAAATTCTTTTTCGTTTCGTTTCATTGCCATGAATTTTTATGTTTAACAAAAAAGAGGGCCATTTATATAGCCCCCTAAGATAATTATTTTAAATCTTTCCTACTTCATCTACTTGAAGTTCGATAACTTCTAAAGAGTTTTCACTTGATAACCTATCTAGAGGTATACCGTTAATTTTAGAAGGCCAACATCCAACATAAGTCCAAGTATTAAGAACTGAAGCATGATCCTCAGCTAATTCTTTAATTAAAATTGATGCTTTATAAGCTGAAGGTATAGTACCTCCACCTGAAACTGAATCAGCTACTGCTTTAGCCCAGTTCCAGAAATAAGTAGCTGGACCAGAAGTTGTCATTAATTTTTCAATTGTAAGAGCATTAAAATTTACTCTACCACCAGTTTTTATTGAGTGGTTAGAATCTCCATGCTCTACAACATCGATATCTTTATCTGGAGGAGTAACTTTCTGAGCTAACCAATTTAAAGAGCCAAATTCTGTTACAATTGCTATAGAAAAGTTGAACCCTTTTCTAGGGTTTGAAACATTAGTTGCCATATATTATATTTTTAAAGGTTTAGAAATTAAATTCTATTCCGGCAACAGTTTGAATAATCTCAACTTCAATTTGTTGCATTGTTGGAATAAGAGTTAATATTAATCTTATTTTATACTTACCATTAGCTACATCAGTAGCATTATTTACTTGAAGGTCATCATCTGTAACTCCGGGTGCATTTTGATCTCCTTGCCATTCATAGGTGTAGAAAAATTCATTCAATAATGAATCTAAGAATGGCTTAACAGTTATATAAAGATTATTCCACGTTTGAGGAGTGTTTGGTTCTTCAATAAATTCTTCTATTGTAGGTTTAAGAGCTTTAGTAAAGTTTATTAATCCTCTTACAATGTGTAAGAATTTATTTTGATCGTCAGTAGTTTGAGAAGTAAAATTACCCCATAACATATTTTTACCATCACGGTTAATTACCATGTTAATCTGTTTTTTAGCTAACTCTTTGAAATCTTCTAGTTTCCCGGGAGTACCATAATTATTTACTATCCCTATGATTCCATCAATTAAACCTTTACGGGGTCCTGCAAATGAAGTGTAAGGAGAAAAATCCTGATCTGTAGTATTAGCTGCAATTAATACATCTGCCATTTCTGAAAAATTCGAAAGGTTGTTTTCTATATCATATAATTTGATACCACCTCCGAAAAATGCAGCGAATTTAGTATTAATATTTGTTCCTCTTGCACTGATGTAAGAGTCTTTATCTGTGTTACCATTTGATAAATGTGCAAAGTACATTAAATCTTTTCTTGCTGCTACATAAGCTGCTCCAGCTTCATGTAATCCAGAAAGATCCTCATTCATCTCTGGAGCACATATTTGAAGTGAATCATCGAAATCATCAAAAGCATGTAACCCATAACCATTGGCTGAAGTTCCAACCCAATCAGTTAATGCAGGAGCTGTACCTTCTGTACCACCTTCAAATGTTTGAGTTACTTCTAAAGGTTTAAGGTTTGTTGCAGATGATGTATCTTCATAAGTAACACCTACTAATACTGAACGTGTTACTACTTCTTGTAAATAAGTTGAGGCAGTATTTAACCCAGCTACTACTTTTAAGTTCTCATATACTTCAGAGATTAAAGTATTTGTTTTAGAACTTATTGTTAAATTGAAGTAGTCATCATCACCATTAGAAGATTCACTGATGGTGAATATTAAGTTATTATACTCAGCTCCTTGATTCTTGGCTGCAAGTACAAATAAGTCATCACCAGATTCACTAATTACTTTAGCTGTTCCGGCAGTTACTGTATCTCCTGCTTGAGTAGTTCCACCTGTTACTGTAAATGATGATGTAGCATCATCTAAACTTTTACCAAATACTAAGATAGTTCTAGTATTAGTATCTGAAGGATCTAGTATAGCATCTTCAATAATAGATAAAGCTTTTAAAGCAGTAACTATAGCAGCCATTGTAGTATCATGATCGGTATCAAATGCTACATCCCCTAAATCATCTCCATTTATTGTTAAATCAACTGAGTTATCAGTTATTAAGTCTGCATCGAATACTATTTTTAACCCATCACTGATATAAGCTTTAGTTCCGGCAGCAGAATGGTTTGTAACTCTACAAACTCTTAATTTACCACCTGCTTCTAAAACTTTCTTACAAAGAGTTGGAAATTGGTAATCTCCAGATTCACCCCCAAACAAAGTAACGAACTGCTTCCAAGTGTTTATTATTTTACTTGGGTCATCTATCGGACCCATTAACGTTCTTCCTAAAACGAAAGAAATACCATTCAAGGGTTGACTAACTTGTTGAGTTAGTGACCTGGTACGAAAATTGACTTCTGCTAATTCAGGCATATTATTATGTTTTTATTAGTTATTTATATTTTAATAATGTTAGAAAAAGTATTGTTATTATGTCTTAGAGTATTAGAATCAGTAGCAATAATCCTGATAGTCCTAGTGAACCACCTGTAACTCTCTTTAAAAACTTGTTCTTCTCTTCTAGGTTATTATTATCTTCTTCTAAAGATTTATTCTCTTTTACAAGGTTATTATTTTTATCTTTAGTTACTTCTAAATTTAATTGACAAGTACTGTAGAAATTATTTATAATATTATACTTCTTATCTAAGGATTTATAATGATCTTCACAAGTTTTAAGCTCAATCTTTAATGAATCTTCTCCTTTTAATAAATTAAGTACTTCATCAGCTTGTTCATTTGTTAAACATAACCCGGGACATGGATTACTTGACAGTGTCCTTAATGCTGTTCTTTTTGTTTCTAATTCTTCTATTAAGCAATTCTGAGATAGAATCATATTTACTGCTGTCAGGAAGATTGTTAATGTAATGATAAAATTCTTCATTTTCTTTAATTTTAATTTGGTTTATACTATCAATTTTTGCAGAGTCTTTTGATAAGTGTAATAATTCTAAGAATAAATCTTTATAGACTAGATCTAAAGAATCTTCTAAGTGTGTTTGATACTCTATTATTTCTTGATTACAATCACATGGTTCTTGTTTTGGAAAACATAGGTAAGCAATAAATAATGCTATAAATATAGCAATAATTGAAAATAGGAATGAATCTTTAATTTTTTGTTTCATGATTAATTGGTTTTTGAATTTTACGATCTTGATATTGTTTATTAGTTATTATACCACCGACAATAGTAATTGTAGTTATAAAAGAAGCTGAGTCTTCTAATTTAATAGACACATAAATTGAGCTTATCAATAATAATAAGCTCAAAATTTTACTAAAAGTTATTTCTAATCTAAATTTCATTTTTTTGATTTTTTTGCATAAATATATAATGAATCTTCATCTTCATAGTTTAACCTTATACCAGTGTGAACCCAGGTTCCAGTACCAGTCTCTAATTCTGTTATACCATAAACTTTATGATTTAACCTTAAGTCTTCAACTATATGATCTGTGTTTTGATGATCTTTGAATTTAGCATCAAATACACTACCCCTTGAATGAGAGGCAGCTTCTGAATAATACTTATTATGATATATAATAAAATTTTTCCATGAATGAATCTTATCGAAATCAGTCCAAAAGGGTGTTCTTAACCCTGACCAATTTCTAACAGTTTTAGCTTTCATTGCTACATAAAACATTCTAGCATCCATTCCCCACCAATCATTAATATACATTGGCCCATATTTATCTCTTAATTTTTGAGCTATCTCAAATACTTCTGGCAATATTAAGTTTAATAAGATATGTGGTTTATGATGATACCTTACATATAAGTGCCTTGGAATAAATTCATCAAGATAGAAATTCTCTGCAACTTTAATTCTTTCCATAATTTTTTACTTCATTAGTGTTTTTTACTCCTTTATAAACATCATCAGCTACTCTACCGTTAGCTTGATTTATTACTTTCTGGATATCATGTTTAGCGAAATCATAAACAGCACCAGTATAATCTAGAACATCATTAACACATCTTAGAACGTCTTTATGAGTATTCTGGAATTCTGTCATAATGTGATCAGTTAATACTTCAACATTGTTATTATGATATTCTTCGAATTTTTCTATGATGTATGGGTTAATGTTTTGTTCTTTCCATTTATGTCTACACTCTTCAAGTATTTTTTGAATATACTCAAATAACATCCTTCTAGCATCTTCATGTGTTAAATGTTTATGTAATTCTATTACCTTATTAATATACTCTTTAAAGTATTTCTTACCTATCACTAATTTATAATAGAATAAATCTCTACCAACTAAAGTTTTATATTTATTAATAAATTGCATAGTATAAGTTTGAGCAATATATCGATTGAATGTTGAAAACAATTGATGTGATCTCAATTCAGCTATCAATAAAGCTTTTTTCCTTGTACTACCAATGAAGATCTGGGGTATTATTAATATCAACCACTTAGTGATAAACTCTTTAAATACTGCTATTAGAACCCCACTAATAGATCCTAATATAATTCCCCAGAAAGTTCCTGACTCTGCCATTTTTACTTAATTTTTATTTGTTTGAATTTAGAATTATTTTTTAATTTATTATAGAAATCTTGAGGACTCATCTTCCACCAATTATCAAAGTTGAAGATCCAAGCAGTATATTCAAAGCAGTATAATCTTTTTATAGCTTTTTCTCTCCTTAAGCCCCACCATTTACCAGTTAGGTTATAGATTAGTTGGAAGAATAATAATGATAAGAAGTCATATTTAGTTCCGAGTTTAGATTCAGCTCTTTTAGTTATTAATTCTTTATTTACTTCTTCATTCCTGTAAACTTCAAATTCATAGTCATATTTTTGTAACCAATCTTCGAATTTTAATTTTTGAGCTCCTCGGATTTGGCTTCCATATACATAACCATTAATATAAGTTGCTGAATGACTGTAACCTGATTTAGCAATTTTTCTTATTACTTTAGATAATAAAGTCTTTCTTCTACATACTAAAATATCTCCAGTTAATAAACCCTCTTCTTTAAGTTTAAGTTTTGTAGCTTTCATATTTAGAGTATGTGGTATAATGCTAGTATAAGAAGGTACTGCAATTCCTTTTTTTAATACTATGTTTTTTATTTGTGATGATGTATTATACATTTCAACATTAAAATAATTAGATGTTGTATAAGTACTATCAGAAAATGGGTTAGAACCTGTATCTGCACTTAATAATACATAATCATTGCCATATTCACCACCTTTAATATAAACATTAAAAGAATTTGAATAATTTCTTGTTATTTTCATAGAATAAGATTCTCCATCTATATAACCAGTAGTAGAATTTATTAATTGCCAAATTGTTTTCCTACCAACTCTGATAACATTATCTGAGGCAAATGTTATATTGTAATTATCTCCTGAATTTCTTGTAATTACACTCTGAGCTATAAAATGAATTTGAACACCACCAGAAGAAGCGTATGGTTTAACATCAAACTCCCAAGTTCCATAAGCTTGTTTTGACGGTAATCCAATGACACCAGAACTTAAAATACTCATATACTTCTCACCCATAGATAATTCATTTATAGCCCAACTTCCAGTTCTACCTTGATTACTCCAACCATTTGGTAATTTATCTAATCCATCAGCACCATTACCTTCAAAGTTTTCGTATAAGTATATTTCATTGGCAAATGAATTATGGTAATCAATTGCTTCTTGTTCTGTTAATGCTTTGTTATAAACTTTTATTTCTTCTATTATACCATCAAAACTTCTTGTTGAACTACCATCACCACCTATTAAAAAATAAGGTGTTGAACTTAATGAACCAGACGCTGTTGTATTATTACCACCATCACCATTAATATATATTTTTAAAACACCATTTGTGCTTACAGCTACAAAATCAGTATATTCACCTACATTTCGTAATGTTTGTGCTACGCTATCGTTGTAAGTTCCATTAAATTTTATGAAACATAATTTGTTGGATACTATCTGTAATGCTATTCTTTCATTAGAACCTAAATAATTAAAACAGATTAATTGAAAGTTTGTATTATTTGTTTGTTTAAATCTACCACATATAGTATATGTTCCTGTGTTAGTTATTATACTTTGTTGTGGTGTTTGTATTGTTTTAGTTTCACTTCTCTTAAAATACAATCCTCTTTCTCTACTGATTATTCCAGCACCAATATCTCCATCATTACCATTTCCACTTATATCCAATATTTTACCTCCTGTTGGTATCATATTATATGCAGTAACCAATCCATCTTCATCACTTAAATCTGTTGGTTTTGGATATATAAAGTTTCTTTTTGGTGATGATATTATTTGTGAATTTTCAAATTCAGTAACAAAATCAGATATTTCAGATTCACTTAAAGCAGTATCATCTATATAAATTCTACTACAATTTCTACCATAACTTCTACTTGAGATTTTTGAAAAGAATAGTCTTATTGGTTCATTTGGTTTATTCAATATAGAACCTGTTAAGGTATTTGTACCCATTAGTGTTCTGTTGTAATATACCTTTGCTTCAGTCCCACTTTTACGTATTGTTAACGTATGCTTTAAATGATGATTTGTTCCTGTAGGGTAATTGAATTTTGATTGTCTAAGACTTGTTCCACCATCTTCACTATATAATAAATTAACTTGATTATTTCCATAATCTATTCTTACTGTGAAACCATAATTACCTGATGTAAAATTTGCCTTACTTAATAAAGGTTTATATGAACTTAAAGTTCCATAATGATTAGGTATAAAAGCAATTATCGTAAAATCATCAGGTAATGAATCAGTCAGATCTCCAACTGTAATTGTTGATGTACCTCCAATCTCAAATGTAGAATTTCTGATTAATCCTTTACCACCAGAACTACTAAATGTACCGGTTTTATCTATTTTACTACCTAATCTAAAATCAAAATCTAAAAATGCACTCATGATTATCTTCCAAAATATTGTTTAATTGAATTATATACCCTTGCTCTTAGTTTTTTTGAGGGTATAATGTTACTAATTACAAAATTATCAAATTGCATTTTAGCATTATACCCAGATAAAGGAGCTAAACCAGTCCCATCTGCATAAGCTCCAATAAAGAATTTATTAGTTGTTTGATGATTATATGATTGTTGTGTAGAAATATTAATACTCCCTAAAGAGTCTCCATCAGAAAAAGTTTCCATATTAGCATCTCTATCTAATAAAAATTCTATAAAATGCCATTGGTTATCCCTGAAATCTTGTATAGAATCATAATAAAACTGACTACCTTCTGACATAAATAGAGTTCTTAACTTACCATTTACTAGATATAACAAATATTTATCATAACTGCCAGTTCTCCATTTCCCAATTATACCAGTTATAACATTGCTTGGTTGTTCTGTGTGAATTTTAATCCAAAAACTCATATATAAATCTAATTTTCCCAGGTCAAATTGATCTCCATAATCTAAATATGATGTATCTGACCCTGAAAAACTTGAAACATCCGTTAAATTATTTTTAAATAAACTTACATTGTTATTTGTAAATGTTGTTACTAAATCTTTTTGATAGGGGTTTGATATATAATAAGCTAAACAATTAAGTTCATGTATATCTGGATGTAAGAATAATGAATTGTCATGTAAAGCTTCAACTCCACCACTATCTAATGCTTTACTATATAATTCTATAAGTTCAATTTCACCTGAGTATCTTGATGATGAGATTGACCCATCTCCCATGATTAAATTATTAGAATTAATTTCAAATGGTAGATTAGTTGTACCATCTTTTGATGTATTTTTTAAAATTCCATCATAATAAATTTTTATACCAGACATACTATTAGAATTATCATAAGTTATAGTAACGTTAACCCACTTATTCAGCGGTAATGGAGTAGTACATTTAACAAAACCTCCTGGATCGCCAAATGCTATATATCTACCGGATAATGAGTATAAAGCCCAACCTCTTTGATTTGAAGTGCCTTCTTTTGATAGAATCCTACATGTTGAAGAAGTATTTATTTTAATATATACATTAATAGTTATCTCAATATTATATAGAGATAGTTTATTACCGTAGTTAATTCTTGAACTAGTTCCATTAAAACTACCAGTTCCCCCACTAACCACAACATCAGTATTATCACCACCATTACGAGCAATAGCATATCCAGAATTAAATGTTTCTCTGAATATACAATGTCTACTTAAGTGTACTAAACTTTCTTTAGCCATTATATTACTGTTTCTCCTTGATTTAGATCTTGTATTTGATATTTACAGTGAGCATTTATAGTACCATCTAAATCTCTCTGTTCTATAATACCACCTATCAAAGATTTAATCGGTACATCGCTTTGTATAGCTTGAACTAAGTAATTAAAATCTGGTACTTCTTCACCATCAATTAATACCATCTTAGAATTATTAGCAATTAATGGAAAGTTCTTCTTAAAATCACCTATCTCAACTTCACCTTGAAAATGATCTACTCTTATTTCAATCATTATTTGGGTTTTTGATTTATCATAATTTAATTCTGTTACTTCTACCTTTCTTGTAAGAGAAGTAATAACTGGATGATTTGAAATATTAAATTGTAACATTGTTTTCTCTTATTTTAAATTATTGGATATTCGTGTGTATAAATTTTTATGTTAGCTGTATTACTGCCATCCCCTGATGATAAAGTAGCTGATATTCTAGTACCTTTGAGTATTGGAGATCCTTGTATTGGTATCTGAGAACCCTTTACTTGATTACTATCTCTAGTAAATGCACAAGTTCCCCATAATACTTCTGAACCTGATTCACCAGTATATAATCTTACCTCATAATCATCATTAGATGAAACATCACCAAGTATTACATGATGGATGTCAAATGAGAAATCATTTTTTGCCCCAGAAGCTATAATCTCAACTTTACTCCCTTCAGTCCAAGCTCCTATACCTGCTGTCAATTGTATTGGGTCAGCTTGAATTGGGTAAACTACTGAGGGATTATGTACATGATAATATGAAGCTTTCAAATGCCCGATTATAGAGGGGTTCATTTGGTTATCCGAGAATGGGTTATCTTCTTTATTCCCAATAGTTTGATTTATATTTTTATTTGAAGGGCTATCCTTAGTTGGTAGCCCTTGTCCTTTAT
>Ga0180432_10009748_pt1 | contig 11641 bp, 9 predicted proteins | sample SS_ome_10_FD_132414 | JGI IMG/M metagenome (GOLD analysis project Ga0180432, IMG submission 132414) | Hypersaline lake sediment archaeal communities from the Salton Sea, California, USA - SS_1_MS_2 metaG | ecosystem: Environmental > Aquatic > Non-marine Saline and Alkaline > Hypersaline >... | reverse complement strand
GAGGCTTGAATGAAAGGGCCAATACTGCGGATGCGTTCCAGGACGTCCCTGGAGGCATCCTCTGAGATGGAACGATGCATGGTGGTGAGAGTATAGCTACTTTCCCACCAGATGTCAAGAGGTGGTCGCCATCATCGCGAAAAGAGATGCTTACTCCAACACTCTATGCCCTACGTGAGAAATGGCCAATTCAAGCCACATACTGTCGCGAAACAAGCTCACTCTTCAGCGCTGATGCACATATCATCGTAGTCGGCGATATTAGCCCACCAGACCCTCTTGCGTGTTCGGCACGGGGCTCAGATAGGGTGGTTGTTTCACGCTACTTGTGCATCCGTTTGCGGGCTCCGCCTGCCAAGAACGGATTGGCCCTGAAGGCTGTGCTGCATCCAAAGGCAGTGCGGACGTGGAATTGACAAGGGAAAGGGGCCGTACTATGCTAGACCCCAGCCTCGAAATGGAGCGATCAGCCAGATTAGGCTGGCTGCCCGGATGGTAGGGAAGTGTCGAATTGAACAAGGGGCTTAGGCGGGCTGTGTTCCTGGATAGAGATGGCACCGTCGCCAGGGATGTGCCCTACTGCAGCCGGGTTGAGGACTTTGAACTCCTCCCTATGGTGCCCGAGGCTGTCAGGCTGCTTAACGAGAGCGGCTTCAGCGTGATACTTGTTACCAACCAATCGGGGATAGCCCGCGGCTACTTTGACGAGCAGACCCTGTCAAGCATCCACGAGAAGATGAACCGTGATCTGGCGGAGTCGGGGGCCCGCCTTGATGCGGTGTACGTATGTCCCCACCATCCTGATGATGACTGCCCATGCCGGAAGCCTCGACCGGGGCTCATATTTCAGGCAGCCGAGGAAATGGGTATCGAACTGAGCCGGTCCTTCGTCATCGGTGACCATGCCAGGGACATCCTGGCGGGCAAGGTCGCAGGTTGCCGGACCGTTCTGGTCACCACGGGACCCGATGGTGGAGATATGGGCAATGACTCCGTGGTAGCCGACTTCGTGGCGGACACCTTGTACGAGGCAGCGGAATTTGTGTGCAGGGAGGCAGCTCCCGAATCCGATGCAATCCGCCAGGTGAAGAGAAGTGGAAGGCCGGTCTCGTGATTGTGCGGAGCAAGGCACCTCTCAGACTTAGCTTCGGCGGGGGCGGCACGGATGTGGCACCGTACCTGCAGGAGAAGGGCGGAGTCGTTCTCAGCACCACTATTGACAAGTATGCCTACTGCACCCTTGTGCCACGGGATGACGCGACCATCAACGTGGAATCCCTTGACTACGACGACGTCGTCAAATACAACGTCAACGGTAAGGTGAAATACGATGGCAAGCTCGACCTGGTCAAGGCAGCGACGAAGGTCATGAGGGTTAGGACTGGGGTCAACCTCTTCCTGCATAGCGATGCTCCACCTGGCTCCGGCCTCGGCACCTCATCCGCCCTTGTGGTGGCTATCGTCTCAGCATTCAAGCACTGGCTCAGTCTCCCCATGAGCGACTATGACATGGCCGAACTTGCTTATCATATCGAGAGGGAAGAGGTTGGCATAAAGGGAGGCAAGCAGGACCAGTATGCCGCCACCTTTGGCGGGTTCAACTTCATAGAGTTTTCCAGTGATACCACCGTAGTCAACCCGCTGCGCATCAAGAGGGCCACGCTCAACGAGCTGGAGTACCGGCTGATGCTTTGCTATACGGGTGGCACCAGGCTCTCTGCCGGCATCATCGATGACCAGGTCGCTGGCTTTGTCCAGCGAAACGAAGACGTGGTCCGGGCATTGGACGAGACAAAAGCCCTGGCTGTGAGCATGAAGAACGCCCTGCTCTTGGGCAACGTGAAGGAGTTTGGGCTGCTGCTTCACGAGGCGTGGTGCTGCAAGAAGAGATTCACCAGCAAGATGTCGGATGACAAGATCGACCAGTTGTACGAGATTGCCAGGAGGAACGGGGCAATCGGAGGGAAGCTGCTGGGTGCCGGGGGTGGAGGCTACCTTCTGTTCCTCTGCGAGTTCGACAGGTGGCATGTGCTGGCTGAGCATCTGGAGAAGGCCGGAGGCAAGATCGTTGGCTTCACCTTTGACCTGAAGGGCGTTCAGACCTGGGAAGTGGGCAATGAATGAGCCTCCGGAGAATGCTTCCGACCTCGTATGCCGCCAGATCGAAGAGAGCATAGCTCTCAAGCGGACCCTGATCGCGCAGACCGACACTATCCTGGAGATCGCCGACCAACTCGTGTTGGCTTTCCGTCGCGGCAACAAGGTGCTGCTTTTCGGCAACGGGGGCAGCGCTTCCGATGCCGAGCACATTGCCTGTGAGCTGTCCGGCAAGTTCTACAGCTATCGGGACCCTCTGCCGGCCATAGCCCTCACTGCCAACACGTCTTCCCTTACCGCAATAGCCAATGACTTCGGCTACGCAGAGGTGTTCTCCAGGCAACTCCTGGCATTGGCAAGGGAGGGTGATGTAGCCATTGGCATTAGCACCAGCGGCAACTCGCCCAACGTCGTCGACGCTATGGAGAAGGCGAGGGAGAAGGGGGTCATGACCGTGGCCTTCGTTGGGGAGGGCGGTCGACTGGCGACGGTGGCTGACTATGTTATCTCTGTGCCATCGACGGACACCCCCCGTATTCAGGAAGTGCACATTACAGCAGGCCACGTGATCGCCTGCTTGGTCGAACAGCATCTGTTTTGTTAGTACCCACAGAATGAATCGCACTACCTCCACAGGCCAGACGGTGGTAGTCTCCCCTCATAGGCACTCACGATCGTCCTGTCCCCGTGCCCTGTTGTTGGCCTCGACGCTCAGATGACTCGAGTGCTTCTGCCCTTGCGGTGCACTTGACGCACACTGCAACGCCTTGAGGCCGATGTCCTGTGAGACTCTACGGGTTCTGCGGGGGTTCGAACCGACGCCAGGCCAACCGGGTGCGGACAGCGCCCGATCGTCCCCCACATGACCGTCCCCCGAACTCAAAAAGGGTGGCATCCGCAACCTCCGGCGCCGAGCCCAAACGCTGGCCGTGCCTCGAAGCGCCCTTTGTCACCCCACTCCCGCCCCGATGCACATCGGCCGCGATTCATGTCGAAGACTCGGGTGGCCGTGCAGCACTCCGGGACCACATCCTCAGCAGTGATGGCCCTGTCACAGCAGTGACCACCAACTGACTACACACCCAGGCTATGCCCGCGCCCACCAGATCGTACCGCTGAAGCAGCGGATAGGCGACACCCACGCTCAACACGGCAACGAAACCGTATATCAGCATTATCGGCTTTGTCTGCCTCTGTACGCGCTTGACCGTTACGTAGATGCTGTTGAACACGATGGGTATGCCGGAGACAGCGTATATCCTCAGCAGGGTGGCCCCATTGCTGGCATACTCCCCGCCAAAAAGGCCCAGTATCATGCCGCCAAAGACTAGCAGAACGAAGATGGCGGGCAACAGAAGCTGGAACATGAACCTGGCTGCTCGAACAACGTCGCTCCTGAGTCCGTCAGGCCGGTGAGAGGCCTCGGCGAGCAATGAGTAGCTCGTGCCATATGAGATCATGAACAGGACATCGGATATGGTCCAGGCAACGAAGAAATAGGCCCCCATTTCGGCGCCCAGCATGTTGATTATCATGAGGTTCAGTACGAAGGGTGGCAATTCTCTCAGGGTCTCAGCAGCGTAGTTGCCCAGAGAGAAACGAAGCATCTTGCCGACTACCCGTCTCCTGACAACCGGCATAGGACGGTAGCCCCTCTGGCGTCTGGCAGTGAAGAACACGCCGGCCAGAAAGGCCACGCCCACTGCTATTCCCCACGACGAGAAGACTCCAAAGGCCCCGATCGCCATCAGGGGCCACAACAGCGGCAGTCGGAGTCCAGCGATGATGTTCTGGATGAAGGTGAACTCCGTGCAGCGCAACGGGATGAACACGTAGCTCTGCAATACGACCAGGCTGGAAAGAACGGAGAAGACCACGAAGAAGACGGCGTAGCGGACATTGTCCTGGACAAAGCCCAGGTCAGGCGTCCATAATTTGACGCCAGCCAGGAACACGACAGCCAATACCGCGGAGCATATGCCGCCGAGGGTAAGGCAGGTGTTTATCATATCCCGCTTGTCCTGTTCTTCAGGCAGAAATCGGATGAGGCCGATGTCAAGCCCTAGCTTGGACAGAGTGCGCAGAACGAACATGGCCGAGATCAGGCCCGTGGCCAGGCCGACCTCCTCATCGGTGTACAAGCGGGCCGCGACCACCCAGAAGAGGAAACCGACGAGGGCGATGACCAGATGGGTACCTATGATAAAGAGAGAGTTCTTGCGAAGGGGGTCTCGCAGGTATTCGATGGAAGACGACACTAGTGATCCATCTCTCATTAAGCTGCACTCTCTGGCTACTGAGCCACAATTATAGGCTTCGGTCTCAATCGAGTAAAGGCGGCGGACGTTCTTGAAAGACCCTGCTTCACCGGCTTGCGCCGAGGTACAGGCTGTTGCAAAAAGCCTCTTGCAGGTACTACCATTATCGCGATTATGAGCATCCCTCCAACCCATCCCGTGCAGGGCACCCCGCCGAGTCCCGCATCGCCTGCCACGAGCCCAGGAATCCCCCCTCGAAGCCTAGAGGATATTGCCGGACTCGTTCTTCGTTTCGAGCCCATCTGGGCCGCGGCAGCACTGACACTGGTGATCCTATCCTACGTGCTTGGCAGGAACGCGTGCCTGCCGTGGGTCGGCCTTCTCCTCGCTGCCGCGCCCTTCCCCCTGCGCCGGCTGCGTGTTGGCTACTGGGCCCGGTCCAGTCACTTCGATTTGCCCATCGCCATCCTGCTCGTCGGCGCCCTTGTGGGATTGATCGTGTCGCCCGACCGGACGATCAGCCTGGGGGCCTTTCAGTTGACACTGGCCATGACCCTCTTCTACTTTTCCTTCGTCAGCTACCCCAATCCAGCCCTCCTGATCAAGAGGGCGATGGCCCTCGGCCTGGTTATCCTAGGGCTGTGCGTTATTCTTGTGTACGTTGACCCACACCCCTTTTCTGGACGCCCGGACATGCAACTGAACGCCAACCACGGATTCGCCATGACCCTGATTCTCACTCTGGCCGTCGTGGCCGGGATGGTGCTCTTCCACACCAACATGAGGCTGCGCCTCGTGGGCGGCCTCTTCTGCATCGCGGTCTTTGTGGGCGTGTTCGTTATGACCGACAAGGGCTCCGAGTCCATCCGCAGCTTGTTCTCCCTGGTGAGCTTCGAGAACAGGATACCCATATGGAGAGAGACCATCAGCATGCTCGGCGAGTCGCCGGCGACGGGCCTGGGACTGGGTTGCTGGCTCTTCCGCTATGTCGAGTACTACCCCATGTCGCATTACACACACGTGCACAATGCCTACCTCGAGCTGTACTCAAACACCGGCGTTTTTGGCGCCGCCGCTCTGGTGGCTACACTGGTCATAGGCTACAAGCTGGCTATGGACATCTTCAGGGCACCCCGCCACCATCCCTGGTACGGCTTCGGCATAGGTGTAGTGTCCGCCTGCGCTCTAGCCATCCTGATAGGAGTCATCGAGACCGCGCCAACCGGCATGCCCATCGTAGCCCCGAACACCTACTACTACCTGGTGTCCCCTGTACCCTGGTTCCTCGGCATACTGCTCCTTAGTGCCCATAGGTTGATACGGCAGTCTGATTGATGCTATCATGAACCTGCGTACCTTGTGCCGCTGATGAACATAGAGCAGACTCTAGCCATCCTCATCTTCGCTGCCATGTTCATCACTATAATGACGGACAAGGTCCACCGCTTCATCCCTGCCGTCATCGGTGGTGGGCTCACCTCCATCCTCATCCTCGCAGCCGTCGATCCCGGCCCGGAACATCTCTGGCATGTTCTGAGGGTCTACGACTTCAGCCACTGGTCCTGGTGGTACCACACGGGTCTCGCAGAATCACACGGCACACACGTCATACCCAGCGGTCCGGAGATCGGCGGCGTCAACTGGCAGACCATTGTCTTCATCGGCGGCATGATGACCATGGTGGAGGGGATGGGCCACACCGGCTTCTTCCGGTGGTTGTGTCTATGGGTGGCCAGGCTGGTCAACTACAAGATCGTGCCCATACTGATCGCCTTCATGCTGCTCTCTGGCTTCCTGTCTATGTTCATCGACAGCATCACTGTGCTGCTGTTCCTATCGATAACCACGATCGAGTTGGCCCGGCTTCTCAAGTTCGACCCGGTGCCCTTAATAATCGCAGAGATATTCGCCGCCAACGTGGGAGGCAGTGCCACCATGTGTGGCGACCCGCCCAATATCATCATCGGTACGGCACTGGGGTATTCCTTTGCCGACTTCGCCGCCAACACGGGGCCTGTAGCCTGGATAGGCATGATATTCGCCCTGGTCATGTTCTACTTCTTCTTCCGCGGCGTGCTGTCCCAACCGGCTCCCGACAGCGAGCCGGGCATACCCAGGACCTACCCCGAGCCGCGTGAAGCCATCACGGACAACCGTCTGTTCAAGATCGTCTCTGCCATCTTCCTCTTCGTGGTACTGCTGCTGATAACACACGACCGGAGCGGGCTGACGCCCGGGTTCATCGGGGTGATAGCCGCAGGGTTCACGCTCCTGGCCATGCCCAGACACATGAAGACAATAATGAAAGGCGTGGACTGGCGTACGCTGGTCTTCTTTCTGGGGCTCTTTGTCACCGTCGGGGGGCTGGAGGCCACCGGCGTGCTCGATAAGCTGGCCAACCAGATCGGTGACGCCTCCGGAGGCGACCTGATGGTCGTGATTCCCTTGATCCTGTGGATATCGGCCATAGCCTCCGGTATCGTGGACAACATACCTTTTGCAGCCACCATGGTGCCCGTCATCAGGTCTCTGTCCAAACCTGTAGCTGAAGGGGGGTTGGGGCTGCCTCTACCCACCCTGGCCTGGACGCTGGCCCTGGGGACCGACATCGGCGGCAACGCCACCCCCATTGGCGCATCGGCCAACGTGGTCGGTACAGCCATCGCCGACAGGGAAGGGTACAAGATCACATGGGGGCGGTTCTGCAAGTATGCCATCCCGGCCATGTTCGTGATTGTCGGCATCTGCAACATATACCTGGTACTACGCTACGGCTAGCCAGCGGACCGGTCAGGTGACTGGCCACGCCGGTTCGCCCCACCCCGGAGCCACCCCTCGCCCCAACGACGACACGTAGCACGCGCTTTCACATTTGACGCCTGTCACCCCAACATTTACCATATTGGAGGCGTCCGAAGCCGCGTGCCATCCCCAGATGACCCCGATTCTCTCAAGTGGCACCGGCATTCTTAGCAAAATGGGCCGTCTTGGGATCTTGCCCGAACAAGGTATGGAGACGGGGCCTGTTCAAGCAGCAGACCACGATTCCGGGAGGTGAGTGCAATGAACACGGTGCTTGAAGGCATCAGGGTGCTCGACTGGACGATATTCCAGCAGGGGCCGGTGGCCTCGATGATCCTGGGGGACTTGGGAGCGGATGTCATCAAGATAGAGGAACGCGTCGGCGGTGACCTTGGGAGGGGTATGATGCGCGTGGCTGGGGCCATGGTCGGAGGTAGAGAAGTGGCCAGAAATCCCTACTTCGAAGCGGGCAACCGCAACAAGAGGAGTCTGACGGTAGACCTGAGAAAGAAAGAGGGGCAGGAGATCGTACACAGGCTGGTGGAGAAGTCAGACGTCTTCGTCCAGAACTTCCGCATGGGCGTGGCCGAGCGAATGGGCATGGACTACGAGACCCTCAGCAAGCGCAACCCGCGGCTGATCTACGCCCACGCGTCGGGATGGGGCCCGAAGGGACCCGACAGGGAAGACCCTTCGGCCGACTACACCGGCATAGCCAGGTCCGGCTTGATGACGCTGGCCGGTGAACCCGGCATGGACCCTGTGCCGGTACAGGGTGGCATCGCTGACCAGTCCGGCGCAGTGATGACGGCCATGGGAGTCCTGGCAGCGCTGCTGGCCAGGGAGAAGACAGGCAGGGGCCAGAAGGTGGACGCCTCCCTTCTCGGCTCCATGGTGTTCCTCCAGGGGCACCCCATGGTCTTCTGCACCATGGCCAACCTCTGGGGCATGAGAATTGCCAGGAAGACCGCCGGCAACCCCCTGTGGAACCACTACAAGTGCGGGGACGATAAATGGATTGCTCTGGCCCATCTGTCTCCGGACAAGTTCTGGCCCCTCCTGTGCCGCGCCATGGGGTTGGAGTCGCTGGAAAAGGACCCGAGGTTCGACAGCATGGAGAAGCGGACCCAGAACTGCCAGGAACTCATAGCCATCCTGGATGCCGCTTTCGCCGGGAAGCCGCGCCAGGAGTGGGCTGGCATATTCAAAGCGAACGGCCTCATCTTCGCACCCGTCAACACCACACTGGACGTGACGGAGGACCCACAGGTACTGGCCAACAACTACATCACTGAGTTCGATCACCCCGTCTTCGGAGCTATGAAGACCGTCGGGTTTCCCATGACTTTCAGCGAGACACCCATGGCGATCACAAGGGAGGCGCCCGAGTTCGGCCAGCACACCGAGGAAATCCTGACCGAGTTATTGGGCTATACCTGGGATGACATAGCCAGGCTGAAAGACGGGGAAGTGATCTAGACCTCAACCCGTTGCCGGGAGACCACGGGGGTGACTCCCCGGCTTGGCCACACATGCAAACGTCGTAGTGACAGGAGAGTGCGATCATGACCGGAGGACTTGCAGTAGCAGAAGACGTCTACCGTGACCGCAGCAGGAGAGCACGTGAACTCGCAGCCGAAGGCAAGAAGGTAATCGGCTACTTCTGCGCCCTTACGCCCGTGGAGCTGATCACTGCGGCCGGCCTGGTCCCGTTTCGGCTGACCGGCAGCATGAGGGACCAGATTACGGTCGCCCAGGGTCACCTGGAGAGCATAGCCTGCCCCTTCACCCGCAGCGCCCTGGACCTGGCTCTCAAGGGCAACTACTCCTTCGTCGAAGGCTATGTCTTCCCCCACGCCTGCGACAACATCGTCAAGCTCTATGAAATCTGGCCTCACAACGTTGCCCATTCCTACGCCCATTTCGTGAACGCTCCTCATACTCTGTCGGAGCCCTCCATGAAGTTCTTCGAGGCGGAGTTAAGGACGTTCAAGGTCAGCCTGGAACGGTACACGGGCCGCACAATCACCACCGACGACCTGCGCAGCGCCGTCCGGCTGCACAACGAACAGAGGGCCCTGGTACGCAGACTGTACGATTTCCGCAAGAGTGACCCGCCCCGCATAGCCGGCTCCGAGGTGACGAAGGTACTCATGGCTGCCATGAGTCTGCCAGTGGCCGAGGCCAACGAGCTGCTGCTCAGCGTGATCGCTGACGTGGAGAAGAGAGAGGGAGGTGGTCCGCAAGGGCGGCCAAGGGTGCTGATCTACGGCACGGGGAACGAGGAGACCGTGTTCATTGACCTGGTGGAGCAGGCGGGTGCCCACGTGGTGGCAGACGACCTGTGCTTCGGCACCAGGCCTTACTGGTTTGAGGTGGAAGTGACCGATGACCCCCTGACCGGACTGGCCCGGAGCTACCTGGAGAAGATCAACTGCCCCCGGACCTACAGGCAAAGCCCGGGCACCCACCAGGAGGACCTGGAGCACAGGTTCGGCTACATCTACCGCATGGCAAGCGACTTCCGGGTCAGCGGTGTGATATTCTTCATCCTCCACTACTGCGACACCCACTGCTTCGACGCTCCGGACGTAAGAGAGTACCTGACCGGGAAGGGAATACCCGTGCTGGAGATCGAGGAAGAATACCCCATAAGCGGGACCGGCAGGCTCAAGACCCGGATTGAAGCCTTTCTGGAGATGCTTGGCTAGAAGGAGGCACCGTGGAAGACGTTTTCAAAGCGTTCATGGAGGGGCCGAAGAAGACAACCGGCGAGAAATCTACGCAGACCGCCAAGAGGGTGCGCAAGATGGTCAAGGGGCTGGCAGAGCAAACCCATGAGGCCCGGGCCATTGGAGGCCCCATAGCCTACCTGTTCATAGCCAGCTACTACGACGAGATACTGAGAGCCATGGACGTGGTCACGGTGGGAACGGAGAACTACGCCGGGCTCTGCGCCGCCAAGATGGATGCCGAGCGATTCCTGTCCAAGGCGGAGGCGGAGGGCTACCCCAGGCACCTGTGCACCTACGCCACCTGTGGCCTGGGTTTTGACGCCATGCGCCATGAGCTGGGGGGAATGCCGCCCAACGCTCCGGACGGTGGAATGGAGTACCCCACCGTGATGCTCGGTACGGGAATGACGATATGCGACCCCCGGTACAAATGGTACCAGGCGGCACAGCGGTACCTGGATGCACCCACACACGTCCTGGGAATGCTCAATCCGGCAGTGTATTACACACACGTGGACTTCAATGAACTGCGGGACTACTACATCAGGTATGCAACGGAGGAACTGAGGGGGCTTGTCGAGTTCCTGGAGCGACAGCTTGGCAAGAAGATGGACTGGGACAGGTTGAGTGAGGTGGTTGACCTCACCGAGCGGACGGCGAGGATGTGGTACGATGCCTACCAGCTACGAAAGGCCATCCCCTGCCCCATGCCCACCGAGGACGCCTTAAACGCAATGGTCCCCGGTTTCTTCATGATGGGCACACAGGAAGCATACGATTTCTACTGCGAGCTGTATGATGAGATCAAGCAGCGCGTGGACAGCGGGATTGGCACTATAGAAAACGAGAAATACCGCCTGCTCTGGGCGCTCAGCCTGCCGCCCTGGTATGGCCTCGTGCTGTTCAACTACTTCGAGAGCCAGGGCGCTGTGTTTCCCATAGAGGTGGTCTACCATCCTCCTGTCCCCTTCGAAATCCCTGCCAGCGTTACGAATCCGTTGGAGCGCATGGCCTGGAGATTCTACGACGGCTTCACACACTGGTATGAGAAGGCCCGCGGGCACACGGGAAACCCATGGGTCGAGTGGTTTCTGAACCTGATAGACGAGTACAAGCTGGACGGGGTCGTCTTCCACCAGGCTATGACCTGCCGGACCATACACACCGGCCAGCTTAACCAGATGAACCTTCTGAGGAAGTACACGGACAAGCCGATGCTGCTCCTGGAGGGCGACATCGTTGACGTGACCAACTACGACCAGGCCAGCACCCATGCCAGGATCGATGCATTCATCGAGACGCTGGAGGACTACAAGCAGAGACAGTAGGCCCCCCAGCCAGTACGTTCGGCTGAGATTCTACGGTTCGGTTGTTGGAAAGGCGCGAGCAGAGTTGCTCCGTAACAGGACATGAGGTCTGAAGCCGTTGCTGATAGCGTTGCTATCCAAAGCGCTGTGTCGAGTTGTGGCTTGGTCGCAGGTGTATTAGTCACGAGTTGAGGATGTTGGATGCGCGATCCATGGCCATGCTCATCGAATCAAACCGCACGCAAACCTGAATCATCTTCTATACATGACGCAGTAATAGGTTGCGTATTCTTTGGAAATGGTCTATAGTAGACTGCAAGAGGGGTCTACTATGAGACGAGTTACGGTGAGCAATGCGCCAGAGGCAAGAGAACTCATCAAGGCAGAGATTCGTCGAACGGCTGAGGCTCGGCTGCAGCATCGTCTGCATTGCCTGCTCTTG
>Ga0180432_10009747_pt1 | contig 11643 bp, 9 predicted proteins | sample SS_ome_10_FD_132414 | JGI IMG/M metagenome (GOLD analysis project Ga0180432, IMG submission 132414) | Hypersaline lake sediment archaeal communities from the Salton Sea, California, USA - SS_1_MS_2 metaG | ecosystem: Environmental > Aquatic > Non-marine Saline and Alkaline > Hypersaline >... | reverse complement strand
TTCCCCATGCGAGGCTTTTTGTTATGAGCACTGCGCCGACCGTCGCCCACCACAGGAAGAAATATGGATTCGACGTAGTGGTGATGGCGCCGGCCTGGAAACTGCCGTAAGGCACATCCTTGCGACCTTCCCCCAACGCTGTGCGATCTCGTATCATGCCGAACCCCATCCATATTAAAACCGCCCCGCCGATGAGTCCGATGGCGATTTTCCAGGCAGGTATTTGGAAAAATTTACTCAACCCCAAGGCAATTGCTATTATTAACGGAATTTCCACCGCGCCATGGCCCAACGCCACCAAAATGCCGGCTTTGCTCGACTTTTGACCCTTTACAATTGCCACCGCAGTTACCGGCCCCGGCATAAGCGCGCCGGAAAAACTTATAAAAAACACGCCAAATAAAAACAATGTGAGCTTCGCGCTTTCGATATACGGTTCCAACTCGCACTACCTCTTTAAAGTGTTTATTTTACCACACACCCCGACTCCGGCAAACTCTAATATGTTATTATACTTTCTGGAAGCTGTATGATTCAAACAAAGTGGACAATGGGAAAAACCGGGATTAAACTACTTACCGAAATGATTCACTATTAAACCGCAAAGCGCTACAATTTTTAATTGGCGGAAACAGGAGAAAAAAGTAATGAAAAGAGAACAGGTAATAGCATGTCTTATAGTTGGTATGGTTCTGGTGTGTGCTTTTACAAGATGCGCTTTAAAGAAACGGGAAATAACTCCGGAAAAAGCCAGTGCCCCGTTTGAATATCGCGGTTATTCTTTCCCTGAATACGAAAGTTATGTGAGGAATCCTCAATACGTCGAGATGAGCGACGGCGTGAAACTCGCCGTGGATGTGTATCTTCCCACTGATGGTCCTGAGCGTAAAAATTTCCCTGTGGCGTTTCGTTTCACTCCTTATTCGAGGGCGTTTATAATTCCCAATGGCGCCTGGCAGGCGAGGCTCGGGGTCAAGTCGGCCCTCGGGACATGGGGGCCGGTAATTGACGATGCAACGTTATCTCTAACAGTTCGGACTTTATTATCGCACGGTTATGCCTATGTTTACGCAGACATGCGCGGGAACGGCGCAAGTTTCGGCCATAAGTTGGATTTCATGCCCCAAATATCCAAAGACGGTGGAGAGTTGATAGAATGGATATCGAAGCAGCCATGGTGCGACGGCAACGTAGGCATGTTTGGAGCTTCGTACTTGGGCTGGTCGCAGCTTGCCACAGCGTCGAACAAGCATCCTGCATTGAAATGTATTTTCCCGGAAGTCGTGCCTTTGGACGGATATTCGGAGATGGTATATCCCGGAGGCATATATATAAATTTTGTTGCGGAAAATTATTTAACGATGTTGGAACAATTAAACTCGAATTATTTCATTTTTAACATAGGGAAAATTATTTCGTCAAAAAGCCCTACGGCAAGCGGCGCTATATGTTTTCCCTCGGCTCCCGCTGCCGACGAGGACGGAGATGGCGATTACACAGACGAAATACCGATCGATCTTAACGGCAACGGCACATTTCTTGACGATTACAAATACCCCGACGATCCCGATGATCCGCCGAGGTACCACGATGGACAGCCTCGCAAACATTTATATTACCTCGCCACAAAAGACCACGGAAAAAACATCGACGCATATTCATGGTCGTCCACCGGTTCTTTTATAGACGCCACAGGCCCCGGACCGTTCGAGAAATTGAAATCTTACGATATGAGCCCGAGCGGTCACGTGCCCGGTATCATGGAGTCCGGCATAGCCATCTGCCATAACGGCGGCTGGCACGATTTGTTCTCCCGGGGGACCACCCAGTTGTACTCCACTATGAAAAAAACCAATTTCTCGAAAATGATCATCGACGCCGGCTATCACACCGGAACGGGACCATATTGGGAATACTTCGGTATCAATTCGAAGGAGATGTCTCGCGACGGGGATAAATACACTATCGAAAAGCTCCGTTTTTTTGATCACTACCTGAAGGGCATTGAAAACGGCATCGAAAACGAGCCCCCTGTTTACATTTACGTCCAGGGGTACGGCTGGCGTTTCGAGAAAGAATGGCCACTCGCGAGACAGGTGATAAGGAATTTTTATTTCGATGCCGGAAATGCTCTCTCAGCGAAACGCACCATGAACGGAACCGATAAATACAAAGCCGATTTCACGCATGATTCAAGGTACGGCAAGACTGGCGGAAACAGATATATGGCAGGGTTTGGAGTGGTACCGGAAATATTGCCGACGAGAACCCAAAAGGATAAACAATGCCTGACCTATACTTCCCCTCCGATGAGATCGGACACCGAGATCACAGGTCATCCGATCATACACTTCTGGACATCGTCGACGGCGGATTACGGAGACTTTTTCGTTTATATCGAGGATGTCACCGAAGACGAGGAGGCTATATTGGTAACCGAAGGAATGCTTCGGGCGGGCTTTGCAAACCTTTACGACAACAACGAGATTATTCGTTCCGGCCAAACCGGTATTGATGTTATTCCCGATCTGCCGTGGCACGGTTTCGAGAAGGCTGAATACACGGACAAGATTTTTGCGGGAGATAATATCGTAGAGATTAAAATAGATTTACTTCCTGTGTCCTGGGTGTTCAAAAAAGGACATCGCATCCGTATCTCGATAGCTTGCGCCAACTGGCCTACCTTCCGGCTCCATCCCAAGTTGGCCCCGAATAACAAGCCGGATGATCCGGCCAATACCATCCCCACTATTACTATTTATCGCGATGAGGAGCATCCGTCACGCATATCCTTACCTGTGATTCCATGCAAGTACGGGGTATCGATAAATTCTTATTTAACCGGCATTTAACTGGGCTGTGTTTTTATTTCGAGAATCGAGAGATTCTTGGACCGCTTTTTCATTGCCGTTTCGGGAACGCTCTTCGCCAAACGTTTGATCCCTCTTTTTATACTTGCGATTCATGACTTGATATTATATCACATAAATAAAGCAATTGATTTCAATACTTGAGCTAAATATCATAACCTTAAAAATCGACAGCCTTTATATGCAGCGAATTAAAATCTTGCGTAGAACTTGTTCTGAGCACCCGGATTATCTGATTACCCGAGGGGTAGAGTTTCACGGGCTTGCTCCCGGGCATCTATATGGCTCGCCTAACCGTTTAGATAACAAATCCTTACTTGACACTATCCGTTATTTGGTCTATGTAAAACATATTGTTTTGTTTGGGTGGGACGACAGCACCTGAGATTGCTGCCGGTTCATAATCAATTTACCGCATAAATGTGAAAATGGCTTGGAGAAAGTGTTTACTGTAAAGCCGGAAGGAGGATGAAATGGTCAAAAAAGTGGCAATAGTCGGCTACGCTCAGACCCATCATGAACGCGACATGCAAAAGACGCGAGAAGACATGGTGTTTGACGTATCCAGAGAGGCTTTGGCTAACGCTGGAATTTTGCGAGAAGACGTGGATACGGTAATTACCGCATCTACGGATTTTCTGGACGGAAGGACAATCTCGAACGTATTTTTAAGCATGGCGGTGGGCGCGCATCTGAAAGATGAGTCCAAGGTTGAGGAAGACGGCGCCATGGCCCTTCATTACGCCTTGATGAGGATTCTTACGGGTAACCACGACATAGCTCTGGTCGAAGCTCACACTCAATCAACGACTTTTAACCCTCACCAGATATCTTTCTATACGCTCGATCCGCTTTTCGACAGGCAGATAGGACTTCTTAATGACGTGTCCGCTTCGGCTATCCAGGCGAATATGTACATGAATGCCTATGATGTTTCCGAGGAGCATCTTGCGGAGGTGGCGGTAAAGAATCTCACCAACGCCGCCAACAACGCCTACGTTCAAAGAAAAATGCCGGACCTCAGCATCGAGGAGGTACTGAACTCCAAAGTTTACTACGAGCCGATAAGGGAGCTGACGATGTCTCCGATAAGCGATGGAGCCTGCGTGCTGATAATCGCTTCCGAAGGGGCGGCCAGGGAAATTACCGATAACCCGGTATGGATAGAAGGAGTCGGCAGTTGCCAAGACGGCTATCTCAGGGATAAGGATCTCAAGAGCTTGGATTCGCTCAAGAAAGCCGCCAACGATGCCTACGAAATGGCGGGGATAAAGGATCCCTTCGTGGAGCTTGACGTTGCCGAAGTTTCGGAAAGATACGCTCATGAGGAACTGATGATCTACGAAGCTTTGGGCCTGTGCCGGGAAGGTAAGGGCAAAGTCCTGATCGAAAGGGAGGTAACGGATATATACGGGGAGATGCCCGTAAACCCGAGCGGCGGGGCATTGGCCGCCGATCCGATTTGCGCTACCGGGTTGGTTCGAGTCGTGGAAGCCGCGAAGCAGATTCGCGGAGAAGCCAACGGCTGCCAGATTCCTGATGTAAAGCGGGCTTTGGCTCACGGGCAATTCGGTATCTGTGCTCAAAAGAATATCGTTTACGTTTTAGGAAGTGAGGGATAAGATGAGAAACACAGCAATAATCGGTTGCGGGCAGACGAAGCACTCGAGCAGGAGGAGAGATGTCAACCTCGCCGAGTTGGTCGAGGAAGCCGTTTATAACGCGCTCGAAGACGCCGGCTTGACAATGGACGAGGTGGACGCTTTTGTCGTGGGCAACATGCAGGGATTCGGCGGAGTGGCGCAGCCTGAGCAATGGCTTGGAGATTGGATCGGCGCTCCGGGGAAACCGGTGCTCAGGATAGCCACCGGCGGCACCACCGGCGGGTCGGTCGGCCAGGGCGGTTATTACGCGGTCTCCAGCGGGCTATACGACAAGGTCGTGGCGGTGGCCTGGGAAAAGCATTCGGACAGCAAAGAGCCCGGCGCCACCATGGGACTCGCTCACGTGGGTATCGCCAACATGTTCCACGCTTTGGGTTATGGATTGAGCTTAAAAAGCCTGATAGCCAGCGCGGGCGTCGGCGCTGCGGCGGGCGTTGCGGTATATCAGGCAAGGTTCTATATGCATAGATCGGGCTGCACGATGGAGCATTTTGATATGGTGGCTGCAAGATTACGCCGGAACGCGGCAAAGAATAAATACGCTCACCTACAATGGCCGAATTGCAAGCCCGAAGATATCGCCAAGACGGAGATCGTCGCGTACCCCTTCAGGTACGGACATGTCTGTCCGGCGAGCGATGGGGCAAGCGCTATCGTGGTCGCTTCCCAAGACGTTGCATTGAAAAAATGCAAAAAGCCCGCGTGGTTCAAAGGAGTGGCTTCATATTCTGATGAAGAAAACCAGCTCCAGAGTGAAAACTACGGCGGTGTCGGAGTGCTCGATTCGTCGGAACAGATGGGAGCCAGGGTATCGGCGAAAATGGCCTACAAACAGGCGGGCATTATAGATCCTCGAAAGGAAATAGACGTAGCGGAGCTTTATACTCCATTCCCGAGCCAGGAGTTTATATTCAGCGAAAAAATGGGATTGTTCGATGAGGGGCAGGCGTGGAAAGCGACCGAAGCGGGCGAAACGGAAATAGAAGGCAAAATGCCCTTGACTCCATCTGGTGGAGTAAACGCCACCAACGCTATAGGATCCTCGGCCCTGCAGCGCATCCTGGAAGCCGGCCTGCAAGTTATGGGAAAGGCGGAAGAACATCAGGTGCCCAAAAAGGTCAGGAACGCCTTGGCTCACGGCTGGGGCGGCAATACTAATTACATTACCGTAACGGTTCTAGGGGATTCTCCAAGGAGGTAAAACGATGGGATATATAAAAGATGAAAGACCGCAAACAATGATGGTCGACGGCGACTGGCAGATAGGAGCTTACACATATAAAGCGCCTAAACTCGTGGAAGAATTCGTCGCCGGTCTCAAAGAAAAGAAAATAATCGGCTCCCTATGCATGGGCTGCGGTAAAGTAATCGTTCCGCCAAGACGCGTATGTGGAAGGTGCCATCGAATGATGGAAGGGAGGCAGGTCGTCAGTAATAGGGGCACGGTTACCAGCTTCATTGTCAGCCCGCCGGTAAAAGAAGGGAAAATGATTATTTTCGGAATTGACGCCGTGGGAAGTGGCGCTATCAAGGAAGGTTCCGTTATTATACCGGCCTTCGTTCGGTTCGACGGCTCCGATGCCAACGTCGGAACGGAAATACTAAATGTAGACGCCAAAGACGTTTACGTCGGCATGAGGGTTGAAGCGGTTTGGGAGGAGAAGCCGCAGGGAATGCTCAGCGATCTTTTGGGTGTCGAGCCCTTAAAGGATGGAGAGTAAAAATGGAAAAGCAATCTGAAATAATCAAAGTACAGGGTTTACCCGCCGTTGTCGCCGGCTTTAATTGGTCCGTCGGAACTATGATGGAAAAATTCATCAAAACTCTGGCGGAGAAAAAAATCCTGGCAGCAAAATGTTCCAAATGTGGTTACACTCACGTGCCGCCCAGGCGGAGATGCGCCAAGTGCAACGCAAAGATCGAAGAGGGAGACATCGTGGAATTGTCCGGAAAAGGAACATTGCTCGCTCACACCCTCGCTTTCGTAGAACTGGACGGCAAAGGCAACTTCCAGGACCTGAAAAAACCTAAAGTAATCGGGGCTATAAAACTCGATGACGCCGATTCCACGATCTTTATGCCGCTTGAAGATGTTAAACCGAAAGACTTGAAAGAAGGCATGAAAGTCCAGGTCCAATGGGCCAAGGAAACAAAAGGCGAATTGGGAGATATGGCATATTTCAAACCCGAATAATGGAAACTTGAATTGATGCTGAAAATCGAGGGGATTGCCCGGCAATCCCCTCGATTTTTTTTGCGGTGCAGATATTCGATCCGCCTAACTAAAGAGAAAAATGACATTTATCACCCTCCGCCGGATACTGAAACGGCCCCTTTTTTGCGTGCCCACTTGACGTATCGAGTAAATACAGAGATATAATGTGGATGAGAAGGGGAAAAAAGGGGAGTAGTAACATGACGAAACAGGACTCTTTTCAAAACTACCGCCAATACTACCCGGACGGGCACAAATCCAACCACACATGGGGAGGGCGGCTGGAAAAAATCGCCAAAACCATTCCGAACAAGGTTGCCTTTATCCAAGGAGAAAGAAAGCTCACGTGGAAGGAATTTAATCGACGCACCAACCGCCTTGCAAATGCCCTGCTGGAACTGGGGGTCAAAAAAGAGGACCGGGTGGCGATTATGGGGTTCAATTCCATCGAGTGGACCGAGTCCTATTTCGGAATATCCAAAATCGGGGCGGTGCCGGTCAACGTCAATCCCCGGTTTTTATCAAACGAGTTGAAATACATACTGGAAGATTCCGATTCCGTGGCATTGATCGCAGAGAACGATAACCTTGGTCGGATAGAGGAAATCCGGCAAGAACTCCCCTTGCTTGAGCATGTTATCGTTATCGGGGAAAGAATCCCTGAAGACATGATCGGCTACGAGAAATTGTTGGCCCGTTCTTTCGAGAAAAAGGTTTTGGCGCCCTGGAAAGTGACCAATGAGGATTTCAGTTTCCTGTTCTATACCGGCGGTACCACCGGCTATCCCAAGGGTACCGTCTGGGATAATTATGGTCGCGTGCAGGGCCTGGATTCGATATTGATCACCGGCATGGCGCCGCTGGGTAAAAAGCTGCCGAACCTGCCCTCCGATGCCATCCAGGGCCTGAACGACCTCCTCCCAATTCCTCTGAGCGAGAGGTTCGTCAGAAGCAAGTTTTTCCACTGGCTGGTCAACCGGGAACCGAAATCCGATTTTTCCGGACGGCTGTCTCTCCGCCTTCACGGCTCACGGCTCGCATACTACCTGGCGGGAGGCAAGGCAAAACTGGTAGTCGCGGCGCAGCTTTTTCACGGTACGGCTTACGAGGCGAACCTCTCCATGATCGGAGCGTTCGGCGCGACCAGCATTTACCTTACTCAGCGGCAACCTTTCGACCCCCGTGAGCTATGGGAAACCGTCGAGCGAAACCAAGCCAACCTGATCGTCATTGTGGGAGACGCTTTCGCCATACCCATGGCCGAGGAGTTGCATCGGAAGAATTACGACATCCGGTCACTGTTTGCAATAGTGTCCTCCGGGGTACGCTGGTCGCCCGGTGTGAAGAAGAAATTGCTCCAAAAACACCCCGGGCTGCTGCTCATCGATGAATTGGGCAGCACAGAAACCAGTTCGGCATATAGCCAGATTTCCTCGTCGGTAGATGAAGATATTTCACTTCTCAGAATTAAAATCGTTCCCAAAGGCATCAACTCCACGCGAGTAATCAACCCCGAAACGAAGGAAGACGTAAAACCGGGCGAGCGCGGCGAGTTGGTTTTCGGCGGTTTTAATTCGCTCGGTTACTGGAAAGACCCGGAACGAACCGCCAATCACTACCGGGTAATTGACGGGAGACGCTGGTTCTATGTCGGCGATGAGGGCACTGTAGACGATGCCGGCTACTTCCATTTCATCGGTCGTGGGTCGTCGATAATCAATTCCGGCGGCGAAAAGGTCTATGCCGAAGAAGTGGAGGAAACACTGATGCAACATCGTCATATCAGGGAAGCAGGGGTCACCGGAGTACCCGACGAAAGGTGGGGCGAAGCCGTCACCGCCGTTATACAGCCTGAAAAAGGGGCCGACCTGACGCCTGAAGAAATCATCGAGTACTGCAGGGCCAAAATGGCGGGATATAAAAAGCCCAAGCACGTGCTTTTCGTCGAATCGCTGCCAAGGGCCGCATCCGGAAAACTCGAACGAAAAGGGTTGAGGGAAATGGCCGCGAAACTGGTTGCCGGATCGAGATGAGACTTTTCACCTCGTTTTATTAGACGATTACGATTTTTTCAATCGGTTGCCTTCAGGCAAGCAACGCCGCGCCTAAGGCGGCGATAATTTGCGGATCTTCCGGCAAGGAGCGAAGCGGAATGTCAAGGGTCTGCTCGATGAAATGAACCACGCCGGTGTTTTTAGCCACTCCCCCGACTAGAACGAGCGGCGGTGTGATGTCAAGCTTCATGGCAAGCGATATTGCGCGATCCGCTATCGAGCGATGCAAACCCGCTAAAATTTCCGCAGGTTTTTCTCCGGCGTTTACGTGGGAGACGACTTCGCTTTCCGCAAAAACAACGCACTGGCTGGAGAGAGACAGGGGCTGCGTCGATGTGAGGGAAAGCGGCCCGATTTGTTCCAGCGGAACCTCCAGAATTTCTGCGATCATTTCCAGGAAACGGCCGCTGCCGGAAGCGCATTTCTCGTTCTCCATATAGTCCTGTAAATTTCCCTCCGGCCCTATTCGTACCGCGCGGGTGATTAACCCTCCGATATCCAGGACGATATGAACTTCACCATCAAGATAATTTATCGCTTTCGCCACACAAAGCGGAGTCGGGAACTCCGATTGAGCGACTTTTGCGTTTTTTCGACCGTATCCGGTCGCAGCCACCCGAGCAAGCCGGCGGGAAGGCACTCCCGCTTTCTTGAGGGAGCTTTTTATCAACCGCTTGCTGATACGTTTAATGGTATCATTGACCGGGCTTATCTCGGAAGCCAGCACGCCTTTTTCAGTATCCAAGATCACGACCTTCACGGTACGGGTGCCGACGTCAACTCCGGCGGTAATCATGATCCCTCCCTTGCCGACTTTGCCCGCCAAGCATCGCGTGCGAACAGCGCCGCGCCCAACGCGCCCATCAACTGCGCATCCATGGACAACTTTTGAAACCGGAGACCCAACTCCCTCTCGAGCAGCGTCATCATACCCTTGTTCTTGGATACGCCTCCGGTCATGCACACTTCCTTTTCCAACCCCACCCTGCCTACGAGAGTTTTTATCCGCCGTGCCATCGCCACATGCACGCCGGCCGCTATGTGCTTTGCTTTCTTTCTGCTATATAGCAATTGCATTACCTCGACTTCGGAAAATATGGTGCATACGGAGCTTAGAGTAAGCGGCTTTCTCGATTTCAAGGCCAGAGGACCCAGTTCGGAAACATCCACCCCGAGCGTCCTGGCCATCATTTCCAGAAACCGGCCCGTGCCGGCAGCGCACTTGTCGTTCATTACGAAGTCTTCGAGAAATCCTTCACCGTCTACCTTGATAACCTTGCAATCCTGGCCGCCCACATCAACCACTGTGCGAATATTCGGAGATAAAAAATGAGCGCCGCGGCCATGGCATGAAATCTCGCTGATGTTCTTGACGGCAAAAGAAATGGAATCCCGGCCATAGCCGGTGCTGAAGCACAGGTCAATTTGATTTTCCTCAAGTCCGGCGGAAGCAAGGGTTTTGCCGAAAACATCGCCGGCGGACTGCTCCACCCGGGGTCGAACGCCAATGATCTGTGCCGCTCGAGTTTTTCCGTCCTCGTCCATAACGAGCGCCTCGGCGGTAAGCGACCCGACATCAATTCCGGCGAATAAACGTTTTCCGTCAATCATTTAGACCTCTTAATCGGTGTTATTCCAACTTTACACATGCATGTAATCATAGGTTCGATTCATCAAACCCGACGAGCGCAATAAATGCGCCCTTATAAACCGCCCAATTTCCCTGTTGATCTCAGAACTTTCCGATACGTTCGAGGAAAGCTTGAACTCTTGTCTTTATCTGTCCTTCCCCACCTCCATGCAACTCGCGCTCGAGGTAAAGGGTCGGAAATCCCGATTTTTTTGAATCCTTTCTTAGGATAAAAGACTCACCACCCCACAGGTCGCAAAACTTGAGCCTCTCGCAGATCAGCCCATCAAGCCGGTATTCCTTTACCGACTCGCCCAAATGGTCGAGTCTTCTTTTCCAATCGTCCGAGATGCGCGGGCATGAGAGGTGATTCAAATAGCGGTCAGCCAGAGCGTCGAGCGGATCGTCCACCGCTTCATCCACCAATGTATCGAAATAACGGCGTCCGAAGCAGAGCGAATCGTCCACCACCGCGCTGCCTTGTTCTTCGATCACTTTGAGATGCTCGATTTCCTCGAGGCACCCCGATTGGATCATAAGTCTCGGAGTATTCTCAGGGTATACTTCGCGACCGGGCAATTCTTCAAGGAGTTCGTCCAACATTTGGACGAATTGCTCGCGGGGAATCGCGGTCCCGGACATAATAACGGATAAGGTCTCCGCGCCGGTAATGGGCGGCGAATCATCCTTGCGCATATCATACAGTTTTTTCAAAAGTCTGCGGATTTGATTCGATTGGCGGATGGCGTCTTTGAGCGCGTCGTCCGTGATGGTGATTTTGTAATGGTCTTCCATGGCCTTCTTCAGTATTCCCAACTCGTCCCGGTACCATTTCAATGCGCCGTCTCCCTTTTTGCGGGGTACCGCGACAAGGTGGACGAAGGATGGATAGTCCAATGCCGCCTTCCAGTTGTCGAACATGCGCCGGATGTGATCGCAGGCATTGATGAAGATCAGGCCGTCCATGAACTTGAACTTACCCTCGAGTGCCAAATCCATGAGGTGACGGACATAAGAGCAATTAAAGCTCGAGAACCATGTATCTCCCAGAGTGGTTTTTGTGGAGCCGACGGCCCTCATCCGAAACGGTACCATACCCGCTGCAATTACCAACTCCTCCGGCACGTAGGAACAGAAGACTCCCATTATCTTGCCTCCTTGTTCCTTATGGGTTTTAAGGTGTTCGTTAAAAGATTCCTGGGCTATCTTC
>Ga0180432_10009746_pt1 | contig 11646 bp, 7 predicted proteins | sample SS_ome_10_FD_132414 | JGI IMG/M metagenome (GOLD analysis project Ga0180432, IMG submission 132414) | Hypersaline lake sediment archaeal communities from the Salton Sea, California, USA - SS_1_MS_2 metaG | ecosystem: Environmental > Aquatic > Non-marine Saline and Alkaline > Hypersaline >... | reverse complement strand
TCTTTCAAAGCAAAAGTTTCTGGTATAAAATATGATTTAAAAGTCTCTTCAGGATCATAATGAAGCCTTCCTTCTTCACAAAAATCACAATGTAAATTATCTGATATAGCTTTAAACATCTATAAACTCCTTAAAGACCAACATTAGAATTATCAAGAAAACTACTAGCAGTTCCCATTATACGGCCAGCATCCGCAAAACCAGCATCCACACCAAAGGTTTTTTGCGCAACTTGGAGTTGAAAAGCCATCCTATTACCATATAAAGCCGACAAAGGATCTGCTGATATTTCTAATTCATAATAATCCATATGAATAAATGAAACATCCATTATAGTGAATCTACCATAACCACTTGTATCATATTCTGGCATATAATCTTTTTCATAACAAAACATTTTCTTTACATCTGCTCCCCACATAAATTTATGTCCCTGAGGAAACCATATACCAGAACCTGGCTTATAACTTTGATATAAACTTGTATCACTCCAACTATTAAGCCCAATTGTAAAAACACATTGACCATTAGCTCCTGATAATAATTCTATATTATTATCTTTTAAATATTTCTCTATATTAGGTGGTATTATTATTGTATAAATTAATCTATCACCGTCAACATTTAGATTATAAGCTGCATCATAAAGTTCTCTCTGCTCATTCATCTCTATATTTTCTACATTACTAAGACTTATATTTAAAGATTCATCTTCTCTATACTGGGTATCTGCATAAACAGATCTCAATTTATCTTTACCTTCACATGGACTATCTGTTACATACCTAAAATGTGGGTGAGCTGGAAAATAAACGCCTGAATTATTCATGTCTAGCTCATATTGTAATGGAAAATTTCCGCCTTGTTTGGGACCATTTAAATTATAATCTTCAAAATCACTACCTTTTGAAGTGAAAAATTTTCTTTCATATACATAAATCAATTCCTCCGAATCTGTATAACTAGCTGTATTATGCCTATAAGAACTACTCCCTAAAATTAAAAATTGATTAGCAGCACATGTAAACTTAACTTTTATTAAATGATCTGGTTTATAAAACATCCTTTCAACTGTAGGTGGCACAGGTATTTCGAAATTATATTCCGCTAAACCCATATTTTTATGTAATTCTTCATTATAAGCAACTGGCTGACAACTAAATACCACCTCAGTAGGACGTTCTAAAGATTCGATGGTAATACTTATTCCCGGCTTGCAAATTTTATAACCATCCCAAAGATTATATGTTCTTTCATTTAAATTTATACCAAAATTAGCATTTATATAATCTAAATCTACAGAATTAAAACTAGGTTTATATATCCCCCAATTACCTTTTATAAATATCTTAGAGATACAAATTTCTTTATCAGCATACACATCAGGTGGAGAAACATCAAGTGTAGGTGAAATATTATACCATATATAAATGAAATCTGCTGGCAAACCTAAATTCGGTACATATAAATCAGGAACAGCATCTTCTGCTTTATCAGTATTTTCTTTATCAAAACCAGTTCCTCCGGAAATTTCATAATAAGGTATGTGTTTTAAGTTACTTCTTTTGATTGAAGCAATCAATCCCCTATTATAATAAATTTGAGTGGTTTCTCCAGTAAGCTCATCAATTATATCTATTACGCGACCATCAATCTCTGCATCTTCATAATTATCTACTGCTTCATCGTCAAACAAAATATTTTCATCATGACTCCATTGAGAACTACCTTCTCCAGGAGCTGTTTTTTGGTAAATAGAACCTCCTCCATCCCCATCACTTTCATTACTAGCATTAACATATCCTTCATCCTCATCTTTCCATTCTATTTGAGATTCATCATAATCATCATACCTAATTTCAAAATAACGCATGGTACCATCACCTAATTGTATGCCTGGAAAAAATACAAGTCTACCTTTATCTATAACTGGTCTTTTAAATGTAATTTTGTGGCCGGCCTCTTCACAAATGTAACGATGTTCATTTTTATCTTGAGCGTAAATGTATTCAGGCCTATTATAATCTACAAAAAATAAAGCTCTATCTGAAACATATTCTATAGCTTTCCAAAATTCTCTCCAAGCCCATACAGCATTTGATTCTTTAAAATAATAATGAGCAATTTTAGCTGCTGATGCATAAGGTATCAAAGGTGGTGGGTATGTTGCCATATAGATACCTCTAAGCCCAAAAACTTCATCAAATCTTTTTCTGTCAGCATTACCAGCAGAATCTACAGAAACATTTTCAGAAACTAAATTAGATAACATAAAATTCATTTGGCTAGTAAATTTAAAATTTTCACTCGTTATTTCTGAAGACTCTTCAAAAGCATTAAAAGATAAAAAGAAACTTTCTTTATCAGGAACTATAGGCACCCATTCTCTTGTCACATAAGGTACTAGAGAATCTTTATAAGTTAAATGTGGCCAATTCTCTTCGCTCAACCATTTCTCAATCATTTCTCTACCTTTATTACCAAACGGAGGTAAATCCCAACAATAAGCCTTATACACATTAACATCTACCCACGCTACTATGTTAGCAAACCCATTAAAAGTGGGGCTTCCAGTAGTTTTACTGTATCTATAATGAAAATATAATACACAATCTGCATATGCCCCCGCACCACCTTCTTTCACCCAAGCAGTGTATACTGTAGGTCCACAAAAACGCATATCGTCCCTTGGTGTTTCTGGATAATAATTAGTACAATAATTAGAACCAGCAAAACATTTATAAAAATCCCGATCATCACAGGCTGTATAAGGATACCACATGGGACCTATACCAGGACCATTAAAACATACATTTCCATTTTCATGATCACCACAACGTGCTTTATATATTCTAGGAGCATATTCCCCTTGAAATTCCTCACTAGTTGGGGGAGTGGCTAAATTAGATGTGCTAGTTTCTGGTTTTAATTTATACCATATAGTGGGTTGACTATACTTATAATAAATCTCAACATTTCTACATGTTAATGTTGGAACCCAAACTATTAATTTAGTTGCCATACAAGCAACTTTTCTTCCGCCCTCATCACTGAAAAAAGCCATTAAAGCAACTGTATTTTTGACAACGTTACTTACAGTAAATTCTTCATCAGACGCCTCTATATTATGTGAAACTTCTGTAAATGATATATTGCTTTGGGAAAAATTCGGCCATGCCACTTCCTCATTATCACCCGCTGTAATATCATTGTCAAATTTTTTATACCAATAAGTCACTTCTAATTTACATGTATCATTATGAAATGCTACAGGCTCATCATCTTCAGGTTCTAACACACAGGCTGAAGGGGGTATACTTAATTTCCCACTTTCCCATATTTCAATATCCTTTTGTTTTAATGTTATCTCTCCCATATCATCACAACTTATACTTTCTTCCTCACCTTCTGTTTCCTCTTCTGAACCTTCATCATCAGAATCACTGAGTGTCATCACCGCACTATCAATTCCCCACTCAAACAAATGACTTACATTCGTATCCTCTATCTCAACCCATATACAACTCGTATTACCTACCCTTCCCCATTGAACTATTTCTTCATCTTCCAATGTAACTTTCTTTATACAATATGAATATTCGAAATACTCATTATATAATGTAGCATAATTATTACTTGTGACAGGTATTATGCTGTCTAAATAAATACGTGAACCATATTTACTGTTATTACCTATCATAGCTATTTTACCACCAATTTCACCATTTTCAAGCCATGAAGGAGCAAAATTAGGATCATCCGCTTCAAAATGAGTTTGTATTAATGCACCACCACAAAGCTGTGACCATACAGGTATTTTTCTAAAATCCCATTCATCATCTGGAAATCTTACTAAAACTATTATTTGATTTAAAGTATCATATTTTAATAAAACTTTATTAATGGCAAAATATCCTTCTGAATCAGATGTTGATGTAGCAATATTTTCAGGTGAATGTTTTAAACAATAATCTAGAAAAAATTCAACATTCATATTAAATGTATCTTTTTCACTCAAACCAGAACTATTGACTTCAGCAACATCGCTCCTTGTTATAACAGGGAGTTCTTCGGAAAGTTCACGAGCATTTAAATTAGTTAATAACATATTATAAACTGATGGTAAACCTGGGCCAGATGAATCTCCTGGCTGCTCTATATTAGTAAGATTGACAAGATATACAGGACAATCTCTTATGGTAGAACCTACGGCTGATATATAATCACCATCTAATGAAACACCTTTTTTAACATATGGCCCAGCTCCATAATCTGGTGATAAACAAACTTCATCTGACCAAGGTGAATTTGTAGCATATGGGTATATAACATCAAGTGGTTGGTGTTCAAAAACCTCTATATCTCTAACTAATGAAGGATAATAAACTTGATTTTCTTCCGGAGCTGTAGTTCCTTCATCTATATTTATAGCACCATATTGAATAATTTCAGTTCTTAAATAGTCTTCCGGTACAAAAAATCTTTTATGAATTGGGGCCGGCATACACATCGTTATTCTTCGACCTTCCATAATACTTTGAGAAGGATCTGTAGGATTTAAACGCAACCACTTATTAAAAGTAAATATATCAGATGTGGATACATCAAGAAAATTAGGTCTTTTTTTAAAATACGTATCATATTCTTCTTGTGATATCCAATTCCTAGCCCAAAAACGTAATTCGAAAATTTGATTAGCAGTTATCCTCATACCATCTAACATTTTATCATCTGTACAATAAACCCACCTGCCTGTATAACAAGGACACTCAGGTTTTGCTCCATTACAAACCACTGTATTAGCTCTAGACCACACATTTCTTAAAATCCATTCTGAACTAGGGCTACTGTGTAATTCATAATAGTCTCTTGCATGAGGATTGTTCTTTGTACAATAATTACTAGGGTCTATTTCATTACCAATTTGATCATAAATTTTTATAGAACCATCATCCGCCATTGCAAATCGTGCACCATAATTATCATTCCAATGCATACATTTTTGAAAATAAGCTCTATTATTGAAAACTTTGAAAGAAAATGGCAATCTTATATCCATAGGTGTACTTACAGCATCATAAGCTTTTTCTATGGCTTCAGGTGTTATTATACGCTCGCCGTCAATATACTGAAACTCTAAAGGCCTTGGTTCTTCAGCACCAAAACCCATCTGCCAAGGCCTATAATAATTACAAACAACAGGATCTGTATCTGGATCGCTACCTTCTGCACAACCTGTTCCTCGGCCAAATCCATCACATCTTCCCTCACAATAACCTTTAATATCTTCTATTGGAATTGGATGTATAGTAACGTCAGAAGTTAAATTTCCTTCTTCATCTCTTACACGCTTACCGACTCCAGATAAAAATATATTAGGAAGTATGCACCAATACTGATTTAAATCTTCAACTTCGCCTGCTGAATATTTATTACATTCAAAACGTCTTCCTAAATAATCACATTTACCAAAATTATATCCGGAAGGTTTTCCATTTGTTATATCATACGAACATCTACGGGTTTCCTCCTCCCAATATCTACATCTAGCAGATAAACCTTTTATCCAATACTGGCAACAGCGAACAGAATCATCTTTTCTTAAGCCAGATGTTATCTCATCTTTATCAGAACCCTCGTAATATTTATATGTATCATAGTCATATGTTCTAGAATCATTAGACATTAATTTCTTGGACCTCCATTTTCATTTGACCAGTAAACTCATCAACTGTATACCAAACTTTTTTATTACCTTCATAATATCCTATAGAACGTGATTCAATTGTAAAACTATCAGGAAAACCCGGAACAACAGAAGCTCTTTTCTTTTGAACATAAGCTGGTTTATCATGTATATCCCAACGTTTTCCATCAAACAACAATGATAATTTAACAATTCCAATCTTTGGAATTTGTTTCCAATCCATTTCTGTCTCTTTTATAATTGTCCCATCTACATATTTAACTACCCATCCTCTTTTCATTACTTTCCTCCTTTCTTCTTACTTCTTAAACCATAACCATCTTTTTCCCAATTATTACCATTTAAAATGAATGAAGTAATTGACATACGTTTTTCCATAAACCAATTACATTTTGGACACTTAGGCCACGGATCATCCATCTTCATTAATTGTTCTAATTCATGTCCACATTCAGGACATTTAAAATTATATATTGGCATTTTCCTTCTCCTCCTAGCTAAAAATCTGGATGTAGGGCAACACCGCTACTCCAGATTTATATTTTCCTACTTCCTTATTTTGTATTTTCATAAACAACCTCCCTTATAGATTTTATGAAGGGGTTAGGTGGACGATAAGGGCATCTCACCAACGCCCGTCGGCGCTGTCCCCCGTAATTTATTATATTACATAAGTATCTGTATTTACTACGAATAATCAAAATATAGACGATAATTAATTGTTGAATTAGCACCAACTTCTGACGCTCCCAACTTAATCCCAAGAAATATAGGATCAGCCACCATTCCTAAATGATGACTTGCACCAATAGACTCACTGTTATCTGCATCCGCAACAACAGCTAGATCTTGTTTTGATGCATATAAATAACTTGGCGGCGTATCACTACTTATATCAGCAGCAGAAACATTAGCTCTCCATTCTTTACCATCTACAGGCGACGACCCGGCATTATTTCCAGGACCTACCGTACCGAAATGAAATTCTGTATCAGCATTTCCTGTATCATGATGTTGAGCTGTTCCGTGGCTTTGCAATCCAAATTTAACTGTTGACATTTCAACTCCACCACTCATTATTTCAAACATTACAGCTTTGACAGCACTATTAGTGCTAACCGTGACATTTCCATAATTTAAATTTGTTATACCATAAGATAGTGGTTGGGGAGCTTTACAAATAACGTAATACTCGTCTCCAGCTAAGAAATTACCAGAACCTGTCCATTTAACATATACACCCCTCGTGCCTAATCTAACAAAAGAACTATCAGAAGTAGTTAAAGCAGCAGAAGCATTATCACCTCTAGAACTACTCCATACATACTTTGCGGTTCCAGCAGCCGCTTGAGTATTAGATCCCTCCGCGTAATGTGGATAAGTACAAGCAACAGTCCAAGCAGGATCACAAGTATTAAAAACAGCATCGGTAAATTTGACCATAACACCTTTTGTTCCTAGATTATACCAAAAATCTGGGTATAATAATTCTACAGGACCACCAGAATCATCTGGACTACCATCATCAGTCCAAGACATAGTTGGCACATTACCTGTTCCACCACCCATAGTGGTACCATTAGTACAATCTATACTTATAGTATAAGTAAGATCTCCTGTGTGTTGGAAAACACCTTCAGCTGTAATTGTTCCTGCATAACTATTTCCTCCACCTTTACCAGGCGTGCTTATCTGTGTTTCTTTATTTATAATAACTCTATAAATTTCATCTAAAAATCCATTGTAAGTACCGCTAGTAGTTAAACCACCACTATATTGATTACTTGTAGCAGAACCCCCAGTTTCTGTTTTCGATCCAAAACCCAACTCTAAATGTGCTGTATTGGTACCACTTGTAACAGCTGCAGAACTGCTTGATCCTAAAGTTCCAGAATAGATTTTTAATTTGTTATTTTCCCACACACATTGTGCATTTTCAAATCCACCAGATTTACCAGTAGCATGAATTTTTTCGGCAATATCCCTAGCAACAAGCCTGGGATCTAAACTACTTCCACTAACTAATGTTACATAAGTAGAAGTGTCCCCATCAAAATCTATGTATAATCTATTATTAGAAGATCCTATATTAAAAGAATCTCCTACACTGGAATTAGCTTGGACATATCCTCGTGTTCCTACACCTGAAATAGTAGCTCCGCCAACACTTATAGCTCCTTCACTACTTACAGCATACTGAGTCCACCTTGTCGTCGCACTCATATTTGAATCCTCCTTATCATTTTATCTCCTGTAGGATTGTAAAATCAACCCCTTACTTATTATAGGTTAAATTATTCAGGTATGTCTTCAATTTTAAATTCAAATTCATAAGGCTCCATCGCATTACCTGAAAAATCTCTACATGTTAATACAACTCTAAATGTTTTACCATAAAAATATGCAAGTGATTTTGGACTAATTGAAGCTGGTAAACTAACATCTGCACTTACAATATCTGGTAAAACTCCCGTAATACCTGCACCTAAATCTCTACCTTTTAATCCTTCTGTTTCAAACCAATAAGCTTCAGCGGAAAATGTTGGACATGTAGCCAAATCTTCAGCTGACATTCTTACTAAAACTTTTGTTTCATAACCATAATCAAAACCTAATCTTTCTAAGTTATCATAATCTACTAAATACCCTGCAACTAAATAATAACTTCTTTCTAAAACATCTCCATTTGAATTTTCAGCCCGAACCAAAAATTCTGTGCTGCCTGTTATAGAACTAAAATCATCTGCCGGATCATAATACATCCTATAACCATCGGTTATGCTAGAAAAAGTGGCCGGAACCGCAGCACCATCTACCTTTAAACAACTCCCAGAACAAGTTGTTCCTGAAGCAGTTAAAACATTATACACATCATCTGTTATATCAACTGAAATATACCCACTTCCCGACACATACTCATCTATTTCCGGCCAAAAATTAGATATTTTTAATGATAATAAATCAATATCACAAGTTAATGTTCCTGAAGCATAAACTGATGTATATAAATCACAACTTAAATCATTAACTATACCTGTTATGGTGTTTAAGTCGGTATTTATTCCAGCAAAATCGATCAGACAACAAAATAAATCTGAATTTAAAGTGCCACTTGCCACCACACTACTAAAAATATCCGAAATAAAATCTTGAACCATTCCACTTATTGTGGTTGTATCAGTTAAGATATTTTTATTTAAACTTTGTAAAGTACAAAATAAATCTGAAGTCAGTGGGTAATTAACCCAACCTGCAAACTCTACATCAACATATCCTGACTGAGTGCCTGAATTCATTGTAGCCCAGGAACCTAAAGTTATATAAACCGTTCTTTCTATCCCAGTATTAATACCCATTAAATAAGTATACTGTGTTGGAATATTATTGCTTCCTGAAATAGAAGGCCATCTCCAAAAACTTGTAGGTATATTTATATCTGACAAACCTTCAAAATTTTCACCTACAATATAATCAATTATAACATCTTGTGCTCCAGGTGTAACTCCCAGAACTCCAGAAATCCCAGTATCACCTGCTAAAAAACAATCTATAATTTCATTTAAACTACCTGATATAGTAGCACCAATACTATAATCAATTAAACTTGTATAAATACCACTTGCTAAAGTATTTACATAATACTCTACATCTTGTTCTACTGTACCACTTATCGAACTACTTGTTGTATAAGCAACATTTAAATTTTGTGCTGCCGATGTTGAAGCAGATGTTGTGTAAACAACTGGCATATTGTAAGCACCAATAACATCTGCATCTGCCAAAGTTAATTCGGTAGTAACATCTTCTGTACCATCAGAAGTTGCAGTAAAAGTAGCGTCAACATATATGTTATTAGTACCATCCGGCATTTACCTCTCCTGTATTATGTATAACTGTAATGCAAAACAATCACAAAATCATGAACACCATAACTTATCCCGCTATGCAAGCCCCACAACATAGGTTTGAAAATCAAATAATCCCCCGTTTTTCCTGATCCCGCTGTCCTATAAACCATATCAAAATCACCATAATAATAATCCGTTCCCATATAAGAAACATTTCCCTTTAATATTCTATTATAAACTGGAGCATGAACAACATTTGTGGCGGATGGGTTTTTAAAATCACTTCCCTCATAATTAAAAGCAAAAGCAGAAGCTCTACAATGGTCTCCAGCTATTATTTCATTTAAAGTGGTACTGTGGGTAGCGTCATCCCAAGCAGTTAATCTACAATCATAACATTCCCCTGCCGTCAATTGAAAATTAACAGAATTGGCTTGACAAAAACAACTATAACCGCTTCCACTAACACATGTTCCACTCACTAATGTGCCACTACAATTAGTGTATTGTCCCCATGTAACTTGTTGGCAGTCAGCTATTCTATACATATTTGTAGTATCTTCATACCAGAGACCTAAATCTACTCCTCCGCCTGGGAGAATATGAGATCTAGTACCAGCTGTATTAGGACTATCCATGTTAGGACTTGTGAATACTATTTTGGATAATGTATGCCATTCCCCAGCTTCCCAATCGCCGGGACTAGCCTCATCCTGTTCTTCATAAAATTTAGTTTCTATAGTTACTGCCATAATTATGTCTCCTTTTTAAGCATTTGATGTTGCCCCACCCCAACATTTATTACCTTGCAATCCACCAAAACTACTAGCATTCCCTAATGAATTAATAGTTATAAAATCTATAGTACCTATCACATTAGAACTATATGATCCTCTTTTTCCACCAGCAAAAATACCTCTGTTAAAAGTTCCATTAGAAAGACCTTCTACAGCGAATCTATCGACTGTTAAATCTCCAAAATCACTAGCGTTACCTAATGTAGATATTGTAAAGTAATCCATTACATTAGTTGTGGTATCAGTATGGGTTGGATCACCACCAGCAAAAACTGCCCTGTTATTTGTGCCATTTGAGGTTGCTCCTGGATCATATCTTTTCAAAGATAAATTACCAAAATTCGCAGCATCACAAGTAGAAGATATAGTAATAACATAACTTATATTAATGTAATAACCCCCTCCAAATACCGCTCTATCATTCGTAGCATTAGAAGTAGCATTAAGTTCATTTTGATTATAAGTAAGATCGCCAAAATTAGTGGCTCCACTAGCAGAGTTAATTGTTATATAATCTATCACATTTTTAGCTCCGCCAGAACCATAACCACCACCATAAATTCCTCTTTCATTAGTTCCATTAGAAGCTCCAGCAAGTCCATTTCTACTGACTGTTAAACTTCCAAAACTAGAGGCATTACCAATATTCGTTATTGTAACATAATCCATTGTAGCAACAAAAACATCAGTATAACCTCCTCCAAACACACCCCTATTATGTTCACCATTAGATACTGCTGCTAAATCAGATCTGGATTGTGTCAAATCGCCAAAATCTTGAGCATCACCTGCAGAAGCTATAGTTATATAATCAATCGTATTCATAGGATTTGCAGATGTACCATAACCCCCACCATAAACTCCTCTAGCCTGAGTGAATGAGATTGCTTCAACATTACCATATCCTTTCACCCAACCATCTGAATTTCTTGCTATCACAGTTTTAGTTCCAGACACGAGATTTTCAATCTCATAATCTCCAGAACCTGAAACTACAGTATTTGATTCAATACTCCAATCGCTTTCTTTTAAAACAATAACTCTAGCTGCGTGTGATTTTGATCCTGATATTTTATATCCCATTATTTACTCTCCTTAACTTGTAAATTTCCAAGATTTATTAAATTGGTCAGGTCTTTTTTCTCTACCCATTATAACATCGCCGATCTTTAATTTAGAAATTCCATCTTGCCTGAGAATTATTTTATATATTAAAATATCCTTATCACCTAAACATTTAACATTTATTGAATGAAAAACTCTGCTTCCATCCATACCAATACTTGTTTCTATT
>Ga0180432_10009744_pt1 | contig 11646 bp, 21 predicted proteins | sample SS_ome_10_FD_132414 | JGI IMG/M metagenome (GOLD analysis project Ga0180432, IMG submission 132414) | Hypersaline lake sediment archaeal communities from the Salton Sea, California, USA - SS_1_MS_2 metaG | ecosystem: Environmental > Aquatic > Non-marine Saline and Alkaline > Hypersaline >... | reverse complement strand
TTAACTTCGGTGTGGACTTGCCCTGGTTAGATAGTTCCCGGCCGAGGTTGTCGAGCCAGCCGGCAAATCCCTCCCGGTAGTGTAGGGCCGCCTGGGCGAACCATGAATCATACACACGGGGCAGGGCGCCGTCAACGTCGGGCATCCTCGAGGCGAGCCCGACGCGGCAGCCCTTCCACCACAGGCCGCGCACACCCGGCCGCGGACGGTGGCACCACAGGCGCTCGAGGTACGCGATGCCGTGCTCGAAGTCGTAAACGAGCCATTGCGCCTCGTGTGGCGGGCGCGCGGACATGAGGCGGGCAAGGTGGCCGGCGAGGCGCTCGAGCCGCAGACGGCCGCCCAGGGCGGCGCCGTGGAGCTCGGCGAGCGTGATCGGAAAGATCCCTTCATCGGCCATGTACGGCGAGTGGAACAGTTGCAGCACGATCGCGCGCAGCGTCGCCGAGTCGTCCCGCCGAGGGATCGGCCGGCCGGCGCTCTTGAGCTCGGCGCGCTGTGCTCGAGTCAGGCGGCCGAGCTCGAGGAACTGCGCGCCGCCCACCTGATTCGAGAACGCTTGCTCACATTCGGAAAAGACTCGCCGTGTCAAATTCACCGTCCCCAGGCAGGGCCGCACGTGCACGGCTTGGGGGACGTGCACGGCGGCTGGTTCTCAACACTGGCACACCTCGAGGCCGGCTGTCAAATGAACGATGCCTCTCCAGCCTCCCGCGCCGGACGACCGGCGCGTTTCCTTCTGTCCGGGTCCTTGTCCGGCGCCGGCCTTGCAACGCTTGGTAAGAATCGAGGAGTCCCGGATCGGAGGTTCCTTTCATAGATCCAGGAACCCAGGGAAGCCAAGTGCCTTATTTTACTGCATACGGCCTCCCGTATTGGGAGATAACCTCCCAATATGGGCCGCGCCTCCTCCCAATATGGGAGGCGCCTCGAGGCGGGCAGGGCGCGCGCCTACAAGTGCGCCTAGATGTGGCGCTCATGTTCCCGTATAGGGAGGTCAGGGATCGCCGAGGCGCTTCCAGGAAAGGGCGGAACGGCGCTCGAGCTCCTCGACGGCCTCGAGCAAATCGGCCAGGACGCGGCGCACGTTCGCCACGTTGTCCGTGATCATGGCCCGCACGGGGGCGAACCGGATATGCACCGTCCCCGGCCTCGTGTGGGACTTCTCGAGGTACACGGTGGTCCCTCCAATTCGCCGGCGCATAGGTAGGATCTTGCCGCTCCGAGGGGTCGGGGGTCCAGTTTCAGCAATCCGAGGGCCTCAGCCGGCCCGTGCTGGACGTTCTCGAGGTGCCGAGCACGATTCCACGTGTCCGGCCTCGAGGCCGTCCTCGAGGCGCTGAGGGCCTCGAGGGGAAATTGACACGGACGGCCTTGATTGCGAGAATGGCCCCGGACGCTTAAACGTCCAAGATCCGGCCGGACGGGGGGTCCGTCACATACCAACCGAACGGCCGGCACTGGGAACCCGGCTCGCCTCGGCGGGCCGGGTTTTTTTTCACTTCCAGACGATGCACGTGCCGCGCATCCCGTTGTTTTGCACGCCCCACATTTGGTCTAGCTGCGACATGATGATCGCGTTGCATCCGTAGGCGCCGGCGGCCTTTTTCAACTCGCGTAGAACGCGCTCCATGTCGCTCGAGATTTCCGGCGAGAGGGCCGCACCGTTCGACACGACGGACACGGTGCCGATCGATGTGTACGGTTTCGTTTTCGGCGGCATCTCGAACACGAGCACGGCCTCCGGGTCTACGGGCTGGGCGTCGAAGTACTCCGGCGCCTCCTGGAACTTGTACGAGAAACATCCCGCGAGCAGGACGGCGAGCAGGGCGGGCGCGGTGCGGTTCATGTCCACCTCCTTTGCCGGAGGATACTACCGCCACTCGCCGGCCCGGTCTAGCGCCGGCGCTTCTTCTTCTTGAACGTCCCGTCTTTGTTCCGAGGATGCTTGCGGTTAAATGAAGTCTTGCGCTTGGACTTCTTCTTCTTCTTCTTGCGGCGTCCGTGCCGATCACGTGCACAGGAGGGAGCTACCGTAGCCGGTGAGGCCGCCCAGGGCCACGACGATCGCGCCGGTGCCCACGTCGCCGAGGCTCGAGCGTGTGCCGCTGGTACGGTTGCCACGTGCGACGCCTCCAGCGTAGCCGAGGAGGGCGACGACGGCGTTGACCACGAGGGGGAGTTGATCGGTCTGCTTGGTGCAGACCATCGCGATCCCGAGTCCCACGAGGGCAAGGCAGACGGCGCCCAGGACGATGAGTTCACGCCACTTGTCCATGAAACCTCCTCGCCGAGCTCGAGCTCGGCCTCCGGCCCGATCTCCGGGGCCGCCGGTGTGGCCGGCTCGATGCACTGCATGGTCTTCGCGGCGCACTCCACGGCCACGGCGCCGAGACACGCGGCGTTGACGTTGGGCTTGTTTGCGCCACACCCGAACAGGGCCACGAGGGCCAGGAGCAGGGCGATGGCAAGAGCTCCGATGCGGTTCACGAGTGCACCTCCGGGTTGAATGGTTCATCGTATTTCGAGTCCGAGTGCTTTTCGGGATCGTAGTGGTCGCCGCGGATCATGTCGCGCCTCGAGAGGGACGCGCGCTTCACGCGCCTGGGCGGCTCGCGCACGATCAGAGACTTGCCCTCCTTTGTCGGTCCCGCGTCCACCTCCTGGCCCTGGATCGCCTCCGTGCCATAGGCGATCATCTCTCGAGCTCGCACCACGCCTCCCACGCGCGGGATCACCACGTCCAGGCCGAACCGGGCGAGGGCCTCCTCGAGCTCGGCCGCGTCGCCCTTGAAGCCGAGGAGCTCGAGCACGCGGAGGGCCTCCTCGAGTGTCTCGACGTTCTGCTTTTTCATATCTCCACCTTGAAAGCGTGATACGCGGGAATGAGTCCATCCTCGCCGGCACCGTCCGGTGCGATGTAATCGAGTTGCCACAGGAGGTGCCACCAAAACCCTGTGGTGTGCGAGGAGGATAGATTCTGCTGAATGTAGGAAACATCCGTATCCCCGCTCGAGCACATCGCGGCCATCGCACCTCCCGACATGGCGATCGGCCTGAAAAACTCGTTGACGTTGTGCAGTGCGCTAAGGCCGTTCATGGTCAGATCGCCGCGGTAGCTTACAGATCCAGAGCTCTTTGTCCGCTTGAGTTCTTCGGCGAACGCGGGGCCGTATAAATCTATGTCATCGCTTTGCACGTCGGCCGTAACTGCCGCGTTGAAATATCCCTGATAAACCAAGGTCCCGTCATCCGATCCGACGAGCTCCTCCGTGGACACCTCGAATTGGATCGGCCAGACAAGGGGCGTGTCCGCCGTTATGGCGGACGTGTATCCACCGATCGAGTATTTGGCGAGGGCGAATGACACCCCGTCCACGTAGCGGGCCAGCGGAGGCAGGATACAGGGGATCTGCATCGGCGGGATCTTCCGGCCTCGCTTGCCGAACCAGAAGATCCGCGGCTCGAGCCTGGGCGTTCCATCGGGCACGGACACGCGGGCCGCATCGAAGATCCCGAGCCGGGGCAGGCCAGAACGGTGGTCCACCTTGATCCAGGACGGACCCTCCTTGATGATGTTCGCGGCGCGCTGGCCCATCGAAACGTCAGTCAACCGGCCGAGGGACGGTGTGCAGTATCCCGACCCGTCCACGGAGGCCGCGCGCTCGCCGAGGCCCGCATCGGGGAGAATGAGAATCTCGCAAGAGTGCGAGAGGAACCCGAGCACCTTTGCGGTGCAGTCAACGTCTAGCATCACACCACCCCGTTAAATCCCCGGAACCGCCACGGCTGGCCCTTGGACCGGAGCTTCGCGTTTGCCTGTTCGATGGCGCCCTGGTAGTTCGCCTGGGCGAGCAAGAGTGACTGCGTAATGTACTCGGTGCCGGCGGCCTTGGCGGCATCGAAAAGTGATCCAATGATGTGCGACGCGCCATAGGTTTGGAGGGATGTTTTCATTTCCCCGATCCCGGCGATCAGTGCCTCTTTCGGGATGGACTGCCAGACCTTTGCAACCCGCCTCACTATGGCGAGCTCGCGCCCGTGGCCCTCGGCGAGATATCCCTGAAGTACAGAGTCAACCGCGAAGTCCACAAAGCAGATCATGGCGCCGGCGATCCCGCCGGCGATCCCTTCGGTGAAGTAGCCGGAGAGGATGGACATGAAACCCTTGCCGGCGCGCGAGAACATGGGCTTAATGAAATCATCCCATACCGTGATCCGTTTCTGGATCGCTTGCTCGGCGCGGTGGAATCTGTGACCGATATTGTTATAGGTGCCGCTGGAATTCCCGTCGTGACGGCACATACAAAATAGGGGAAGTCTCGAGCCGATAGCGGGCACGAGAGGACGGGCCACCTTGACGAACGATACATCATTGATGTTAGGGAGCTCGGGCACCGTCAACGCCCACGTGCGGTTGACCCACTCCGGAGGCCAGCCCTGGCCCTTGCGCCGCTGACGCATCCCGATCCCCTGGACGTTGATCCACTCTCCCGTGCTCGCCACGCCTGGGCCGACGTCCGTTGCCCAATAGGTCAGGAGGTTGAGTTGTCCCGACCTGGGCGTGCTCGAGAAAAGGAGGTCCACGTCCCGGCCGCGCTCGCAGTCATACAGCCCGAGCCGCAGATCCCCGGCGAGGGACCGGACGCCGGCGACGTCGGTTCCGGCCGGGATCGGCGAGAGGGCCGCCGCGCAACGCTGGGCGATCCGGTTCGCCTCGAGCACCTCGGCGATCGCGCCGGGGCTCGCGTCCATCGCCCCCGAGCTCGAGCTCGAGCCGGAGGCAAACGAGAGCGTGCCTCCCGTCGCCGAGCTCGGCCGGTGAAACGTGGTCGGAGCTCGCGTGATCGGCGCGGTGGGGGCCTGTTGCCGCTTGGACCGCTTCACGGCCACGGCCACGCCTCCGGCCGTTGCGAGGCCGGCGACGCCGGCGCCCACGGCGATGATCAGTGCCTTGCTCACACGACCACCTTGCAGTGCCGATTGATGATCCAGGCCATGTCCGTCGAGAACTTATCGAGGCCGGGATAGCTCCCGTCCGCGGCCTTTGCGCGGGTCTTGCGCGAGAACCATTCCTTGATCCTGAAACAGTAGGAAAAGCACGCGGACTTGTCCCGGCCGTCAACGCCCATGAGCCACGCCCACGCATCCCGGTTGATCTCCTGGACGTGGCCGCGGTAGCCGGCGAGGGCCTCCTCCGGCGAGGTGTACGCGCGGAAGGCGTGATAGTACCCGCCGCTGCCCGAGCCTTTCAGGATGGTAAAGAGCTCCCCGTACTCGATCTTGTCCGTGCTCGAGAGCTCGCCCCACAGGTTCCACCAGTAGAGGGGAACCCGGCCAGGGACGTGCCACCCGCCTCCGCGCGCCGCGTGTGCGATGATGATCGCGCGTGCGTCGGCGTTGTCCACCGTCTTTTTGAATGCGGTATTCAGTGTCGTTATGAAGTGCGTGTGCGTGCGAAACGACTTGATCCCGTCGCGGGGCTTGCGGTAGTTGGGTAGGGCTTTGAGCTCGGCGATCTGTCTCGGCGAGAGCTTCGAAACGCTGGTTAGATCCACGGCGCCCTCCTCGGTTTTCTCCCGGCCGATCAGGGCCACGGCCACACCTGTTATTAGGCCGCCGCCCAGGAAGGCGCCGACGCCGGCCGCTATGGTCCGCGCGTCCATCGCCTCTAGATGATCACGTCCTCGGCGAGCCGGGGCGAGTAGGCCGAAACGAACGTATCCGCGCGCCGGATCTTCTCGCCCTCCCTGCCCGTGTCGCTTTCGTCGAGGCGGGTCGCGGCCACGGTTGGATTTGCCTCGCCGATCGGACCGCCGGCCGCGACGGCCGCCTCCCCGATCGCTTTCTGGAGGGCTTTCTTGTCGTGGGCCTGGATCGCGTACAGGATGAGGGCCGTCACCACGACGGCGACGGCGAGCCCCACGACCAGGGCGACGGCGAGCGAGCCGGCCGCGTAGCCGATGCCGGCGCCGATGACGATCCCGGAGGCGAGGCCGATCCCGCCGGCGAGGGCGATTTCATCCCAGTTCACGGTCTGGAGGTCGAGGTTGATCTGGCGGATCTTGGTGGCGAGCTCGGGATTTGTGCTCCCGACGTTGGACGCCACGTTCTCGACGTCCTGATAGAACTTGTCCTCGCGCTTCGCGTAGCGGATCGCCATCCAGACGACGATCACCACGATCGCGCCGATGTGGGCGCCGACGACCGCGCCCACGATCCCCTTTTCGGTCTTTGTGAGCTCGCGGGCCATGCGGGCCTCCTCTTGCTACGGGTGGATGTAGCGCCAGAGCACCGTGTTGGTCTGTGGGAACGAACCGGAGGCGCCCTTCCACGTGATCGGGCCGGGCTTGCCCGTCTTCGGGCCGTTGCGCCGTCCCTCGAGGAGCGAGAACCCGTAGTCCATGCCCTGGCCGGCGACGGTGGGATCCTCCCAGCAGTCGTCGAGGTAGTCGCGGAACGGGTGCTGCTGGACCCACTCGTTGAACATGAGGGCGCCGGGGGCCGAGGCGAGCGAGAGCTCGTCGGAGCTGACCGACGTGCAGATGTTCGCCTGGGAGGCTTGGGCGTTGATCAGGTACGCGCCCTGGATCAGTCCCTCCGGGCTCTTGACCTGGTAGTCCGTGAAGCCCGTCTCCTCCTTCCAGCACGACGCCACGTAGTTCCCGCCCTTGTCCTCCTCGAGCTTCACCAGGAGCAGGTACATGGACACGGCCATCGAATCGACCGTGAAGTCCGCGTGCAGGGCGGTGGGATCGAAGATCCAGTCCAGCGTCCCGATCCGGTCCACGGGGATCGCGTTGGGCCAGAACGAGTCGCGGATCGGGTCCCCGAACAGGAACGCGATCGACTTGTTGATGGGCTGGTTGTTGTTGACGTCGTACTCCTGCTGGTTGATCAGGAGCTCCGTCCGCAGCCGCTCGTACATCGCGATCCCCTTGCCTTTGAGGTCGAAGAGGCTGATGTAGTCGGACTTGTCGTCCTGGCCGGGGCGTGCCACCTCGAGCTTGAACCTCGTGAACCCGCCGGCCACGATGTCCTTGAGCCAGTACTTGGCCGCGTTCGCCACGTCCACCTGCCCGACGATGTGGGCGCCGACGCCGACGCAGTGCCACTTGAGCGTGCCGCCGGCATCCTTCTTGATCGCCATCGAGACGTTCTTGGCCTCCGCGAGTGCCGCCGCCGTGCCGCTCTTGGTCGAGAATGGGCTCTGAAGTGTTCCGAACATCTTTCAACCCTCCTGGGCGCGCGGCCCTACTTGGTGAGGAACTCCCCGATCTTGGTCCGCGTGGCCGGGATGGCGACGCACACCCCGAGGGCCACGACGGCGCCCAGGGCGATCCCGCCGATGATCACGCCGGCGACCGCGGTTCCGCTTGTCTTGCCTGCCATGTCGATCCTCCTTCGATGCGGCTAGTCGTTGGCCGCGACTGCGAGAGCGATGCCGCCGACGATCAGGCCGAGAACCAGGGAGGTCCCCGTGCCGATCACCATGAGGGCCGTTGCGTTGGCGAACGCCTGTCCCCAGTTGACGTTGGACATGAATCAGCCCTCCTCAACGGACTTGTTGATCTTTGCCCATACCGCGACGGTCATCCCGCCGAGCACGATCAGGCCGGCGCCTCCGGTTATGGAGGCGGCCCGGACCACCTTGGACCCGTCGCCGGCGATCCCGGCGATCAGCGGGAAGGCGCCGAGCACGGCGGTTGCCGATCCGAGGGCCATCATGGCGGTGGAGGTCCTGTCGAGTTGCGCGCGGGCCGTCTTGAGCTTCGATATCAGTCCCACGCCTAACCAGTGACATGATAAAACTACCGATTGCAAGGGCAGGGCAGGGCAGTTTGCACACGTTGTAAACGGTCAGTTCACGTCAATAACACTGCGGGAGGATTAGTTCGCGCGGAGCTCGGGAAAGAGGGTCTCGAGGCGACGGATGATCCGCAGTGTGGGGTTGTCGCGGATTCCGCGCTCGAGGCTTGCGATGTACTGGATTGACACCCCGGTCATGCGGGCAACCTGGGCGATGTAGAGTCCTCGAGCTCGGCGAGCTTCGTACAGTCGCCGGCCGAAACTGTGCGCCGGCATGGCGAGGCGGGCCTGGACGTTTTCAGGCTTCACGGCCTTTCCTTTTCTCGGCGAGCTCGCGCACGATCGCCTCCTGGTCTGCGAACCACACGGCGAGGGCCGCCTGGACTTCGCTCACCACGGCCTCCCGCCTCGCCTCCGGCAACCGCCGGAGCTCTTTGTCCACGGCAAAGAGCGTGCCTTTGGCGAGGGCCAGGGACCTGAACTTGTGCTTTCTGGCGATGCCCTCGAGCATGATGCCGAGCTCCTGCAAACTCGTGACTAGCCGGCCCTGCTTGAACGGTCTACTGTGCGCCTGTTTCATGTGCGATGATCCATTTTACCTTGTGGGTTTGTCGGGGATCTTCCAGCCTCCGCGCGGCCTCAAAAACAGAGTCGCCGAAAGTCTGCTTGATCCATCGTAGCTGGACGGCCGAGCCCATGTAGAGGATATAGGAGAATTCCGAGTATTTGCGGATATTGCGATCTAATTGCACGGGGACCTGGGCGGCGAGGTAGAACGACGGGCCGCCGTGCCGGTGGACCTTGATCCGTCTCAGGAGGTCCGGGTCGTAATTGTCGGTCAGGGCGACGCCGGGATCGGACGCCTCGCCGTCGAAGTACACGCCGTAGCGCACGCCCCGGAGCACGCGCCACGCCTCGGCGAGCGTGCGGACTTTCACGACGCCGGCGGGCGCCGGCCTGGGGTCCGGTGTGTCTCGGATGACCGCGCGCCAACCCCTCGAGACGAACCGCTCGGCGAGCGTGCGGATCAGCCACGACTTGCCCGAGCCGGTGATCCCGTAGATCGTGCGCACGTGATAGAGCTCGCGGTGTGCGGGCACGTCTGCCGAGTAGACGACGGGCTCGAGCTCAGACAAACTCGACGCCATCGAGTGCATCCCTCTCGACGTTGCCGGCCGGGGCCGGGGCCGGGGGCACGGCGGGATCGTGGCCGGCCGGGTCCACCTCCTGGATCGGCACGACGTCCTCGGCGGCCTGGGCGGCGGCCTTGCGAGCCCTGGCCGCGCGCACGGCCTCGACGATCGGGGGGATGATCCGGGCGGCCGCTATCTCGGCGAGGTTGATCCAGAAAACGACGCCATGCGGGAGGCGGGCCTGATTCTCGGCGAGGTAGCCGGCGCCCGACCACTCGAGGCCGGCGCGCTCGTCCTCGTCCAGCGGGTCGTGTGCGATGCGAGTGCACACGGCGCTCACGACGCGCACGAGGCCCCGTGTCTCGACGGCCGCGGCGCTCACCTCGGCTTGTGTCGGCCGGTGCGGTGCGTCGTCCTGGGGGCCGTTCTCGAGCTCCTGGGCCTCGTCCTCGGAGAGCACCTCGCCGTCGAACGGTCCCTCCGGGGCCGGGGCCTGGGGTATCTCGCCGAGGCCGTCGCCGAGGTCGTCCGCCGGCGCCCGTGGCGAGGTTGGGGGGGGACCTTCCACGGGCGCCGGGGACGCAGGCGCCGAGGGCGCGGGGCCGCGCGTGGCCCTCTCGTGTGCCGTGGCGCCGGAGTGTTCGCGGGGGGAGGCAGTTCCCCGGCGAGCTCGCCGGCGCAGCTCGGCGTGGAGGGCGCCGCTCAGGCGCTTTCGCTGGACGCCGTGCCGGCGCGCGATCTCGGCGAGGTTCGCGTGCGGGTCCTGGGCGCGGGCCTCGAGGGCCTCGGCAACGGCTCGTTTGAGTTTGTCATTCATTGCGTGCCTGTTTGTTTCCGGTTGCAAACAAGTCGGTCTGCCGGGGGTCACCTCGGCGCCGGCTGCGGCCCTTCCACTCGGCGCACGCCGGCGAGTTCGAGAACACCTCCCCGTAAAGCGGGCAGTTGCACTTGCGATCGAACCGTGCGGGCACGTACTCCTCGCCGGTCCTCGAGCACGTGCCGCACCGTCTAGCCACGGGGCACCTCCGAGCCGGGGACCACGCGGATCAGTTGACGGGCTTTCACGTGGCGGTCGATCACGGCGTCGAACGCCTCGCACGCGTCGCCCAGGGCCACGGGCGGGAGCTCGCCGGTGAGGATGTCGCGGACGACGACGTTGACAAGGTTTTGGTGAGCTCCGAGCAGGAGCAGGATCGCGGCGGCGTGTCTGTTTTCGTCGGTCATGGTTGCCTCCCGTTGCGGTAGCGGTAGCGGCCCTGGGCGACGCGCTCGAGCACGCCGGCCGCGGTCATCTTCGATAGGTGAGAACGGATCAGGGTGCGGGCCTGGGCGTCGAGGGCGCCGAGCTCGTGATACACGTCGCCGGTGGTGAACATGGCCTCCCGGTTCACCTCGAAAAGCGCGCGCACGCGCTGGGCGAGGGGCTCGCGGCCGAGGTAGCGGCGCGCGGTGGCGCGGCCCGTGACGCCGGCCGTGAATCCCTCGATAAACGCCTCGAGGCGGCCGAGGCGCTCGGCCTGGGCGGCGAGCTCGGCGCGCAGGGCCTCGAGCTCGGCGGCGCTCACGATCCCCCTCCGGCCGTTCTCTCGTCGATGGTCTTGATGGCGAGCCGGAGCAGGCCGGCGCACATGGTCACGTTCGTAACTCTGCGCTCGAGCTCCATGCGACGCCGGCGAGGGTAGAGAACCCACAGGAATCGCGCGGGGAGCTCCGAGAGGTAGACCTCGAGGGCGTCGGCCGCATCGAGTGCCTCCTGGCGCGTCATCAGGGGCATGGGCCATGCCTTTTCGCTCACGATGCCTCCTTGTCCTCGGCGCCGATCTCCGGCGGGTCGGAGAACGGGGCCGGCGGTTCGATGCCCAGGCGCCGGAGCTCGGCCTCGAGCCGGCCGAGGTCGTCGGTGAGCAGGATAAGGGCGGCCGTGTTGACGTTCATCGTGTACTTGAGAATCCAGATCCCGAGCCTTGCCACGACGCACTGGACCTGTTTGTACTCGGGAGTCTCTTTCCACCACACGTAACGGGCCATCATGCCTCCTTGTCGCGGGCGCGGGCGCGGGCGCGCGCCTCGAGCTCGTCGATGCGGCGCTTGAGGTTGCGGCACGTCTCGGCGTCGGCAACGGCCCGCTCGAGGTTGGCGAGCGTTGCGCGCGTGGCCTCGAGCTCGGCCTCGAGCACCTTGCAGCGTTTCACGAGCCCATCGATCCGTGCCATTGCGTGCTTGATTGCGGGGTCCTGCATGATTCACCTCGAGGCGGCGGCGAGGGCGGGAGGAGGAGTACTCCCGCCGCCGCCGCCGCCGGCGCCGCGGATCCGGCCGAGTGACCGGCGCTGGGCTGGGGTTAGGTCGTCCTCGAGGCGCTCGAGCCGGCGCTCGGGCTCGCCGGTGGTACTTTCCTCCGGGCCGGCGGTTTGTTTCCTACGGGGCCACGGCGGGAGCTCGAGGCGGTGGCCCTGGCCGGGGGCCTCGAGGCCGCGGGCCACGTCGGCGGCCAGGACGGCCGCCTCGGCGCGCACGTGACGTATAATGTCGCGTAGGTCGAGGACGGACAATCTCGGAATGTCGTATAATGAGCAGGCTGTTAACTTCGGTGTGGACTTGCCCTGGTTAGATAGTTCCCGGCCGAGGTTGTCGAGCCAGCCGGCAAATCCCTCCCGGTAGTGTAGGGCCGCCTGGGCGAACCATGAATCATACACACGGGGCA
>Ga0180432_10009743_pt1 | contig 11647 bp, 1 predicted proteins | sample SS_ome_10_FD_132414 | JGI IMG/M metagenome (GOLD analysis project Ga0180432, IMG submission 132414) | Hypersaline lake sediment archaeal communities from the Salton Sea, California, USA - SS_1_MS_2 metaG | ecosystem: Environmental > Aquatic > Non-marine Saline and Alkaline > Hypersaline >... | reverse complement strand
TCGGCGTTCAACGACCATTCGGTATCGGGTACCCCATGGGGACGGCTGTGCACCTGGAACTTCCAGCCAGCGCCGGTCTCGAGGGGATGCATGGTGAGCTGGACTTCGCGGGAAGCCTTCTCGGGCAAAATGATCGGCTCGTAGAAGAACACCTCCCGCACGCGGGCGGGCACGCCGGCGGCCGCCAGCGCCATCGTGGCGTAGGTCGCGCCGGGAACGACCACTGTCCCGTAGATGACGTGATCCGCCAACCATGGTTGTGTTCTGGCCGAGAGCACGGTGGTGTAGACGGTGTCTCCGGATGCGAGATCCTTTGCGCTACCGAGGATGCCGGATACCCGGAGGCCATCAGAACCGGCGATCGTGACCACTGACGTCTTGGGCCAGTAGCGGCGCCGCTGGAACGGATAGGTGGGCAGTTCGATCCTGCGGGACGGCCCGTGCTGGATGGCGGCGAAGTCCGGCCGATGCCCGCTGACATAGGCCGAGGCCACCGCTTCGGTAATCTGCCGACGTGCGTCGGTGCCCTTGCGCAGCGACGCAATCACCCGCGGAGCGGGCGAGGACTCCGGCCAGATCTGTAGCGCGGCAGCGGTCAGGACCGGCTGCGGGCCGATTTCCATCACCACCGAACAGCCCAGTGAGGCCACGGTTCGGACACTTTCGGTGAACTGCACGGGCTGGCGGGAATGCCGCCGCCAGTACGGCGCGTCGAGCGGTGTTCCGGCGGTGATGACCGAGCCGGTCCGGTTGCAGATCAGTGACCGGGTTGGTGCGGCGTAGTCGAATTGCGCCGCAATGGATTCGAACTCATCCAACACCGGATCGAGCAGTTCTGAGTGGAAAGCGTGTGAGGTCTCCAGCCAGGTGCAGCGGGTGCCGTCATCGCTGCAGACCGCGACGATCTGTTCCAGATCATCGCCGGGACCGGACAGTACCGTGTTCCGGCCGTTGTAGGCGGCCACCGAGACCCGCGGAAACTTCTCGGCGGCGGCCAGCACGTATTCCGGGTCGGCGAATACCGCGACCATTCGGCCGCCGGTCGGCAGGCTGCCGAAGAGCCGGCCTCGTTCGGCGATCAGCCGGGCACCGTCCTCGAGGCTGAACACGCCGGCCACGCATGCCGCCGCGTACTGGCCCACGCTGTGGCCGAGCACCGCGTCCGGCTCGATACCCCACGACTGCCACAGTCGGGCCAGGCCCATTTCGACGGCGAAGATCGCGGGCTGGGCGAACGCGGTGTGCCGCAACGTCTGCGCGGCTTCCCGGTCACGGGACAGCAGCACATCGAGGAGCGGACGGGGCAGCGTCGGGTCGACGGCCTGCGCGCACCGCCGCACGATGTCGGCGAATACCGGCTCGGCCTCGAACAGTTCGCGGGCCATCCCCGGATACTGGCTGCCCTGCCCGGGGAAGAACCACGCGGTGGTGGGCGGGTCGGCGCAGTCGCCACGCACGATGCCCGGTCGCATCCGGTTCGCTGCCAGATCGTCCAGCAGCATGCCGGCCTCTTCGGCGGAATCGGCCACCACCGCGGCGCGGTGCTCGAAATGCGAGCGTCCCGCGCCGGCGGTGAAACAGACATCGCCGATCGGTACCTCGGGATGGGCCGCCAGCCAGGCCGAGTAGCGCTGCGCCACCGCGACCAGACCGGCGGCGGACCGTGCGGACAGCGGCAGGACGCCGGGCTGTCCGGGTGCGGGCTGTGGCGCGGTGTCGACATCGGTGTCGTCGGCCCCGGATGGTGGTGCCTCTTCGATCAGCACGTGCGCGTTGGTGCCGGTGAACCCGAACGAACTGACTCCGGCCCGTCGCGGTCTGGCGGTGGTCGGCCAGGGTGTCGGCCGGTCTACGACGCGTACCGGTAGCGCGTCCCACGGAATATGCGATGACGGGTGGTGGAAGTGCAGGTTCTGTGGCACAAGCTCGTGTTGTAGCGACAAGACGACCTTGATCAGGCCGGCGATCCCCGCAGCGGACTCCAGGTGCCCGATATTGGTCTTTGCCGATCCGATCAGCAGCGGCCGGTCCGGTGCACGACCGGCGCCGTAGACCGCCGCGGCCGCCTGTACCTCGATAGGGTCACCCAGTGGGGTGCCGGTGCCGTGCGCCTCGAGGTAATCGACGTCCCCGCCGCCCAGACCGGCGCGGGTCAGCGCGGCGCTGATGAGTCGTTGCTGGGCACCGCCATTGGGGACCGTGAGGCCACTGGATGCACCGTCGGAGTTGACCGCGGTGCTCCGGATGACCGCGCAGATCCGGTCGCCGTCGCGCTGGGCGTCACTGAGCCGCTTGAGCACCAGGACCCCGCAACCCTCGCTGCGGGCGTAGCCGTCGGCCGCCGCGTCGAAGGTTTTACACCGGCCGTCGGGGGACAGCATCCGGGCACGGGACGCGGCGACGGTGGACGCCGGACTCAGCAGCACGTTGACCCCGCCGGCCAGCGCGAGGTCACAGTCGCCGGAGTGCAGGGCCTGACCGGCCTGATGCACAGCGACCAGCGAGGAACTGCATGCGGTGTCCACCGCAACCGCCGGCCCTTCCAGGCCGAGGGTGAAAGCGACCCGACCGGAGATGGCATTGAGCGCATTGCCGGTGATGAAATGCGCTTCCAGACTCTCGACCGAGTCGTTGGACAGCAGCAGCGAGTACTCGTTCGCCGCCACCCCGACGAACACGCCCGTCCGGCTGCCGCGCAAGGTGGCCGGACCGTACCCGGCTCGCTCGAGGCCCTCCCAGGCGATCTCGAGCATCAGGCGTTGCTGCGGGTCGATCCAGACGGCCTCGCGCGGGGAAATGCCGAAGAACTCCGGGTCGAATCCGTCGACGCTGTCCAGGTATCCGCCGCTGCGGGTATAGATCTTGCCCGGCGTCTGCTGGTCGGGGTCATAGAACTCGTCGATGTCGAATCGGTCCTCGGGGATTTCGCGGATCGCGTCCACCCCGCCGGACAGCACCTCCCAATACGCATCCGGATCCGGCGATCCGGGAAAACGACAGGCCACCGCGATGATGGCGATCGGCTCGTCGGCCGCCGCGGTCGCCAGTGAGGCGGGCCGGACCGGTTCTCTGCCGCCCGCCTTCTCATTGAGGCTCAGCACGTCGGTCAGCAGGTAATCCGCCACGTCGGAGAGCCTGGGGAAGTCCATCGCCAGCGTGGCCGGCAGCTCATGGCCGACCGCCTGTTGCAGTCGGCTCCGCAGTTCGACCGCCATCAACGAGTCCATGCCGAGATCGAAGAACCCGGCCTCTTCGCGGATCTCGGCCGCATCGATCCGCGTCACCTCCGCCACGGTGTCCCGGAGGTAGTCCAGGACGAGTTTCCTGCGCTGCTGCACCGGAGCTGTGGTGAGGGTCTCCACCAGACGGGTGCGTCCCGCGGATTCAGTCGCCGGACCTGCCGAGTCCGGCACTTCGGCGGCCACCCCGGCCAGCAGTGAACGCCGACCCACCTGAAGGTAGATCGGCAGGAATCGGGCCCAGTCGATCCGCGCCACCACGGCCTGCGCGGTTCCCGGTGTTTGGCCGGCGGCCATGGCGTCGGCCATCCCGGCCAGGGCGTCGGCGGGTGACAGGGTTCGGATACCGCGCAGCTCCAGCTGTGCGCGGGCGTCCGGGTCGGCCATCCCGGCCGACCAGGGGCCGAAGTTGATGCTGATTCCGGGAATCCCCTGCTCCCGGAGTCGCCAGGTCAACCCGTCCAGGAAGGCGTTCGCCGCGCTGTAGGCACTCTGGCCGAAGCTTCCCCACACGGCGGAGATCGAGGAGGTGCACCCGAAGAAGTCCAGCGGCAGCCCTACGACAGCTTCACTCAGATACCAAGCACCCCAGACTTTTCCGGCGAAAACCCGGTCGACTTCGGCGCTGTCCAGCGAGCCCAGATCGGTCGTGCTGTTCTCCCCCGCGGCGTGGACGATGCCGGCCAGCGGTGGGAGTTCGGCCTGCAGCGTGGCCAGCAGTCGGGCGACATCATGCGGATCGGCGACATCGGCCGCGATCACCCGGATGGCGCAGCCGTGCAGGTCCTGCAGGGCCTCGATACGCGCCGTCGCGGTGGCACCGGGCGCGCGGCGGCTGGTCAGCACCAACTGCCCGGCACCGTGGGAGGCCAGGTATCCCGCGATCTCCAGCCCGAGGGCGCCCAGCCCGCCGGTCACCAGATATGTTGCATCCGAGCGTAACTGCAGGGACTCCGGGTGGGGATTCCCCGAGCGCCGGACCAGCCGCGGAACGTGGACGGCGTGAGCACGCAATGCGACCTGATCCTCGTCCGGCGAGGCCGTGGCGAGCCGGTCAACCAGTTCTCGCCACTCATCGGTACCGCCGGCCGTCAGATCGGCGAGCCCGCCCCAGATCTGCGGGTACTCCAGTGCGGCCACCCGGCAGAATCCCCACAGGCTGGTTTGTTCGGGTGCCACGGTGTCCGAGCCGATTACTCGTTGCGCGCCGCGGGTTATCACCCAGATCGGTAGTCGGATCCCGGCTGCGGCAGCCGCCCGGAAGAGTCGCTGGGTGCCGCCCAGCACGTGGTGCTGCATCCGCAGCAGAGACCGCATCGGCGATCCGCCGACCGGCGTCAGCGCCGCCAGGTTCAGGATGCGTAACCCCGGCTCTTCTTCCGCGGCGGTGCGCAACCCGTCGATCAGGGCCTGTTCGTCGGCATCGGATCCCGGCAACCCGAGCACCCGGTGCCGGTGGCCGGCGGCGGTCAGTGCGCCCACCACTGATTCGATGATGCCGGCGTCATCGCCGATCAGCAGGAAGGCCGCTGCCGGGACGGCGCCCCCGGGGGAGGTCGGCTCGGATGACTCCCAGCGGATTTCGTACCGCACATCAGCGATCGACTGCGCACTTCGCTGTCGGTTATGTTGTGCAGCAAGCTTATTGAGCACATCGGTGGTCGTTCGAGTTCCGGCGTCGCCGTCGAGTAGTTTCGCGAGTTCCGCGATCCGGCCGTCCTCGAGCAGCCCGAGGGTTTCGGTGCGCGCGGCGGTATCCGGACCGCGGGAGAGGGCGGGCGAGTGGGTGGTAGCGCCCGGCTCATCCTCGAACCAGTACCGACGGTGCTCGAAGGGGTAGGTCGGCAGGTCGACCTTATACGCCGGTTCGCCGATGACCGCCGCGAAATCGGGCAGCAGTCCGGCGGTGTAGGTCCCCGCGAGGGCTTCGGTGATCTGACGTTGGTCGGCGACGGTCCGGCGCAGCGAGGGGATCGCCCGCGGCGTGGTTGTCGGGTCCGGCCAGGCCCGCAGGGCGGCGGCGGTCAGGACCGGTTGCGGGCCCACCTCCACGAGCAGTTCGCAGCGCAGTTCGGCCAGGGTCGCCACCCCCTTGGCGAACTCGACCGGTCGGCGCGCGTGCCGGCGCCAGTAGGCACCATCGAGGGTTGCATTGCGCCCGAGGGCGGCTCCGGTCCGGTTGCAGACCAGAATCCGCTGTGGCGCTTCGAATTCGAAGCGATTCGCATAGGCCTCGAACTCATCGAGGGCAGGGTCCAGCAGTGCCGAGTGAAATGCGTGGCTGGTGTCCAGCCAGTCACAGCGGACACCGTCGGCGGTCAATCGGTTCACCGCCTGTTGCAGGTCGGGGCCGGGCCCGGACAGTACGGTGTTGGCTCCGTTGAAGGCGGCCACCGACAGGCTCGGGAACTCATCGGTGAACTGCTCGACGCGGTCCGCGTCGGCGAAGATCGCCGACATTCGACCACCGGCCGGGAGACCGCCGAAGAGTCGGCCCCGCTCGGCCAGGAGCCGGGCGCCGTCCTCGAGGCTGAACACGCCGGCCACCCCGGCCGCCGCGTACTGGCCGACGCTGTGTCCCAGGACCACGTCCGGTTCGAAACCCCACGACTGCCACAGTGCGGCCAGTCCCATCTCCACGGCGTATATCGCGGGCTGCGCATGGCGGGTCTGCTGCAGGGTCTCGGCGGCGTCGGGGTGGCTGTCCGGATCGAATATCACCTCCAGCAGTGGGCGCTGGAGAATGTCGGCGACGGCATCCGCACACCGGGTCATGGTCGCGGCGAACACCGGTTCGCGATCGAACAACTCGCGGGCCATCCCGGGGTACTGGCTGCCCTGACCACCGAACAGCCAGGCAGTCTTCGGAGCGTCGACGCAGTCGCCGCGAACCAGACCGGGGGCCGGCCGGTCGTCGGCCAGCGCACCGAGTAGTTCGCGGGCGGACTCGAGCGAGTTGGCCACCAGTGCGGCCCGGTGCTCGAAGTGCGTGCGGGCTGTCCCGGCGGTGAGACAGACATCGGCCAGGGTGGCCTCGGGGTGCCGGTGGATCCACTGCCGGTAGTTCTCGGCGGTCTTCGCCAGGGCGGCCGGGGTGCGTCCGGACAGCGGCAGGACCATGAAGCGGGACGGGTCAACCGGCGCGGCCGCGGCCGAGGATGACGGCTCGGGGGCCTCTTCCAGGATGACGTGTGCATTCGTACCGGTGAACCCGAAGGAACTGACTCCGGCGATCCGCGGCCGGTCGGTGCGCGGCCAGTTCCAGGACTCCGCCACCACCCGCACCGGGATCCGGTCCCACGGGATGTGCGGCGACGGAGTCCGGAAGTTCAGGTGCTTGGGCAGTTCCTGGTGTTCGAGCGCGAGCACCACCTTCAGGACGCCGGCGACGCCGGCGGCGGCCTCGAGGTGGCCGATATTCGTTTTGGCCGATCCGATGAGCAGCGGCCGGCCGGCGTCGCGGCCCCGGCCCAGCGCGGCGGCCGCGGCCTGGACCTCGATGGGATCGCCCAGCGATGTCCCGGTCCCGTGAGCTTCCAGATAGTCGATATCGGCGGGCGCCACATCCGCGCGCTCCAGCGCTTCGGTGAGTACCCGTTGCTGGGCGACTCCGTTGGGCACGGTCAAGCCCCCCGATGCGCCATCGGAGTTGACCGCGCTGCCCCGGATCACCGCACGAATCCGGTCGCCGTCGCGGATCGCGTCCTCCAGGCGCTTGATGGCGATGACACCGCAGCCCTCGCCGCGGACATAGCCGTCGGCCGCGGCGTCGAACGTCTTGCACCGGCCGTCGGGGGCGAGCATCCGGGAGTGCGAGAACGTGATCATGGTCGCCGGGCTGAGCAGGACATTGGCTCCGCCGGCCAGTGCGAAATCACATTCGCCGAGCCGCAGCGCCTGGCACGCCTGGTGAATCGCCACCAGCGAGGAACTGCAGGCCGTGTCGACGGTGACGGCGGGGCCGTGCAGTCCCAGCCGGTAGCTGATCCGGCCCGCCCCGGCGGCGGCGGCCGTACCGATCGCCATATAGGCCTCGATCTGCGGGTAGGTCAGGGCGTCGGAGGCCATTCCCAGGTAGTCGTGGGTGGATAAACCGACGAATACGCCGGTGCGGGTATTCGCCAGGGAGGTCGGCGCGGTGCCGGAATGCTCGACTGCCCGCCATGCGGTCTCCAGCAGCAGCCGATGCTGCGGGTCCATCCAGGTGGCCTCGCGGGCCGAGATACCGAAGAACGGGGCGTCGAACCCGGAGACGTCGTCGACGAAACCGGCGCGCCGGGTGACGACCTTCCCGGGCGCGGCCGGATCGGGGTCGAAGAACTCGTCGGCGTCCCACCGGTCCCGCGGGACGTCCGATACCGCGTCCCGGCCGTCGTGCAGCAGCCCCCAGTACTGGTCGGCGTCCGCTGAGCCGGGCAGCCGCGCGGCGTAGCCGACGATCGCGAAGCGGGGCGCCCGTTCCGACGGTTCTCCGGCGATTGCCATGAAGTTGCGCTCCCCGCCTCGGCCGATGATGTTGCGATGCCTCGCGGGAAAGGTTTTCACCGCCGGAACCATCTCTCGGGCGGCCACGGCGCCGGACCTGGCCAACGAGTCTCCCGGCGGCCAGTATCGCATGTGCGTTGCTGGCCGGGCGGCGGCCTCCGGTCAACCGCCGGACGGTCCGGGGCCGGGGTTTTCACGGGTACCAACGATGGCCGCCGGCCCGGCGCGGTGCGGGTCCGCCGGCGCATCGGTGGTGTCACGCCCGCAGGGGCTATGTTGGTTCGGCAGCAGTGGGTGCTGGCTCTGCGCCGCGGCCGGGAGGAGTCGGGAGGAAAATATTGCGGATCGGGAAGATTACGGTCGGCACAATCGACGATTGGACGCCGAGCCCTGGCGTGGTGATCTCCTGGCGCCCGACGAGTGCCGCAGTCGAGAAAGCCCGACGGGCCCCGGTCAGCAGGGTGCCGGTCAGCTATATGCAGGCACAACACATTCGCGGCGTCCACGAACAGAACGCTGCGGGCCTGGACTATTCACGGCAGATCATCGCAACCTGTGAAGTGCCAGGCCAGTGCGATATCTCGGCAATGAACGTCGCCCTCAACGAGTATCTGCGTCGCCATGACACCTACCGAAGTTGGTTCGAATACTCCGGTGCCGGCGATATCGTCCGGCACAGCATCACCGATGCGGCGGATATCGAATTCGAGCCGGTGAATCAGGGCGAAATGACCGCCGAGGACGCCCGTAAACACATCGTCGACATACCGACTCCGCTGGAGTGGGGCTGTTTCTCTTTCGGCATCGTCCAGAGTGCCGACCACTTCGACTTCTATGCCGGTATCGATCATGTCCACGGGGACGCGGCGCTGATCGGGATCACGATGCTCGAGGCGCATGGAATGTACTCCTCGCTGGTGGCCAGCGGGCAGCCCATGGCACTGCCCCCCGCCGGCAGTTTCGACGAGTTCTGTCTCCATGAACGCGACTGCACGGCGGATCTCACCGCTGATTCGCCGGAGGTGCGCGCCTGGATCGAGTTTGCCGAGAACTGCGATGGCAGCCTGCCCGAGTTCCCGCTGCCGTTGGGCAACCCGCTGCAGCCGACCCGCGCCGATATGGCCGGCGAGATGCTGATGGACTCCGCCGAGACCGCCGGATTCGAAACGGCCTGCGCTGCGGCCGGGGTGCGCTTCGTCGGCGGTCTGTTCGGGTGCGCCGCCCGGGTCGAACATGAACTCACGGGTGCGGCTACGTACTACGGGCTCACGCCCAGGGACACCCGGAGAACATCGGACAACTTCTCGACCCAGGGCTGGTTCACCGGACTGGTTCCGATCACCGTGCCGATCGCCGCGGCATCCTTCGGTGAGGCTGCCTGGGCGGCGCAGCAGTCTTTCGATTCCGGTCTCAATCTGGCCAGGGTGCCGTACTACCGGGTGCTGGAATTGGCACCGTGGCTGGATCGGCCGCGCCCCAACTTCCCGGTCTCGAACTTCCTGCACGGTGGGGCCGCACCCCTCAACGCGGTGCTGGCGGCGGCGGATATGGGATACGCGAACAACATCGGTATCTACTCCGACGGCCGGTTCTCCTATCAGTTGACCATCTACGCATTCCGGTATGAGGCCGGTACCGCGATGTCGGTGTTGTATCCGGACAACCCGGTTGCCCGGAAATCGGTCGCCCGGTACATCGCGGCGATGAGGTCGGTCTGTAGGCAGGTCGCCGCCGGCGGGGACTGGGGGCGTGGTGTCTAGCCGATCTCGGAACTGTGCGGCTTGATCCCATGACCGGGGTCTGTGCGGTCCGACGGTGCCGGAGGCCGGTATGCGGCGGTTAGCCGACGTGGTGGTGCGGTGGCCGTACGCGGTCATCATGCTCTGGGTTGCGATGGCGGTGGCGCTGCCGCTGGTATTGCCGAGCCTGAACGAGATGGCGCAGAAGAATCCGCTCGCGATGTTGCCCGGCGACGCGCCGTCCAGTGTCGCCGCCCGGGAGATGACCGACGCCTTTCAGGAATCGGGTACCGACAATCTTCTGCTCGTGGTGCTGACCGACGAGCGTGGGCTCGGCCGCGCCGAGGAAGCCACCTATCGGGAACTGGTGGAGGCGTTGCGCCGCGACCAGCGCGCTGTCGTGACGGTGCAGGAATTCCTCGGAACACCATCCCTGCGTCCACTGTTGACGAGCCAGGACAACAAATCCTGGGTGCTCCCGGTGGGTCTGGCCGGTGCGCTGGGCACGCCGCAGTCCTACGCGGCCTTCAACCGCGTCGCCGATATCGTCCGACAGAGCACCGAGGGAAGCGGACTCGACGTGCACCTTGCCGGACCGGCGGCCACCGTCGCCGACCTGACCGTCGCCGGTGAACGGGACCGGAGGCCGATCGAGATCGCGATCGCCGTTCTGGTGCTCCTGGTCCTTCTCGTGGTGTACCGCAACCCGATCGCCATGCTGCTGCCGCTGATCGGGATCGGGACATCCCTGGTGATCGCTCAGTCCGTGGTTGCCGGGGTCTCCGAGTTCACCGGCCTCGGGGTGTCGAATCAGGCCATCATTCTGCTGAGCGCGATGATCGCCGGTGCCGGAACGGATTACGCGGTGTTTCTGATCAGCCGCTACCACGACTACGTGCGGCGCGGCGAACGCTCTGATGATGCGGTTCGACAGGCGCTGACCTCGGTGGGCAAGGTGATCACCGCATCGGCGGCCACCATCGGTGTCACCTTCCTCGCGATCAGCTTCGCCCGGATGGGCGTGTTCTCCACCGTCGGGGTGTCATCGGCGATCGGGGTCGGCGTGGCGTTCCTGGCCGCGGTCACATTACTCCCGGCGATTCTCGTCGTCATCGGGCCGCGCGGCTGGATCAAACCCCGGCGTGAGCTGGCCGCGCGGTTCTGGCGGCGTTCAGGTATCCGGATCGTGCGCCGGCCGCGGGCCCATCTGCTGGCCAGTGTGCTCATCCTGGTGCTGCTGGCCGGCGTCGCCGGGTTCCCGCGATACAACTACGACGATCGCGAGGCGGTGTCCCCGGCGGACCCCAGTTCGGTGGGATATGCGGCGCTGGAACGGCATTTCGACCTCAGCCAGTTCGTTCCGTCCTACGTCCTCATCCAGTCGCCGCGCAGTCTGCGCACGCCGCGGGCCCTGGCGGACATGGAGCAAATGGCGGAACGCATCAGCCAACTGCCGGATATCCGGATGGTCAGCGGAATCACCCGACCGCTGGGGGAAGTTCCGCAGGAATTCCGGGCCACCTACCAGGCGGGTCTCGTCGGTGACCGGCTCAGCACCGGTTCGGCGATGATCGCCGACAATATGGACGATCTCACCCGGCTGGCCAGCGGCGCGGACAACCTGGCGGGCGGCCTCGGCGATGTGCGAATTCAGGTCAGCGATATCGCCACCAGCGTCCAGCGGATGATCGACGCCTTCGCCGCGTTGCGGAACCAGTACGGCGGGGACAAGCTGGTCCAGAACGTCGAGGTCGCGGCGAAGCTCGTCACCGCGATCAACGAGTTGGGCAACTCGATCGGCGTGAGTTTCACCGCCGCCATCGACCTGTTCGCCTGGGTGGCGCCGGTGCTGATGGCGCTGCAGGGAAATCCGGTGTGTGACCTCAACCCGTCGTGCACCGAAACCCGCGGGAACCTTCAGCGCATGGTCGACGCCCGCAGCGGCGGCGGTCTGGACAAGATCAACGGGTTGGCACAGCAGTTGGAGTCATTGCAGGACAAGCAGTCGCTCAATGCCGCGCTGGCCGAATTGGGTGGCGCGTTCACCGACGTCACCACGGTGATGAAGTCGATGGGGCTGGACACCCCCGGGGGGGCGGAGATCACCCTGACCGAAGCCCGGCAAGGAGCCGATCGCGCTGCCGTCGGCAGCCAGGATGTGGCTGCCGGGGTGCATCAAGTCGT
>Ga0180432_10009742_pt1 | contig 11649 bp, 9 predicted proteins | sample SS_ome_10_FD_132414 | JGI IMG/M metagenome (GOLD analysis project Ga0180432, IMG submission 132414) | Hypersaline lake sediment archaeal communities from the Salton Sea, California, USA - SS_1_MS_2 metaG | ecosystem: Environmental > Aquatic > Non-marine Saline and Alkaline > Hypersaline >... | reverse complement strand
GTCCGCGCCAAACAGCGCTGCAGTAGGCTTCACCAGCGTCCGGAACTACACACTGGAAACCGTCGGGCAGACGTTGATGCACGAGGTGGGCCATAACCTGAACGCCCTACACAGCGTCGCTCCGTCGAGTCACCAGTGCAGGATCATTGGCTTCATTCCCTTTGGCGTAACCGGCCCCGGCATCATGGGGCGAACGTCGGATCGGAACCTGAGGACGAATTGTTTCGGAGCAACGAGCTCGAGCGATACGGCGAAACGAAACCTCACCCGAATCGCCGAAACGGTGCACGGCCTAGCCAATCCCTAATCCACGGATCACACGCACCGGCTAGGACACCCAAGAGGGGCGGCAGTCATCTGCCGCCCCTCAATCAAGGTTGACGGTCAGCGGACCATTCTCGCACGCATACGCCAAACAGCGAAGGCAAGAAGAATCGAACCGAACAGGGTCAGGTATGCGATGTCCAGGAAGAGCGTCGGCGCATCTCCCTGCATGATTCCGCGGACAAGCTGCACACTGCGGTAAAGCGGCGTGTAGGAAGCGAACGTAGCGAGGGCGGGCGGAAAACTTTCGGCAACCGGGAAGAACACGTCGCTGAAGAGGAACGAGGGTGTGAGGAACAGCGTGAAGTAGTAACTGAACAGGTCGATCGTGGGCACGACGGAGGTAAAGGCAAGTCCCAATGCCGCGAAGGCAAAGCCCACCAGGGCCAGCGCAGGGATGACGGCGAAGAACCTCGCATCGAGGGTCGTTCCAAAGGCCAGCGTGACCAGAAGAAAGACACCGCCGTAGATCACGGCGCGGGTCACCGCCCACAGAGCCTCCCCGATCGTCACGTCCTCGATGCCAACGGGTGTTGCGATCGTGGCGTCATAGATCCTGCCGAAGTGAAGCTTGACGAACACGTTGTAGGTGGTCTCGAACGAAGCGCCGTTCATGGCCGAGACGGCAATCAGGCCAGGAATGATGAACGAGAGGTAACTGCCGTCAAACGCTCCACCGGTACTCACGTAGTAGCCCACACCAAGGCCAAGACCCAGGAGGTAAAAGACCGGCTCGAAGAAGTTGGGGAGCAGACCGTAGAACCAACGATCTCGGTACACCCAGGCGTTGCGCAACCAGACGCGCCCGATGCTGGCGAGGTGACCCGTCATTCGCGTAACCCGTGCCCCGTCAAATGAAGGAACAGATCCTCGAGGCTGGAGGGGCGAACGAAGGTGCGGTTGGCGTCCACGCCCTCACCGAGCACATACGCCAGCGCCGCGGCACCATCCTCGACGAACACGTGCACCCGCTCTCCTGAACGCACCAGATGGTGCTCGACACCGTTCGCGAGCTTCTCGAAAGGCGCATCCGCACCGTCCCTGACTCGACTTTCGAGCACGAAGGCTGGAAGGGAAGCTCGAATCAGGTCACGGGGCGTACCCTCCGCGACGATGCGGCCCTGGTCCATGATCAGCAACCGGTCACACAACCGCTCAGCCTCATCCATGTAGTGCGTACTCATCAGTAGCGTCGCGCCACCCGCCTTGAGTTCCTCCATCTTGTTCCACAACGTGATGCGAACCTGCGGATCCAAACCGGTCGTCGGTTCATCAAGAATCACGAGTTCGGGATCTGCAACCAGTCCTCGAGCCAAAGTCAGGCGTCGTTTCATGCCGCCCGACAACGCTCGAACCTCGACCTTTGCCTTGCCTTCCAGCTCAGCGAACCGGAGAAGCTCGTCCGCCTTCTCCCGCGCCTTCGACGGCGATGCCCCATGAAAGCGTGCAGTCAGGCGCAGGTTGTCCCGGACGTTGAGCTCCTCATCGAGGTTGTCGATCTGCGGAACGACACCGAGCTTTCCTTTGATGCTGCGGGCTTCTCGCCCACTCTGCATCCCGAACATCGTGAGTTCACCGGAGGTGGGGGGTGTGACCTGGTAGAGCATCCGCATGGTCGTGGACTTCCCTGCCCCGTTGGGACCGAGCAGCCCGAGCACCTCACCGGGTTGCACATCGAAACTGACGCCATCGACGGCGGTGAATGAGCCATAGCGCTTCGTCAGCCCTCGGGCCTCCACGACCGGACGTGTACCCGCTGACCGAACCGTCACGATGCTCGACAATTCGTTTGCATGCGTTGCATCACGGCGGGAAGCCTACCCCGCTTGCGTCGTATGAACATCACGGACTCGCAATGTCTGGGCAACATCGGCAATCGCGCCTGCGAGTTCCGCCTCAGAAACGTAGCGCGCCATTTCGGGTCGACCGGCGAGCGTCGCAAGAAAATCGAAGTCGGCCGCACCCGTCCCGATGGGTATCAGGGTCACGCCTCGGGCTCGCGCGAGGCGTGCCGCCTCGAGTGCTGCTTCGCGATCGTCCGGCACACCGTCACTGATGAGAACCAGTACTTTCCTACCAAACCGAAATCTCATGCGTCCCATCGCCGTCCTCAGGCCCTGCGCCATCGCGGTACGTCCGAACGGTCGCAACGCATGGAGCCTGCGCCAGAACCGGTGTGCATCAAGCCCCGCTCCCGTGATTACCTCAGCCGACCCAGCGAACGCGACTGCACCCACGGCGTAGTCCCGCTGCACCGCTTCGAGAAAGAACCGCAGTGCACCCTCCCGAAGGGCGTTCATCTTTCCGGGATCCGCCATGCTCGTGGAGTGATCTAGGACCAGGTACACCACGCCGCGAAGGTTTCGGCGTGGGATTAGCGAGGTTGCGACGCGCCTCACCAGACCTCCCGTGGGTTCCTGCGCCTCGGCTTCGACGGCGACTGCAATCTCTGCGGGATCGCGTTCTCTGGCTTCGGTCCCGTGACTCATGGGCCTACGATACGCAAGGCGGTCGCCTCGTCAAGTTGGCCTAGTTGGGGTGCATGCGTGCGCGAACTACGCCTGGCCAGGAACGGCGTTCGAACTGAGCCGAAAGCGGAAGATTACGACGAGAAGCAGTAGCGAGGCGACGAATCCCGCCAGGCTCATGGCCGTGAAGCCAGAAATCGCGAACACCGCTCCTCCCGTGATGGTCGACGCTGCAGAGACCAACCCCATCGCGAGGTCGGTAACGCCTTGGGTTGCGGCTTTCTCCCGCGCCGAGAGGTAATCGCTGAGCATCGCGCTACCCGCGACGTAACAGAGGTTCCAGCCGTACCCCAACAAGAAGAGGGCAATGAAGATCGGCACGAACGCTGGGGAGAGAGGGGCAAGTATGCAGGAGAGCGCCAGGATCAGGCCTCCGACGACGATTACGGGTTTCCTTCCCCATCGGTCCGCGGCATAGCCGGACAGAATCGAGAAGGCAAACATCCCGAGCGTGTGCCCTGAGAACACCAGCGAGATCAGTGACAGCGAGTGATCGTGCGAATGCATGTGAAGCGACGTGATGCCCATCAGCATGACCATCACGCCTTGCGAGATCACGAGCACGATCATGGCCGTCACCACTCCAGGGTCGGCCGCCAACTCACGCCAGGAGCGGGCGGGTAAAGCCTCAAGATTGTCGGAATCAGGCGACTCGAGCTGCGCAGCCAACAGGCCGGGCTCGGGTCGCAGAAAGGCATAGAACGCAGCAGCAGCGGCGATGTACAGAACGGTCGCAGCAATGTACGGACCCGCGAGCGCGCCCATCCCAAGTGAGGCTGACCAGGCTCCCGTCGGCGCGACGAGCGCGGGGCCCAGCACGGAACCGACCGTACCGGCCGTGACTACGACGGCCACCGCGCGCCCCCTGCGGACTTTGGGCACGATCTCGGCAGCCGTGAAACGCGCAAACCGGACCGCTGCACTTGCCGTTCCAGCAATTGCAAGCGCTGCAAGCAGCAGGCCCAGCTCACCCATCATCACGGCCACACTCGCTGCCGCCATGCCCACGACGCCAATCGCTCCCGCGAGGGTCATGCCGTTCCTTCGCCCGAATCGCGATACGAGGAACGCAACCAGGAGGGCGGTGAGTGCGCCACCGACCTGGAATGCGGCTCCCGGGAAACCGGCCATCCAGGTTCGTCCACTGAGCTCAGCTCCGACGATGGCCGCCACTGTCGTCGTCGCAATCAGGCCCGCTGAACCCAGCGAGTTCGCGAGGAAAAGGCCGGTCATGATGCGCGCCTCGGCGCGAGCGGTATTCACAGCGGAGAGCCTACCCCGCGCCCCTCACAAATCGCTCCACGGCTAGGATGAGGGGATGCTGATTCACCCCGACGCCCTCTTCCCTCCGCGAGCGGGAACCGTGACGCGTCAACTGATTGACGTCCGCTCCCCAGGTGAAGTGGCGCAGGGATCGATGCCAGGCGCCCTCAGCATCCCCATCCTCGAGGATGACGAACGACACGCCGTAGGCGTCCGCTACGCCCAGGACGGTCAAACGGCAGCCATCGAGGAAGGCCGGCAGCAAACTGAGGCAGATCTCGAGCGCCGCACGCAGGCATGGCGTGAGGCGGCCCAGGCACAACCCAGTGCGTTCTTCTGCTGGCGCGGCGGTCTTCGAAGCGAACTCGCGCAGCGTTTCGCCGCGGTTGCCGACACCCCGCGCGTCGCAGGAGGCTACAAGGCGATTCGGGCTTACCTGATGGGTGAACTTGCAGCGAATCTGGCAAGGCGATCGCCATTCGTGGTGACGGGACCCACCGGTAGTGGCAAGACCGATGTGATTCGTGCCATGGCCGACCAACCTTCCTGGCTTGCGCTCGATCTCGAGGCAGCCGCGGAGCATCGTGGTAGCGCATTTGGCGGGCTCGGTCCTCAACCCTCTCAGGCCACCTTCGATCATCGGCTCGCAATTCCCTTGCAGCTCGGAAATGAACCTCTTCTCCTGCTCGAGGACGAATCGCGCAACATCGGTCGAGTGCATCTACCCGTCGAGCTGTACGACGTCGTGCGAGCCGCGCCCTTGCTCGTTCTTGAGGCAAGCGATGAAGAGCGACTTCGACGTATTCACCGCGAGTATGCAGTGCTGCCAGCCGAGACGCTCGGTGAGGGCACCGTGCTCGCGGCCCTAAAAACGGCCATCTCCAAACTGAGGAAGCGCCTTGGTGGCGTCGCGACCGACCAGATGCTGCATGCCCTAACCGACGCCTCGGCACAGGGCGCATGGCAGGATGCTGAAGCGTTCCGGCCGGTAATCTTGCCGCTGCTGCGCGAGTACTACGATCCCAAGTATCAGAAAGCGACCTCCCTTCAGGATCCTCGGGTGGTCGCGAGAGGCACGCGAGAGGAATTGGTGGCATGGCTGAAACAACGTCCGGAGATGGCATGAGGGTTCGCCTCACGCAAACCGTGAAGAAGGGTGGCTGCGCAGCCAAGATTGCCGCAGGCACGCTGAGTGGACTGTTGGCCTCCCTGCCAAGCCAGAAGCACCCGAACCTGCTCGTGGGAACCGACTACCTCGATGACGCAGCCGCATGGCGAATCAACGGCGAACAAGCGATGATTCAGACGCTCGATTTCTTCACTCCGGTGGTGGACGATCCAGCCGACTTCGGTGCCATTGCGGCAGCCAATGCCGTGAGCGACGTCTTCGCGATGGGAGCGGAGCCCGTCACGGCACTGACCATTCTTGCCTACCCCATCGACACGCTCGGGGGCGAAGTCCTGCAGGAGATGATGCTGGGTGCGACTGCAACGATCAATGCGGCCGGCGCACAACTCGTGGGGGGTCACTCGATCGACGACGACACCTTGAAACTCGGGTTCTCGGTGACCGGAATTTCGCATCCAGACAGTATCTGGAGCAATCGCGGAGCTCGACCTGGCGACGCCTTGGTGCTCACCAAAGCGATTGGCACGGGAACCTTGATGGGCGCACTCAAGAACGACGAAGTGCAGTACTCCGATCTTTCCGATGCGCTCTCCTCGATGAAGACCGTGAACCGGCTCGATCTTCCCGAGAACCTACGCCAAGCCGTCCACGCCGCCACGGACGTCACGGGTTTCGGGGTGCTGGGGCACGCGCTGCACATTGCAAAAGGCTCTGGCATGAGCCTCGAAATCGAGGCTGCTCGCGTGCCCCTTCTCGAAGGCGCCCATGACACCCTGGCCCGGGGAATCCTAACGAAGGCTCACGTCACGACCACGCAGTACGTTGCGCAGCACGTGGTGGGCCGCGAGGCACTCTCGGAGGAGGCCTGGTGGTCGCTCGTGGATCCGCAAACGTCGGGTGGTCTGTTGCTCAGTATCGATCCTGACCATGTCGATGCGCTTCTCGAAGCGATCAAACCGGCTTTCCCCCGCGCAGGGATCATTGGCCACGTGACCGAACCACAATCCGGCAAACTCCACGTCCGTTAGTCGAGGCGTGGAACGCGGTAGCCTCATCGCATGATTCCAGTCTTCGATGGCCACAATGACACGCTCCTCGCGCTTCTCGAGGCACCCGACCGCGACTTCGTCGATGCGGGGGGCGTCGGACACATCGACGTCACCCGAGCCAAGGCCGGAGGTCTTGCCGGTGGTCTGTTTGCGATGTTCGCGCCCGACCGTGGTGGTCTGGCCGGTCTTGCGCCCAAGGTGCGGGGGCACGACCGTCCACCCTACGGCTCGATCGATCAGCAGCAAGCGCTTCACCGGACGCTCCAAATGTTCGCCTTGTTGCGTCGCCTCGAGAAGGCAGGCCATCTTCGCGTCTGCATCAGCGCTGATGAGGTGGAGGCCGCCATGGCGGGTAACGTCCTGGCTGCGGTCCCTCACATCGAGGGGGCGGAAGCCATCCTGGATGTCGACGTTCTCGAGGCACTGCATGGTCTCGGCCTACGTTCCCTTGGATTGGTATGGAGCCGACCCAACGCCTACGGCACGGGCGTCCCGTTCGCGTTCCCAGCCTCACCCGACGTGGGTCCGGGCCTCACGTCACCCGGCCTTGCATTGGTCGAGGCCTGTGATGCCCTGCGTATCGTGGTGGATGTCTCGCATCTCAACGAGGCAGGCTTCTGGGACGTGGCGCGGACTTCGACTCGACCCTTCGTCGCGAGCCACAGCAACGTCCATGCGCTTTGCGAGAGCACACGAAATTTGACGGACAAGCAACTCGACGCCATCGCCGAGCGCGACGGCCTGGTTGGGCTCAATTTCGCAGTGGCATTCCTGCGTGAGGACGGTGGCCGTGATCCCGATGTTCCGCTCGAGGTGCTGGTTCGGCACCTGGATTACATGGTCGAAAAGGTCGGCGAAGATCGCGTGGGTTTGGGTTCCGACTTCGATGGAGCCATCATGCCGACGGACATTGGCGATGCGGGTGGCCTTCAGGCCCTCGTAAATGCGCTTCGTACGCACGGCTGGAATGACACCCTGCTAGAAAAAGTGATGCACGGGAACTGGTTGGCGCTGTTACGCCGTGTTCAGGAGGCCTGATCGGCATGAAGCCTTCGGGGGCTTCGCGGGAGCCAGGATGGCTCGGGATGCTCAAGGACCGCTGGCAAGCGGTACGCGAAGCGCCCTCCTCGGAGACCTTCTCGCTCGTTGCCTCCGCAATTCTCGTCGGCGTCCTGGCGGGCTTGGCTGCCGTGGCGTTCGATGCGCTCGTCAGCGCCGTCGCCTCGTGGTTGGGTTCCCTCAAGCGAAGCGTGGGTGTGGTTCCTGGGGTTCTGCTCACGGTCCTCACGCCCACCATCGGTGGTCTGTTGATTACGCCCGTGGTCCTTCGCTGGGCGCCGGACACACGCGGTTCTGGAATTCCGCACGTGATGGTCGCCGTATCGAACTTTGGTGCTCGTGTCTCACGCGGCCTGCTGTTCTGGCGACCCTTGGCGACGGCCGTTTCCATCGGTACCGGTGCGTCGCTTGGAACGGAGGGCCCCGTCGTACAGATGGGTGCCTCGCTGTCCGCCCTGGTATCTAGGATTTTCCGGCTGAACGAGGAGCGCAGGAGGAGCCTGGCTGCCACCGCGGCAGCAGGAGGGATTGCGGCGACCTTCAATGCGCCGATCGCGGGTGTGCTGTTCGCGCTCGAAGTCATTCTGGGCCAGTTTCAGGGTCGCTACTTCGCGTCGGTCGTGATTGGTTCGGTCTCCGCTACGGCGGTATCGCGCACGATTCTCGGGGACGCACCGGCCTTCAGCATCCCGGCCGACTACATGCTGGGCTCGAATCTCGAGTTGCCCATCTTCCTGGTCCTTGGCGTCCTGGCCTCGTTTCTGGCGGTGCTCTTCATTCGGGCGATGGTGGGTGCGGAGGATGCCCTCAACCGCCTGAAAGTGCCCGCCTGGTTGCGTCCCGCCACGGGCGGCCTGGTCGTGGGCCTGCTGGCCTTGCTGCTGCCTGAGATCCTGGGTCGCGGTTACGATATTACGGGCAGCATTCTCAATGAACAGATTGTCACTCCCCTTCTCCTTGCCGCACTGTTGGTGGGCAAGATGCTTGCGACCGCCGCCTCGATTGGGAGTTGGGGATCGGGCGGTATTTTCGCGCCGGTCCTACTCGTGGGTGCCTCGTTTGGAGCGTTGGTAGGCGAGGGAGCCCAGTGGCTGCTTCCGCAACTGGAGCTCAGGCCCGGTCCGTACGCCCTCGTGGGAATGGCCGCCGTCTTTGCGGGTGTGACGCGGGCGCCGATGAGTTCGATCGTGATGATTTTCGAGGTGTCCGGAAGTTATGAACTAATTCTTCCCCTGTTGCTCGCCGCCGTGATCGCGACGCTGGGTGCGGATCTGATGCACCCTGAGTCATTCTATGACGTGATGCTGTCGCGGCGTGGCCTTAGTTTGTTGCGCATGCGGGAGATCGATCTCCTGCAGACCGTTCGCGTGGGCGAGGTGATGGACCGCGATATTCCCACCGTGTACGCGGAGTCCTCACTGCGGGAACTTGCGGATCGCCTGGTGGCTTCACACCACCATGGCTTCGTGGTGGTTTCGCGCGAGGACCCCGAACGCATGGTGGGGATCGTGACCTTGACGGACTTGGAGCGAGCTCGGCGCGATGGGTTGGATACCACGACCCCGATCAGCGCCTTGTGCACCCAGCAAGTTGCCTCGGCCACCGAGAATGAGCCAGCGAGCGAGGTTCTCGAGCGCATGGGCCGGATGGGCATCGGCCGGATGCCGGTCGTGGCGCGTGATGACGCAGTGAAGCCGATTGGGTTCGTGCGGCAGACCGACCTGGCTCGGGCGTACTACCTTGCGGTTTCTCGTGAGCGCAGCCAGGACGAGTTGCATGAGGAGTTGCGTCTTCGGGACCTCACGGGTCAGGAGATCGTGGAGGTCAAGGTTCCGGTCGGCGCGGTACTGGCGGGAAGAACCTTGCGCGACGCTCAATTGCCCAAGGAAAGCATCCTGGTTGCGATTCGCCGCGGTGGCCGCACACTCTTCCCGCATGGCGACACGACGCTCGAGGTGGGAGACACGGTGGTGGCAAACGTCGCCCCGGGGTTCGGGGCGACGTTCCGGTCGATCGTCACGAGTGTTGGAGGTACGGCAGACGGAGCCTGACCGCTAGTACCGGTCGAGAATGCGGTTGAGGGCTTCTTCGGAGGGTCGCATGCGATCTTCAGGCAGGTCGGCGAGGGTGGTTTCACCCAGTCCCAGCACCTTGGCGAGGTGGGGGCGCGCGTCGCTGTAGTACATCAACCCGGTGATGATTTCGCCCTTCTCATCGGCAGCTTGAATTCGTTCGAGCGCCATGGCGCGATCGGACGGGTCGTAGCCTTCCTCAATTTTGGAGAGGGCGATCCTGCTGCCATCATGGAGTTCGATGACGCGGGTTTCGCCTGGTTCGTGATCATCGACCACAATGTCCTCTTGCGGTGGCACCCAGCCAATGTCCTCGAGGGGGACTTCGTTGGCGCGACCGTAGGCGTAACTGTGTTGGCTCTCGTCTTCGTTGTTGAAAGCCACGCAGGGACTCACGATGTCAATCACGGCGATCCCGTCGTAGGCGAGCGCAGCCTTGAGAAGTTCACGGAGTTGCTTGGCGTCCCCAGCGAAGGCGCGCGCCACGAAGCCTGCACCTGCGAGAAGGGCTTCTGCGCACATGTCGACGGGCGGGAAGTCGTTGATACCTGCGTACTTGAGTTTGAGGCCATCCTCCGCCGTGGCGCTGAATTGACCTTTGGTGAGTCCATACACGCCGTTGTTCTCGATCAGGTAGACCATGCGCAGGTTGCGTCGGACGATGTGCTTGAACTGTCCGAGACCGATCGATCCGGAGTCTCCGTCGCCGGAGACGGCAAGTCCCCGCAGTTTGTGGTTCGCGACGAGTGCGCCTGTCGCGACGCTTGGCATGCGGCCGTGAAGCGCATTGAAGCCGTGGGACATGCCGAGGAAGTAGGTGGGCGACTTGCTCGAGCAGCCGATTCCGGAAAGCTTGATGATTTCCTCGGGTCTTAGGCCGAGCTCGAAGGCGACCTGGACGATCTGGTTCGCGACGGCGTTGTGTCCGCACCCCTTACACAGCGTCGAGGGTGCGCCGTTGTAGTCGGATTTGGTGAATCCAACGGCGTTGGTGACAGCGGTGCGAATGCTCATGAGGTCTCCCTTGCGTGGGCGCCCGTATAGGCCTCCGAGAGGCTTGGATCGAGATGAGGTGCAAGCCAGGCGCGAATCTGGTCGCTGGCGTAGGGCAGGCCGTCGAGATGCGCGATGCTGGCGATCTTGCCTGCAAGGTCAGGCAGTTCGGCTCTGAGGATTCCGGCGAGTTGGCCATCGCGGTTCATCTCGATGACGGCGATCCGCTGATGTCGTTCGATGAACGCTCGGACCTCGTCCTGGATGGGGAGTGCGCGGAGTCGCAAGAGGGAGAAGGGTTTGCCTGCCGCCGTGAGGTGGGCGCGCGCTTCACGGATTGCGTGAATCGTGGTGCCCATGCACAGCACACCGAGCTCAGCCTCTGGAACCTCATCGATGTCGGGTTTTGGCACCAGGGTCCGGATGGTGTCGAATTTCTTGGCGAGGCGTGTCGTGTTCTCCACCCAGTCGTCAGCCCGTTCGGTGTACTTCGCGTTTGCGTCGTGGCCCGTGCCGCGCGCGAACCAGGCTCCCGTTGGGTTGGAATCGCCAGGCAACGTGCGATACGGAATTCCATCACCATCGACGTCCTTGTAGCGACCAAAATCACTTGGGATTTCGTCTTCCTTGAGGACTTTGCCACGCTTCATGGGTTCACTGGGGTATGTGAATCGTTCCGCCATCCAGGTGTTCATGCCGAGGTCGAGATCGGTCAGTACGAACACCGGGGTTTGTGCCTGCTCCGCGAGATCGAACGCTTGCCATCCGAACTCGAAGCACTCCTCAGCCGTTGCGGGGAACAGGACAGGGTGTTTGCCGTCGCCATGCCCGAGCGTGTAGGCGAAGGCAACGTCACCCTGACCGGTACGCGTCGGCAGGCCCGTGGAGGGTCCAACGCGCTGCACATCCCAAATGACGGCCGGCACTTCGGCGAAGTAACCGAGTCCGGTGAACTCTGCCATGAGGCTGATGCCGGGTCCGCTCGTCGCGGTCATCGCGCGTGCGCCAGCCCAGCCTGCCCCGATGACCATGCCGATGGCGGCAAGCTCATCCTCGGCCTGAATGATGCTCCAGTCGGGCGTGCCGTCCTCCAGGACGCGTAGCGATACGAGGTGCTCCTTCACGGCGTCGACCAGGCTCGTGGACGGCGTGATGGGGTACCACGCCACTAGGCTCACGCCGCCAAACACGCTTCCGAGGGCGGCTGCGTCATTGCCGGTGATCAGCATGAG
>Ga0180432_10009741_pt1 | contig 11649 bp, 21 predicted proteins | sample SS_ome_10_FD_132414 | JGI IMG/M metagenome (GOLD analysis project Ga0180432, IMG submission 132414) | Hypersaline lake sediment archaeal communities from the Salton Sea, California, USA - SS_1_MS_2 metaG | ecosystem: Environmental > Aquatic > Non-marine Saline and Alkaline > Hypersaline >... | reverse complement strand
GTGTGGCGTTGCCGATTGTTAAAAACCCGCGACTACCAGTCCCTGCTTGGTTCGGCCGTTAGGCGGCGTTTTAGGGCTGTTTCAGGGCATTCTCGTTTGGGTGGCGCGTGTTTCTGTGCAAGTGCGCCTAGTGCCGTGTTGCAGTTGTGACATGCTGCGCGGAGGTTGGTGTCGTCGTACCATGACCCACCCCATGAGACCGGGGTGATGTGATCGACACAGGTGGCGGTGGTTGTGCAGCCGATCAGTCCGATTTGGCAGGTGTGGCCGTCACGCTCGAGTATCTTTCGGCGTACTGTTTGCCACTTGCCTTTGTAAACCGGTTTCTGTGGTTTATAGGCCGGCATGGTTTGATTGTAGGGGTGCACGGTCTTTCCATACTTTTGAGCCGGCGGCGCGTTGTCCGTGTTCGCAGGTGCAGGGTTTGGCGGCGGTGTATTCGATGCCGTGGTTGTGAAACGAGTCTGCCGGTATCCAGCCGCTGCCGCTGCACCAGTCGCATTCAATGTCTGCGAGTGTGTTTGAGTGCGCGTCTAACAACCTGGTCATTTGGTAGTAGTTCGGCCATTTCGTGTGGCCGGCGTTTTGCCACTCTCGCCAGGCGTCGTTGCATGTGCTGGCGCTGTAGCGTTTGAGTAGTTCTGCCCAGTCGGCGCGTACTTTGTTGCTGCGGTCGTATGGTGCTGTGGCTGGTCGCATGCGGTCTGCCCATGCGTCGAGGAATGTTTCTGCTCGGTGTGAGTCCATCAGCTCACGACCTCGAGGTGACGCCAGGCCGGCGTTTCGGCATAGGGGTGGCGCATGTCGTGTGGTGTTGCGCTTGCTCGCTCGGCCTCTGGAGGGCCGGCTGCGCCGCTGACCGGGTGTCGGTCGCTGGGGGGTGATGTTGGGGTGAGTCTAGTCATGTTGTCAAGTGTCCTGTCAAGTGTTGTTTTCACGGTGCGAAATGGTGTTATTGGTTTTCGGTAACGCTGTCTGTGGATTGCGGAATCGTGTTACTGGTTTCCGTTACTGTGGTTCCGAATCGGCCGGCTGCTTCTAGTTCGTCGATGCTGCACAGAATGTTGCGTAGACCGTCCATGAGGTAGTTGTCGGGGTGGTCGTGACATAGACGGCGTGCGTGATGTTCCAGCACTTCGAGCGCGCCGACTAGGCCGGAGGTGGCGAGCGTTCTGCGAGACAGGGTGCGCCACACTTGCCGTTTGGGTTGTTTCATGTTTCCTCCAAGTGTGTTCGGCCTTGTAGCCGGCGGTGTATTTCGTCGAGGTCGTCAGGCCGCCAGATGTACACCTCGCAGCCGGCGTCGAGTAGGGCACGCAACCACCGTTTTTGGTTGTCGGTGACCCGTCCTTTTTTCGATTTGAGTTCCGCGAATATGGGGCCGCCGTGCGTGTTCGGGTGGACTAGCACTAGGTCAGGCCAGCCGGTGTCGCCTTGTGTCGCGGTCATCCACCTGCCACGCGAATTCATGCCAGGTAACGGGTGATACACCAGCCAGCCGTAGAACTTCGCCAATGTCACTACTTGCTGTTGGAACACGGCCTCGCTGGGGCCGTCCTTCATCGTGACACCTGCTGCGCGGTCAAACGTGCCACCTCGGCACGCAAGTTGACGACCTCGGCCTCAAGCATGTCGAGCCGGTCGGCGGTGTCGTTCAACAACTTGAAACCGGTGTGAGACAGGCTGACACGCTGGTTATGTGACCAAGTACGCAAACGATCCTGAATGGTCGGGTTCATAGGTTCTGGAGCCTTTCTATTTCTTGTGAACACACCTGACGGTCGGTCGCGGCGCGTTCATCGACAATTTCACCTGTTTTCTGCACCAAGTTGTTGAGAAACTTCAACTGGGCTGCTGACGGTTCCCTATCGGGTCGACTGGCGCGACTGCCCGGCTCGGCGCGTTGCGTCGATTGTGGCGCGTTCTGGGTGCCTCTGGACGCTTTCTGCATTTCTTCGCGTGACGGCCGGCGTGTCGGATCGCTACCGCTGACACCCATGTTTGACAGGGCACGGCCGATTGACCCGGTTTCGGCGTTCTCAAACCAGTTCGTTGCGTTCACACCTTTAGCTGCCCGGTAGTCCTCGGCGTGACCGACCGCGATCAGCAGGTCGTCCTCGTAGATTTCTGCTCGGAACACGGCCACGTCGTCGGTGCGGTGCATTAGTTCGGTGATCACTCGGCCTCGGACACCGCGTGTTCGGCAGTCGTCGAGCCAGCGTGCGAGCCGGGTTGCTACGGGTTCGTAGTCGTTGAGGTTCCAGCCCATCAGTCCTCCAGTAACGCCCAGCACTCAGGGTGCGTGCCCGACACCAGTAGTTCGCGCTGATCGTCGGGCATTTCCGGGAACGCGGTCTGCACATAGGTGCCGCGTTGCCACTCGGCGTACCGGTCGCCGTCGACCTTGATCACGCTTGATTTGTTGCATACGCAGCACCGTGGTGTGCGCACCTCAATAATGCCTGGCAGCATGTCAGTACTCCAATATTCCGAATTCGCGAGCCATTGCTTCGGGCATCGGTGGTTCCCACCTGACGTGATGTATTCCGACAACATCGTTGCCGTGTTCGATGGTGTGCATATGTTTCTCAAATGAGACACCAAGCAGGGTGTAGGTCACGCTGCTTTCCCTCCACACCGCGTCGGGTAAGTTCTTCATGCTTTCTGCGCATTTTGGACAGTCACGCCATGTCATGTCACCACCAGCCTTCGTCGCTGGAATGCAACGCTTTAGTAAGTGCTTCTAACGATCGGATAACCGCCCAACATGTGTACCTGACCTCGTTGTACAGGTCGTGCGCGTTCGCGTCACCTTCTAGGCCGTAGTCGGCTAACGCGGCCTCGAGGTCGCAGTCGGGTATTGCCAGGTCGAGTTGTGCGTCAATCAGTTGCGCGAGCAGTCGTGTTGTGTGCCGTCGGATTTGTGCGCGGAGTTCGTCGTACTCTGACGGTGTCGTGATTGCCTGTTCAGTCGGCTGGAACGCCGACGCGAGGCCGTGTAAGTGTCGTTTGTGGTCTGTCATGTTTCCTCCATTAGTGCGGCCGGCGGTTGTACCGGCGTTTGTATTCGGCTATTCGTTGTGACGGTGTGAGACCGCCGTATATGCCATGCCACGGTGTAGGCATTTCTAGGGCATAGGTGAGACATTCCTCGATCACGGGGCATTCCAGGCATATTGCGATTGCTTGCCGTGTTGTTTTCGACTCGGCGTTCCGGCCGTCGCCAGCGAACCACAGTCGGGTTTCGTGTCCTTGACACGCTGCATGATCGAACCATGTCAGGCTGTTGGTGCGTTGCCAGTCGGGAATGGTGCTGGAGTATTCTTGGCGGCGTGCGCGTAGGTCGCGCATGTATTTAGCGTTCGCGTGTTTGCACAGTATGCATCGGCAGCCTTGCATGTACGTTTTGCGCCAGCCGTGGTCGTCGAATGGCACGTCGAGGATCACGAGCACCACCGGCCGCTGTTGTCCCACGGTTGACACCACCGCCACCCGATTGCTTCGGCTTGTTCAGATATCAGTTTCGCTATCAGCAAGTTGACCGCCGGGTTAGCGAGGTCGTCGCGTGTATACCCAAGGTCGGTGACGAACTGCGACCAGGTCGGCCAGTTCACTTGCATGACACCAATGTCGGCACCGTTCGGGTTGACAATGTCAGGTATGCACCGTGATTCGGCGTAGGCGATCCTGTCAACGGTGTGCGCCTGCTCGGTCGGCCACCATGCGGTGATGAACGGCCACAGGTCAGGGCATTTCGCGTCGGCTGGCACCGTGGTGCTGGTTGTGGTGCTTGTTGTCTGCTCGACGTACACGGAGCGTGCCGTGATTTTGACTGGTGGCAGCGTCGTGGTTGAGGTCGTCGTCGTGTTGCGTTCGATCGCCTCATCCACCGTGACGATCGTGGTTGGTTCGGGTGTGTCGTCTAGTCCGAATGTCCAAACGGCTGCGGCGGTGGACAGCACAAACAAGGCTGTGAATTGGTATCGCATGTTGTATCCCTCCGCGTCACAGTCTGAAGGACAACTCGCGTTGTGTCAATAGGGTGCGTTACCAGCCCTCAGCGTTACGGTTCGTCGGCAGTATCGGTGCAGTCCAGGTTCGGCCGTGTTCGGGTGTCATCAGCCACGCGGCCTGCGCTGGCGGTTCATAGCCAAAGTTGTTGATCGCGGCGTACTCGTCCATACCTTTGAGCGACCCGTTCACAATAAAGTTCTTGCCGTACACCAGTTGGTGCCAATGCCCCATGATCAACAGGTCGTAGCCCTGCCCTACCGCTTCGTAGCGTTGCCGTTTCCGTGCGTCTAGTCGCATGATCGGCGGCCAGATACCGCCAATGCCGGCACCGCCCGATGCCTGGTCACCGTGCGTCAACATGACGGTGTGCCCGTACACGTCGATAGGGCAGTCGGCCGAGTCGGACACGTCAAACGTGATCCGGTCGTCGTCACGGAACATGCGTGCTAACGCTCGACCGAGGAACCAGTCGAAATTGTCGCGTGCGCGTAGTTTGCTGCGCGGTTTCCGTGTCGTGCGGCCGTGGTTACCGACCACAACTGGCACATGAACTTTGCCGAACTCGTCAACGATCAGCTGTAACGCGGCGGCGACCTCGTCAATCCAGTAATCGAGGCTGCCGAGCATGGTGTCCTCGTTGGTTTGGGTTAGTTCGTCGTGAATGTCACCCGAGAAAATGTCACCACCGAGACACACCACCGCGCCGTCGTAGTCAATGCCTGTCCAGTAGTCGCGGCACACCTTCACGAATTTGCGTGCGGTTTCACCGAGTCGTAGGCGTGCGATTTCGCGGTCGTATTTGTTGACGCCGCCGACCTCGTCAGGGTCGACGACCTCGTCGAGGTGCAGATCGGACAGCATGAGGAACGGTGTTGCGTTATGCCGGCCGCGTTTGGACGGTGATTGGAGCCAGCGTGGCGGTGTCGAGCGTGACCCGATTTTCGACAGTACGCCGAGTTCGCGTTCTAGGCGTGCGGTGCGGTCGTCAGCGAGTTTGAGCGCGTGCCGTAGTTCTTTAATCAGTTCTTTGTCACCGTTTTGTGCGGTGTCTAGACCCTCGCTGATTTTCGTCATGACGCTATTACCTGGCAGATACATGCACCGAATGCGTGTTGACACAACGATTTGTACGAAATGTGGTGACCTTCGGCCTCGAGCACCTGTTCCAAATGTTTAATCGGGTACCTGGTGGCGTGCGGCCGGCGTTCTTTGTCTAGCTTTGCGTTGCCGATGTAGGTTTCGATCGCGTCGCGGTCGTCCGCGTCGAGGTCGTCGAGTAGTTGTCCGACGATGCAGCGTCGTTTCAGGTTGCGGTGTAGTTGGTCTGATATGCCCATGTGTCCCCCTCCACGGGTCGTGGGTTACCGGCCGAAACGGTTATCGGTCGGATCTAGCCATGTGATGATGAGCGGCAGAACTGATGCGGCACCAGCGGCGAGGTAGGTGCGTAGGTCGGCAAGGTTGACTGCGAACACGTCTGCGCCGTCAGCGAGGAACAATGCGAGCACGGTGGCTGCGAATACTTTTGCGTACGATTTGAGCGCGTTCATCGTCGATCCTTGTCTAGGTGCCATTCGATGTGGTCGTCGACTCTGTCGCTGACGTGGTCAACTTTGCGGTCAATCTGGTGCAATAGATCCGAGTTGCGTTGGTGATCACGGTTGTTTTCGCGTCGAGTCCGTTCAACAGCGACAAACACGGTGATTAGCCCACCAGGTGCAAGGATTGCCAGCAGTAACTCGAGCCACCAGTCCATGTCACGACCCGTACGCCTGCAAATCGACCAGAATGTCACATGCGCTGTAGGTGTACACATGAATAGTGCCGTCACCCGCGACCGGCACCCATGCGCTGTTACAAATCGTGTCACCGTGCGCATAGTTGATGATTGACACGTCAGGCATTGGGCCGGCGCCCCATGCGGTGCAGAAACCTGCGCGTTGTGCGTTTACTACGGTGACGTTGACGAACACGCCGCCGCGTCGACCGGTCGCAATTTTGCGTGTTTCACCGTCAGCCCATGCGCCGCCTTGTTTGCGACTGTCGTAAATGCGTTGTGGTGGGTCAACGAGTTTCACGTCGTACTCCGGATCGTGTGACGGGGTGAACAATCCCGATAATAGTTGTTCGTATATGTCATCACCGGGGCATGCTGTCGCGGCGAGGTCGCGGTGACCGACAACTTGTAACTGTCGGTTAGCCCATCGGCGCATGTCACGCACAAACTGGCGTACCCGTTCCGCAGCTGCCGGCGTCGCTGGTTCATTGTTCGGCGCGATGATTTGCACCGACACGGTGCTCGAGTTGTAGTTCCGGTTCGCAGCGTTTTGGTAGTTGAGGCCGCGTATCTGCCACAGTTCACCGTTCTGATCTACCGCAGCGTTGTAGCCAAGGCTGTAGCCGCGCTGGTCGACGTAATAGCGTTGCATGTTTCGCAACTGTTCCCACGTTGACGGTGCGACCCGTGTTGTGCCGGGGTAGTGAATGACGATCGCGTCGAGTAGGCGTGGTGACACGGTCGGACTGTCCGTGTGTTCACGGATTGTGTAGCCGGCCTGTTCCCACTCGGCGCGAGCGTGGTCAAACATGGTTAGTTAGGCGGTTCGGGCGCGTCCCACGTTGGCCCCGGCGTCCAGTTCGCTGGTGCGTCACGCAACGCCTGACGATATTCTGCCCACGCGGCACGTTGCTCGTCGGTGAACGGCGCATCAAGTATTTGTGTCCAATCCGACTCGGCCAGCAACAGGTTACGTTGATAACGCATCCGTGACGCATATGTGTCATCGTCGGGTGTTGTGCTATCAAAAATGCTGTCAAGGTTCATTGTCACGCGTCCGTCTGGTAGACAATTGAGAAACGCACTTGGTCATTGAAACCGACGGCTATTGACGGTTGGGCGCCAAACGAATTACCGCCTGACCAGTCGCCAATGAAACTTACCTTGTCAGAACCTATGTAAAAAGCGGCAGCGTGATATGCCGTACTTGAACCCGAATCAAATATCCACGCGTTGCCGATTACACCATTTCCTGGGGCACCGTACGATAACGGCAGCGATAACTCAAGGGCATTACCTGCCGAACCGGTGCCCGACGACACCCTAATGTGTCCTTGATAAAACACAATCTCGTTCAACCGTGCGTAACGTGTGCTTGACACGGTTAGACCAAACGTTACGACCTGCTCCAATACTGGCGCGTACGTCGTCCATGTGCCGATCGCGTTTAGGTCGGCTGCGGTGAGTACGTCGCCGCTGGAGAAGGCGCCTAGTGCGGTCATAGTGTCAGGTTACCTTTCGATAGTTCGTCGACACGTCACCCAAGTTTGTTACCCGACGACAACTTGCCGTAAGTGTCATCATCAAGTATCAGCAACGGGCCGTTAGCGGTAAACGGGCCGGCTGCTAGATACAGGTTGCATATCCATTCGCTAGCAGTAATTCGATGTGACACACCTTGAACACGCACCGCACGCCACAATTCGTCACCAACATCGGTCGGTGTGAACGCCACCACAACATCGTTAGACAAATCCAGTTGCGCGATCGTTGGCACCATCGTCGGGTCAGCACGCACCGCCACCTCGAGTCGACGTATCCGTGTCCGAGGGTCTTTAGATTTCGCTAACACAACATCACCGATCGCGTCAGCTGTGATCGGATCGTCAATTAGCCTGGCATCCAAAATTTGTTGTGCCCGACCGTAAGCGGTCACCGATGTTGAATCCTCGACAATGACAGTATCGGTCGCATAACTCACCGCGATGCTGTTACGAATCGCGTCAACCGTGTTCGCGTCAACCTCGACACGCACAAACGGATAATCGGTACCGCTGTCGTCAAACAATGCTGCAATGTTCGCGCTGTCAGTCGTTGTCCTGTTGACGAACGCGACCTCGCCCTCACGGTTAATAAACAGGTCGCCTTGTTCGGCGACTGGTATTTGTTCGTTGTAGTTGCGTACCGCTAATCGTTCGGGACGGTATGCACCAACTGTTTGCACACCCGTTTCAATATCACGCCAAGCGGTCGGCCAGTCAGCATCATCGAGTGTGCGTGCGAGTCGTGCTGATGATAGTTCGCCGGCGTGTCCGTCTTTAGCGTCAAAATGGTTTGCTACGTCGGTGTTGGATAGTTCGGTGGTATACAACGCTAGATGCGATTTGCCGATTTGGTCGCCAGCGATGGACGCACCCGAAAACACGATCTGGCTTGCAGTTGCGAATGTTGATCCGCTGGTGAGCGCTACCGATGTGACAAATGTTCCGTCGATCCACACCTTGAACGTGCTGCTTTGTACGGAGAACACGCAATGTGACATGCCGTCGAACGGTGTAAACGTCACGTTTGTACTGTCGGTGCCGTGCAAGTTGAGTTCGTTTGATTGAAAGTTGATAAGCGTCACGTACCAGCCATTTGTGGTGTCCCACGCTAACTCAACGTCAATGCGGTAATCGCCGGGTGATGTTTTGTCACGGTCAATTCCGAGGGCAACGCTTCGGCTTGAAGTGCCGGTGACGCGTGCGTCAAAGAAAAACTCGCCTGACAGGATCGACGGCATGTCGGCTTCTGATGGTGAACTGTAGGTATCACCTGGGTAGTACGTCCAACTTGTAGGTGATGTGTTAGCAATCGATGCGCCAGTCGGAAACCCCCCTTCAATGTCGCGTTGTTCAACGAAACCACCAAACATGTACTCGCCGGTCACAACATCAAACGTGCGTAACCGTCCGTCGGTGTATGTGATTTGTTCTTGAAACGGCCAGTAAAACGACGGGTCGCTGTCCAAAATCTGTTGCGCGATTGCGCTTGTTGCTAATGATGTGTTACCTAATAGACGGTTACCGTCAACACAGTTGATCGTCGCGACCGCGTCGGTGTTCGCGGTGTTGTAGGCCGTCGGCCAGCCTTGCGCAAAGCCGTAGAACAGGATGTAGTCAGTACCACCGTTGTAATTGGATGTAATCCGTACCGGCACCATTGGCACTAGGTCCCCGTAATACGGGCCTGACGTGTGCTCAGGATCGAACCGGCGGTCGCGGTTATCTAAACGGATCGTCGCGACACCTGGCGCGTACGGTGTGAACTCGCTGTATCGACCTCGAGTAATCGACACGTCACGCACATATGCGCTGATGTCTGTCCATGTCGGTGACGTATCTAATGGGTCGTCACCGAACGCGGCCTCAACTGTTACGTCGATGCTGTCAAACACGGTTGCCATCAGTTACCCACAAGCGACGGTGTGAGGCGTGCGCCGCCACCAGCTGCATATGCGTTCAACACTTCGACAATGTCACGGCCGACCTGCATACCGTCGGTACCCATGCCAGCGTTCACAGTCACATTGACCGCGCCGCCGGCACCTAGCCGATGGTTTGGCACGATGTTGCCTGCGGTGTGCGGCATGAATAGTTCCGGGCCGTTCTCACCGACAATGTACGGTTTGGAACGTGTAACTGGGCCGCCAGCTGCGCGACCCGGCAAATCTATACGTAACGGGTTGAACGGGTTGATGACACCGCCACCAAACACGTTTTTGGGCAGGTCTAATATTGCGCTGCCGACCGCGCTGGCACCGTCTTTGATGCCTTGCACAATGCCGTCAACAAGGGCCGCGCCTAACGCTTTGCCCTTGTCAAAAAAGTTTGTGATATACGTTTGGATAATTTCAAATGCGTTAACTGCTTTGTCGAAACCGTCAGACAACGATTTTTTGATGATTTCAAACCAATTGCGTGCAAATGCTGCTGCTAGGTCAGCGTCTAAACCAAGTTCGATTGCGACACGACTACCAATGGCAACCATCGTGTCGAGGAATCCTTGCGCGACGTTCTTGTTGAAATCGAGGTTTGTGAGAAACGCCTCTTTTAGCAGCCGGCCGAATGATGCAACGAAACCGCCGGCAGCGGCTTTGGTTTCTTCGTCAGCCTCAGCACCGAGAATCCAGTTAGTGAGCGAATCAGTCAAACCGGCAAACGCATTGTTCATGGCCGGTCGGCCGGTGTCACGAATCCAGTTGGCAAGTTTGTCTATCCATTCGGACAGTTTCGGAATCGCATCTTCAGTAATCCAATCCCACGTGAGTTGCGTCCACTTGCCGAAATTCTCTTTAAGGATGTTGTAGCCGTCGCCAGTAATCCAATCCACAACCTTGCCGGCCCATTTGCCGAGTTCCTCAATAGCGAGTTGTGCGCCATCAACGATCCAGCCGCCGAGCACTTTCAACACACCGAGCAGACCGTCCTCCTCAAACACGTCAACTAGGTGCTGGATCGTTGGCACCACGGTGTCGAGCACAAAACCGGTCAACTTTTCAAAGATTGGCAGTAGTGCCATGCCGATTTGTTCGGTGATCTGCGAAAACGCCACTTTGATGCGGTCGCTAGCGTTTGCGGTTGCTTCGGCGGTGCCGCCGACCTGGTTCTCAATTTCGGTGAGGATCAGATCCTGCGCCGCGAGCATGTCGCCCGACTCGACCAGCGTTTCGATCAACTCTTTTTGTTGTTCGGTGAACGTCACACCGGAACGCGCTAGCGCGCTAATGCCTTTAATCGGGTCGTTGAGTGCTTTACCAAGCTGCTTCGCATTATCGGTAGCGGAACCGAACCCGGCCGCGGCCATGTCCAGCGTTAGTTGTGTAGCCCGGTCAAACGCGCCGCCAACCTCGTCGGCTGATTCAGCGACCCGGCCAAACGTCAACAGCAACGCTTGTGATTCTTTGATGGTGTTTTGATTAACACCAGTTAGGCGTGCCTGTTCCTCGGCTAACCCGATGAGCCGGTCCGATACCGCACCGACCTGGTCACCGAACAGCCCCATAGACGTTGCGACCTGCTCAATGCGCGCATTCGACGTTGAGGCCGCCTCTGCCGCGCTAAACGCCGCTTTGCCTAGTGCTAGGGCACCCGCCGCCGCGGCCGCGCCACCGATCGCTGCTGCCTTGCCGATCTTCGCAAACGACTTGCTGACACCCGATCCGAACTTCGACATTGTCCGGGACGTGTTGTCCAGCGTTTTACGCAGCGGTGCCGCGTTGCCGGTAATGGGAATACTGATCGACTTAGCCATGACTACCTTAGATCGTACTTCTTCGTCAGTTCGTCGATACGACGTTCGTACAGTCTGAGCACTTCAGGTCGTTTCGGGTCGAGCGCGTCATACACAAACGGTTGCGGACGTATACGACGTGCAGGCCAACCGAAATGGATCGGGCCGGCATACAACGATGGTTCGCCACCGCCGTAACCGATACGGACACGCCCGCCTGTCATGACGGCGGTGCCTTTGACGGATCGACGCAGCCGGCCGGTACGCACCGGAGTTTTACCTCGAGCAGCTTCTGCAACGATGTCGGCGGCTTCTTGGTGCGTTGGTTTCATCGCCGTTTTGGTGTCATCACCTAACTGGCGTAACGCACGTTGCAATTCGCGCAAACCTTCGATCTGCTGTTTGCCTTGCCTATTTTCTAGACGGAACCCGAACACTCCGCTCATGCTGCTTGGCCTGTTCTTTCAGTTGTCGCAGCATCGCCGTGATGACGACTGGCGGTGTGTTGAGCAGTTCTCGCGGTGAAATGCCTGTAGCGATCGCTAGCGAAGCGATCTGGGCTGCTATTCCACCGCGGACGTAGGGTG
>Ga0180432_10009740_pt1 | contig 11649 bp, 12 predicted proteins | sample SS_ome_10_FD_132414 | JGI IMG/M metagenome (GOLD analysis project Ga0180432, IMG submission 132414) | Hypersaline lake sediment archaeal communities from the Salton Sea, California, USA - SS_1_MS_2 metaG | ecosystem: Environmental > Aquatic > Non-marine Saline and Alkaline > Hypersaline >... | reverse complement strand
TTCTTGACGGCCTCTTTTATCGCGCATCCGTCCTCGTGTGTATGGGTACAATCCCCGAAGCGGCATTTCCGGGCATACGAGGAAAACTCGTCGAATGTCTGATCGAGGCCGTCCTCGATCTCGAAATTCCCAAGCTCTCTCACCCCCGGAGTGTCAATGAAAATAATGCCGGAATCGAGACGTATCAGCTGGCGTCTGACCGTCGTGTGTCTCCCCTTTCCGTCCTTCTGTCGCACCTCATTCACCGTGAACATCTCCGTGCCAAGCAGGTTGTTCAGCAACGTGGTCTTGCCGACGCCAGACTGCCCCAGCAGACAATACGTCTTACCCGGGATAAGGCTGTTCGATAGTTCCTCCACACCCGTACCGGTGTTATTGCTGATGAGCAGATACCGGCTTTTCAGCCGTGAGAGACCGTCCGTCAGCGCCGCTTTTTCTTGAGGGGACAAGAGGTCTATTTTGCTGAAAACGGCTATCGGCTCAATCCCGCTGTCGTTCAGCATGACGAAATACCGATCCAGCAAATTAGCATTGGGTCGATCCGCGGACTGTACGACCAGGCCGAAATCGATATTGGAGGCGATAAGCTGAAAGTCCACTCGTCTGCCCGGCTCCTTGCGCTTCAGGAGCGTTTTCCGGGGCAGCACGGAATGGACGATTGCCAGGGTGAAATTGTCGAAGGCCTGTATCACGACCCAGTCGCCGACCGTCGGCAAATCGACGGCGTCCTCCGCGTCGAACATGAACTTACCGGAAAGCTCCGCCGGCATCTCATGCACACCGTCGGACACCATGTAGCTGTTCTTGTTGACCTCGATGATCCGTGCCGGGGAAAAGCCATCCGTGATGTACTCGGCATAGTGTTCCTGATTCCATTCGTCATATCCTAATGTTCGTGCTAATGTTTCGAGGCTTTTCTCATCCATGTGCAACTCCGGTGTTCCGTATGTGCGTGTCTTTGGAATATTTTTTGGAATCGGACCGGGCGGCTGTTCGTCGCCCGAGCCTGAAAGGGGAACCGATCACATTCCCACATCTGTTTCGTCGGGATAGACCAGCAGCCCGGTGTGAAAAATCAGCTTCCAGCCGTCTTCTGTCAGGGTATACCCCTTCCCTGCCAGCCCCTGCCAGTGGAAATCCTCGCCGGTCTCCCGGTGCCGCCACAGGGTGTCCACGTCCACCACGGCAAACGCCCCGTCACCCTCGGCGGATACCTCTATCTTCAGGGTGCTCCTGCGGTTGTGCACCAGCTCGTGGGTGTCAAAAAGCTCCCGCCATCCGTCCCGCCACCGGTTCCGATTGAACCGTCCCTGGATGAACTCCCACGTCATCGGGTTGTGGGCGGTGCTGTCCGGCGGCCAGGGCCAGACCATGTCCGGGTGAAAGATCGACACCAGAAGCTCCGGATCCAGCTCGTCCCAGGCCCGGGTCTCTTTATCGATCATCTCCTGTATCTCGTCCTTCAGCGAATCGTGTTGCTGCGTCATGTTTCCCCCTGAGTGAATCTCTTCCGACCTGAGATATTTTACCCGGTGCCGTGGATGAATCATACCCGAAAACAGTATACACCGGGACGATCCCGAAGGCACGGGTATTTTTCTCCGACCCCCTCGAAAAACCATTTTCCAGACCCGCTCCCAGCATGAGCCGGGGAGGGGGGGAAGTGACGCTGTATCCCCACGGATTTCCTCGTAAGGGTGAGTGAGAGTGCGGGATTGTTATAGTACCGGGAGCAGCGGTTTTAACAGGTGACGGACTCGATCGGCGGATCGGAGAGATAGACCCCAAACGACGGATTCCAGCGGAGTACTTGGCAAACAGGGGCATGACATCCATCGGTCGGTGTGGTTCTCTTACACAAAATTTCATGTCCATACGATACTTCAAAGAAATTTCTTGACAGGGGATTGATTGTTGGATATATAATGCTTGTACATACAACTAACATTTTAACGATGAGTATCATGTCGGAAAAAATCGCGTCCCACCTCCTCAATAATTGTCTCTATTTCACCGCCAGCACCCTCTGCCGGCACATCAACCGGATGGCCGAAGAGGAGTTCAGGAGGGTGGGGGTATCTCCATCCCATGCGTATCTGCTTCTCGTCGCACAGGAGCGCCCCGGCATCTCCCAGAAGGATACGGCGGAGTACCTCACACTGGCGCCCTCCACCGTCAGCCGGTTCGTGGACATTCTGGTTCGTCGAGGATTCATGGAAAAGCGGGAGCAGGGGCGCATGGTGTGTCTTTTCCCCACAGAGTCGGGAACCATTCTGTGCGACGACATTCGCCGGGCGTGGGCGGGACTGTATGAGCGATACAGCGGGATGCTGGGAAAGGACGTGGGAAACGAGCTGACCCGGATGATCGATGAGGCCAATCAGGCGCTGGAAAAAGGGTAGGGCACAACCGTAGAAAACGGAAGAAAAAACAAAAAGTAACTGAATGGAATGAAAAATCAAAGAGGAGTTTTACTATGTCGGAAAAAGTCAATATCGGGACGAACACCTTCATCTCTCCCATGCTCCAGACCATCCTGGGAACCATGTATAACGGAAAGCCGAACTTCATGGCTCTGGGATGGGCCATTCGGGTCAATCACAAGCCGTGTCTGGTGGGGGCATGTGTGCACCAAAGCCACGCCTCCCACGGCGCTATTCGGGAGACTGGCCAGTTCAGCATCGGCATCCCGGACACAACTATGGTCGAGGCGACGGACTATGTCGGCCTGGTGTCCGCGGAAAAGGTAGACAAGTCCGAGCTCTTCGATGTTTTTTACGGCGACCTGGAGGCGGCGCCGATGATTGCCGATTGTTCCCTCAGCTTCGAGTGCGAGCTGCACACCACCGTCGATCTTCCCACCAACACCTTCTACATCGGAGAGGTGAAGGCGGTGTGGACCGAGAAGCGATTTTTGACCGACGGGAAACCGGACGCACTGAAGATGAATCCCTTCTTCCTCTCCATGCCGGACAACCGTTTCTACTCCCTGGGGGATGTCATCGGAAGCGCCTGGCATGACGGAAAGTCCTATCGGAAGAAGTAGGCGAAGGACGTCCGGTGCATCCGGACGGCGGAGAGGAGATGTGGTAAATTCGATACTCTGGCTCTTTCCGTTGATGTGCGTGGCGATGGCGGCGCACCTGGCGGAGGAGATTCATACGGGCTTTCGTCGCCGGTTCCCCCTGGGGGAGATGCCCCGACCCGTCTTTGCGGCGGTGAACGTCGTGGTCTATGCCTGGGCCCTGGCGGCGTACTTACTGTATCTCTCCGGCCGCCCCGGGGGTCTGCCTCTCGTATTTCTCTTTTCCCTGATGGTGCTGGCAAACGGGCTCTTTCACCTGGGATACATGCTCCTTCGTCATCGATACTTCCCCGGCGGGATTACCGCAGGTTTACTGGTGCTTCTGGGGTGTGTGACGATGATATGTGCGGCCCGGCACCTGTTCTGACGATGAGTGTATCATCACCGGTTTCCGGGTGAAAAGAATGGAAATGAGAACCGATCCCTGACCGCCGGTCATTTTTTGTCCCCGATCGTGCTATCCTGTGGTATTCTATTTATTCGGCACTTTGATTGATTCAACCGGTTACCGAAGCGTAGGAGAGATGAGGAGAACATTCAAGAAATTTCATGGAATCTCGGCGAGCATTGATCCCGAGGATACGGGGCTGTATCGTGCACTGTTGCCCGATCTGTTTGACATGCCCCATGGACCTAAGGTTTCTCTGACGGTCACCGAATATGTCCACGTGGCCGCATGGCCGCTGCTGATGTCCTACCGGGAGGGGGCTGTCGCTCTGAAGAGCCGTTACGAGGATGACGAGGGCTGGTTCGTCCTGGACATGCCGGTGACGAGGGGCATCGCCGCGATGGCGGGACGGGGCATCGGCTTTCCCAAGCGACGGGTGGAGTCAATAGAGTTTAAGCCGGAGTCGGGTATCTGGCGGGGAGACGTGTCCGCTGACGGGAAGGATATCCTTTCGATCGAGCTGTCGCCCGACGGGGACTATCCCCGGTTCGAGCCGGATCGCCCCGACTGCCCGATTCCCGCTCCTCCTCTGGAGGCGACACACATCGTCCGACCGTCCCGAGGTGAAGACAGACCCCGCGGGGTTCGGCTCCAGGTGAGACACGTGGTCAAGGAGACCCCGAAGCTCCCGGGAACGGCCCGGGTAAGGGTCGATGCGGATGCGAAATGGGCGCCGCTGGTGGATGATTCACAATCCTGGCATGGGGTCTATTTCCAGTTCTGGGGTGGCGCGTCCTTCGTTTTCAGCTCCCTGGGCTGATCGGGTACATCACGGAATCACCGACCAATGAAAACGGGCGACCCAAGGTCGCCTGTTTTTTATTTCGCTTCTGATTCGGGGGAGTTCTCTCCGATATCGGTGGAGAATGAATCCCTTCTTTTTTCACTTATCCTCTATCCGGTTTTCCCGGTTTCTACACTTCCACGATCCATCCCCGGGTGTCCGGTTTTTCGCCGTACTGAATACTTAACAATTCCTCATACAGCCGTGTCGCCAGGGGACCGGGCTGCGGACCGGGAAGGGTGTGGCTCACTCCCTTGAACGAGAGTACCGACTTGGGTGCGATGATGGCCGCGGTACCGGTGGCGAAGGCTTCGGTTATCGAACCCTTCTCAATGCCGTCGATTATCTCATGGAAGTCGATGGGTCGCTCTTCAGTGGGGATACCCCACTCTTGACAGAGCTCCAGCACAGACTGACGGGTGATACCCGGGAGGATGCTGCCGGTGAGCTCCGGCGTGATGACGGCATTATTCTTGACGAAAAAGATATTGCTGGTGCCCACCTCCTCAACGAACCTACGCTCCGCGGCGTCCAGCCACAGTACCTGGGCCCAGCCCTGACTGTGGGCGTCCTCCTGAGCCAGGAGGCTCGCCGCGTAGTTGGCAGACGCCTTGACACTACCCAGTCCGCCAACGGCGGATCGGACGTAGGTTTCCTCCACCTTGATCTTCATCGGGGCGAAGCCCTGGGGATAGTAGGCCCCCACGGGAGACGTGATGACATAAAACATATATTCCTGGGCCGGACGCACGCCCAGGCACGGCTCCGTGGCGATGACCGTGGGGCGGATATAGAGGGATTCGCCCGGTCCGGTGGGAATCCAGTCCTTATCGAGATTGACAAGCTTCTTGATGGATTCCAGGAGGAACTCCTCGTCGAACTCAGGGACGCAGATGCGGGACAGTGTTTTCGACATCCGCCTCATGTTGAGCTCGGGGCGAAAGAGGAGTATCCTGCCGTCTTTCGCCGGGTATGCCTTCAATCCCTCGAAGGCGCTCTGGGAATAGTGAAATACCATGGCTGCGGGATCGAGCTCGAGGGAACGATACGGTTCGATACGGGGATCGATCCAGCCCTGGTTTGACCGAAAATCCATCATGAACATATGGTCGGAATAAAACTTCCCGAAGCCCTTCTCCTCCGGCTTCGGCTTTGTGCGCTTCGCGTCGTCCGAGACGCGGGTGATTTTTAGTTCCATCAACGGTACCTTCCCTCGAGATAAAATAATGCCGCCTGGTTCCGGGCAGTATAGCCGACTCTCGGGAAAAAAGCAAGCGTGTCGAATGTATCGGCATTATTTTTCGATACCGAACCTCACATTCCCTTTGACATCGATCGGCCGACTGTGAAATGATGTCGCAGAGACAGTATCAATTTATTCTCGGGCTGGGGGGCACATGAACGAGCGAGTTTCCATCGGCATTATCGGCTGCGGGCAGGTCTCCCGGGTGGGGCACGGCCCGGCGATTAAAAAAGACAGGCGGACAATCATCCGCGCCGTGGCGGACCCGGACGACGAAAACCGCCGGCGCTTCGCGAAGAAATTCCGGGTCGAATGCCACTATCCGGATCATCGAGACATGCTGGAAAAGGAGCGGCTGGACGCCGTGGTCATCGCCTCTCCTCCCTGGCTGCACCGGCGGCACCTGGAGGACGTACTGGACCGGGGCCTTCACGTGCTGTGTGAAAAGCCTCTGGCGACCACCCCCGAGGACTGCCGGGCGATGGTGGAGTGGACGGAAACAGCGGAGTCTCGGGGGGTGATCGTCCAGGTCGGTCACTCCAAGCGGTTCGAAACCGGCTTTCAGAAGATCCGGGAGATGATGGAGACAGATCTCCTCGGCCGCATCTACCAAATGAGCATCTACTGGCACTACTACATCCCCGATTTCAGGGTCGGGCGGCTCAAGAAGTGGCTCGACTTTTTGAAGGCCAGGGGGATTGATCTGGAGAAGAAATACGGCACCTGGCGATATTTCGACCCCCGGGCCGGCGGCGGGGATCTCTTCGATCACGCGCCTCACTACATCGATTTGATGCGGTTTTTCTTCGGGGAGATCGAGTCGGTAATGTGCCGGACCCGGCGGTTCATCGAATCGAGGGTTCACGAGGACCTGGCGGCGGCGATCTTCACCCTGGAAAACAATGCCGTGGCTGTGCTGGAAAAGAGCACCCTGGTGATGGGACGGCCCGAGGGATTCGAGGTGGGCCACATCTACGGCGAGGGGGCCAAGGTCTCCTTCGAGGCGTTCCAGGAGTATACCCACCGCCCCATGCGCCTGGATCTCTATCGTCCCCGAAACATCATCCTTGACCGCCCCCGACGAATATCCCTCCCCCGGGGGTTGGGAAACACCCTCTATTTCCGCCAGATGACCCACTTCATCGACCGGATCACCGGGGGCGATTCCCTGAGGCGGGAGTTTTCCGGCCCCTGGGCGTCGGATATCCGCGATGCCCGGCTGGCGGTGCTTTGGACTCTGGCGGCCTACCGCTCCCAGGAAGAGGGACGGGCGATTACCAGGGACGAGGTCCTGGGTATGTGACGTGCTGGGGGCCAACAAGGGGGAGTGGAGGGAAATCGATGGGGCGATGGGAGGCCGGAGGCGTCAGGAATCGTCGCCCATCTTGATGCGCTCCCGGATGAGCTCCCAGACCTCCGATTCGCTCATGGGGGTGAAGGTCGGCTTGCCGAACTCCCGCTTGCACAGCTCGTAGATGGTGCGGTTGACGGGGGCGGGCATCTTGTATTGATCCGCCAGGTCCAGGATGTAGCCGGTGAGGGATTCCAGCTCGGTGTCGGCGCGGCCGATCTGGAGCATGTCCTGCCCCATGCTGTTGAGGTCGACGGTCTTCAGGTCGTTCTTGAATATCATATCGGAGATGAACTCCGGCAGCCGGGCGCTCAGTCGAAGGAGGCCCCAGCTGGGGCTCTTCGGGAACCGGTGCTCCGAATACCCCGCCCGCGCAACGATGTCGATCCCCTCGAGGAGTGAGCTTACCATGATATGCTTGAGGTCCCTGATCGATGCGATCTCCCGAAACCCGTGGCCCACCAGGGTCAGCACGGCGTTGGTGAGGTTCAGGATCAGCTTGCTGTGAACGGCGTCGACGATGCGGTCGGTGGTTTCGATGCTCATGCCCCGGGAAAGGAGCGCCGCCGTCTCGTCCCGGAGGGCGATCTCCTCGGGGTCGTCGGTGGTCACCCCCAGGATGATGGGGCCGGGCCGATTGGCCGCGACGACGCCGGGGGACTCGATCCACGCGTTGTACCAGACCACCCCGTAGACCACCCGCTCGAAGTACCGGGGAAGTATCGCCTGGTTTTCCACGCCGTTCTGGAGACCCACGACGGTGATATCCGATCCCAGCAGGCCCGATATCTCCTGGCAGGCCGCCTCCAGTCCGTAGTTCTTCACGGCGATGATCAAAAGACTCGCAAGGGGCTCTTCGTACATCCCGGTGATGATCGGCGCCCGGATCGGGAGGGGGTCGGCCTTTCCGCCCTTCAGCCTGATGACCAGGCCGTCCTTCTTCATTCGTTCGGCGTGTTCCCCCCGGGCCAGCAGCGTCACCGACGGGTGGTGGGGGTAAAGCCACCCCCCCACGGTGGCGCCGATTGCGCCGGCGCCGTATATGACAATGTGGTTCATGGTATCGATTCCTCCGAAAAAACCGGGACGATATGTCTCCTGATGAAGACGGGTATCCTTAATATTTATTGCGTCCCGGGAGATGCCGGAGGGCGAGGGTATCTTTTATTCCGTGCCTTCGTCCGTGTCGGTGTACCCCTCGATCTCAATCTCCTGAAGCTCCATGGCCTTCAGTTTGTCCACCTGGTCCGACGGCAGGGTCACCGTGCCTTCGTCCAGGGAGTCTTTCAGGGTCTGAAGCTTTCTCACCGCCTCGTTGTAGTTGATCATGTAGAGCTTTTCGTCGGGGTTGAGCTCCATGGCCTTTTCGAAGTTCTCCAGGGCGCTGAAGTAATCCCCCCGCCAGTTCAGCTCGATGGCCCCCAGGTTGTTGTAGGCGTCGGCGATGGTCGAGTCCTTGTCTATAGCGAGGATATACTGGCTTCTCGCCTTGTCCCACTCCTTGAGGGATTCATAGGCCTGGCCGAGGTTGAAGTAGTTCCAGCCGTCCTCCGGATCCAGCTCGATCTCCGCCCGATACGCCTCGATGGCGGCGTCGAACTCCTCCCGGGCCCAGTAGACGTAGCCGAGGGTGTAGTTGACGTGTTTCATCTTCGGGTTCAGCTCTTTGGCCCTGGTCAGCTCGTCGAAGGCGGCGTCGAAGGTGGCGCCCTCGGTGTCGAATTCGCTGTAGAGATACGCGATGCCCAAAAGATACCGGTAGTCGGCGTCGTCCGGTTTTTCGGCGCTGAGGCGCTCGTATTTCTCGATGACCTGGTCCACCGCGCCGTCCAGGTATGCCAGTTCGATCTCCTCGACCCGGCTCTTGAGCTCTTCCTGAGTCATAGCGCCGAAACAGATCGAAGAGAAAAGGACAAGTCCGAGGACGACAATCCAGGCCGTCCTGATGGTGCGTGTGTTCATGGATAATCCTCTGTGTGATGCGTAGTGAATGAACGGCATAGTACCAGAAGGGGCTTTGGTGTGGCAAGAGAAAATTATTTTGTCTTTACTGGCGGGATTAAAGGAAGTATACTGCGGGACACTATAATCGTTATCAATTCAACCCGGAGGTATGAATATGTTTCGGACGAGGCTGTGCGATATACTGGGCATAGAGTACCCGATCATCCAGGGCGGCATGGTGTGGATCTGCGGCCATGAGCTGGCGGGAGCCGTCTCCGCCGCCGGGGGGCTGGGGCTTCTCGCGGCGGGGAGCATGATGCCCGATGAACTGGAGGGGGAGATAGAGAAGCTCAAGAAGATCACCGACAAGCCCTTTGGGGTGAACGTACCGCTGCTTCGTCCCGACGCGGAGGAGCTGATCGATGTCTCCATTGCCGGGGGTGCCCGGGCGATTTCCACCTCCGCCGGCAGTCCGAAGCGGTTCACCGGGAAGATCCAGGAAAAGGGATGCGCGGTCATGCACGTCTCGCCGTCGGTGGGGCTGGCGGGGAAGGGGGCGGACGCCGGGGTGGACATCCTGGTGGCGGAAGGCATCGAGGCCGGCGGGCACGACGGGTTCGACGAGATCACCACCATGGCCCTGGTGCCCCAGGTGGTGGATCGGGTGAAGGATAAGAACGTCCCGGTGGTGGCCGCCGGGGGCGTGGCCGACGCCCGGGGGTTCGTGGCCGCCCTGGCCCTGGGGGCGTCCGGCGTGCAGATCGGCACGCGCTTTGCCGCCACAGTGGAGGCGAAAGCCCACGAGAACTTCAAGAACGCCATCGTTGACGTGACGGACACCGGCACGGTGGTCACCGCCCGGTCCATCGGCCCCACCCGGTGCATCCGAAACCCCCTGGCCGAGCGCATCCTGGAGGCGGAGATAAAGGGCGCCACGAAGGAGGAGCTGTTCGACCTCATCGGCGAGGGCCGCTCCCAGAAGGCGGCAGTGGACGGGGACATCCAGGAGGGCACGGTCTACTGCGGGCAGATCGGCGGGATGATCCATGACATCAAGACCGCGAAGGAGGTCATCGACGATATCATCACCGGGGCGAAAAAGCTGGTGGGCGAGCTGGGGGAATTGGGGTGATGGAGAGATAGTAAGGACCTATTTTTGTATTATCGTGATTTGAAATATATCTAAGCCAATCAGTAAATGAAATAGCTAAAAGTTGTCAATATGACATGGATTATTGGTGTATGTCGTCAGCGAAAGTTGGACACAAGGGGCCAGAAATTAAGCCACACATCCGGACCCGACTTTTTCCTTGTTAACCTGTTTTCTCTTTTCCAACGTCTTCTTTTTTAGCAGTTCACGTTTTTTTAGTAGAGATTCTCTTCTGCCATAATATACATCATCGGGGGTTACATTTCCCAGGGCCTCATGATATCTCCTTGAATTGTAATAGTCAACAAACTTACCAATCTCTGCACGTAACGCATCCGGCGACTCCCTGACCATCAGGTTTATTCTCTCCCTTGTGGAGCGATGATACCGCTCTATCTTCCCGTTCGTCTGGGGATGATACGGCGAAGCGAGTATATGCCCGATTCCCTTTATCTCAAGATATTCTCCAAATACCCTCGATATCAGTGCCGGACCACGATCCGTAACCAACTTCGGCATGTTTTCAAGCTCCTCTATACCCCCCTCTTCACACGCATCTTCAATCACCTCGGCGAATGCGTCCGCATCCATGGAAGTCTGAAGCTTCCATGCCAGGATTTTTCGGCTATAGTCATCAAGCACCGATATCAGGTAAAACCACCCCCAGCGCTTCACCAAAAGATACATCGCATCCGTCTGCCACTGCTGGTGTATCCGCTTCGTCTTGATCACATACTCTTTCGATGCAGGAAATGTCTTAACATCTGCCGGTTTGATAAAACCATTCTTCTTCAAAATCCGATACACGGTGGACTCGGATACTGTAAAAGAACAATGGTCCGAAATATGATACGCAACCTCTCTGGACGACCATTCTGGATACATATGAGCGATTTCAAGCACTTTCTCCCGCTCCTCATCCAAAAGTGTATTCCATATCCTCCCCGTGGCCGGTGATTTATCCTGCAGTCCCTCATATCCATAAAGCCGGAACTTCCTCTTCCAATTGTAGTATGTTGACCGGGGTACATCCACTCGTTGTAACGCCTTCGATATGGGAAGACCGCATGACTCAACGATGCGGAGGATTACCAGCTTCTTTTGCTTGCTCATTCTGACATACCTCCGCTTCTCTACATCCCGAGGCTTTTTTTGAGCCGCTGATTATCCAAGACCGATTCGGCCAACGCTTTCTTGAGATACTCGTTCTCTTCTTTAAGCCTTCTGACCTCTTCACTGGTTGCATCTCTTTTCGTGTCCAGGGTAAGCCCATTCTTACCGGCCTCGAGGAAGGCCCTGGACCACCTATAGTATAGAGTTGGGGATATACTCTCCCTCCTGCAGAGTGCTGTTATTGCAATCTCCCCACGTAGACCCTCAAGGACAATACGGATCTTCTCCTCCGCTGTAAACTTCCTTCTGGTTGCATTCTTGATTTGCCTGATAACGTCAGTAGCCATGATCGACTCCTTTAATCAATTTAAAGATTATGGGAGTCGAGGCCGGGAGTCAAGAGTCTCATAGATAGAAATGCCTTTTTCAAAATCGCCAAAACTTGAAATAAGCTGCAATCACTATCAACTACCCTTGAATGTATAACTTAACTTCCCTTAAATTCTGTCCAAAAGCTCCTGACGACGAACA
>Ga0180432_10009739_pt1 | contig 11649 bp, 11 predicted proteins | sample SS_ome_10_FD_132414 | JGI IMG/M metagenome (GOLD analysis project Ga0180432, IMG submission 132414) | Hypersaline lake sediment archaeal communities from the Salton Sea, California, USA - SS_1_MS_2 metaG | ecosystem: Environmental > Aquatic > Non-marine Saline and Alkaline > Hypersaline >... | reverse complement strand
TTTGTAATATCAGCCCTTTCTATATTTGGCTGTAATGGGATATGTGAAGCTAAATTCATACACCCATCTTCATTTATATATGTGATATTAAACCTTTCTTTTTCATCATACAATGCCGTACCTTTCAATGGAATTAAATTACAAAATACAGCATTTTCAATATTATTTCTTTCTAAAAAATCAATATTATCTTGCATAATTTCATCAGAATCAAATGGTAAACCAATCATAAAGAAACATCTAATCATTATTGGATATTTCCTTATAATAGATATTGCTCTTTCAATCATATTTATATTGATACCTTTTTGCAATATTTTTAGTGCTTCATCATTTGCGACCTCAACACCAATACCTATTTCTCGACAACCAGATTCATATAATAATTTTATAGATTCCTCATCCACATGATTAACTCTGGTTGAACAACGATAAAATACATTTAAAGGTTTTATTTTTTCACACAATTCACGTAAAAATGATTTTTTTAAAGTAAATGTATCATCCTGAACTCGGAATTGTCTAATACCATAAACATCATTGATATTTTTTATTTCATCAACAATATCATCAACATTTCTAAATCTTACACCTTTATATATTTTAGGACTTGCACAAAAAACACATTTATAAGGACACCCTCTTGAAAACATGATAGAAGTCGAACCATTTTCATCATATGTTTTTCCACCTGTAAATATAGAACCAGTTCTTACATACGAATCCTCTAATATGCTTCTATCAGGAACTAAATTATCAAGAGAAACCTCTTCTGTTTGTATATAAAATTCTTTTTGAGTGGATGATTCCCAATCTTTAATATATTCAATAATAGTATTTTCAGATTCACCAATAAATTTACAATCAAAAACACTATCAATGTTATCAAAATCCAATGTAACATGAACACCACCAATTATAATATCAGCCTGTGGATTTACCTTCCTACACACCTTTGCCAATTCAACAGAATTCTTATATGTTGGTGTAACAACAGAGAATGCATATATATCAACATTAGGCACATCTTCAATTGGATTGACATTTGTATCATAAATATCAACTTCCCATCCATAATCACGAATCTTTTTTGCCAAATATAAAATTCCTAAAGAAAATTGTGATTTATAATCATACAACCATGACATGTCAGGAATCACAAATAATATTTTACTCATTAATTAACCTTTCAATTAAAAAATCAATCTTATCTTTATATTTATAATATGGTCGAATTGAATGAGAATCAACAAATCCAGTCAAATCTTGTGTGACATCAAATGCTGTCCCACGGTCTAATCGTTTCTCAATTCTAAAATTTCTACTACCTATTTTTATTTTTTCTGAATTATATTGACAACATCGGTCATAAAAAAACTTTTCATCAGTTTCCCAGACACCATTATATTTATTCAACATCATTTCAGAATAATTTTTATATGATACATGTTTACCACCAAGAATAATATCGTGAAGAATAGCACCATTACCAAGAATATAACACATCGGATAATATGGGACATTACCATATGGTGAACCTGTGTAAATATACACTTCATCATCGTCAATCTCTTTTGCTTTTTCCACAAAATATTCTTTACTAATAGGAATCATATCAACATCCGAAATTAAAAGATTTAAATCTCTAAATAACTGACAAGAAAATAATCTTATAATTTGAGATTGCATTGCTGTTGATACGCCTTTAACAGATTTAACTTTAATATAAAACCCATATTCATTTCTTTCAATATTAAAATCATTTTCCAATTCATTATTTTCCATAATATGCAAGAATATAACAGGAATACCAATACGTTTATTCCAGACCTTTGCGACTGGTTCATAGAAATCTAAATATGTTTCATTATCATTACTCGAAAACACAACATAATCAATTTTCATTATTTTTCCTCTTTTTTTCATGAACAAAATGCAATGCTGATAAATCAGTTCTAAAATGATAATGGAAATATGAATCATCATAATTTTCATCATCAAAAGGACCATCGAACCTCGGAGCATTTTCAGCAACTATTCCACAATGATTATGCATGAATTTTCCAATATCAACATCGTCACACACTGGTTGCTCGCCTGAATGTCCACAATAAAGAAACTTCAATAAATCTCTTGACAAGAAAAAACCCGAACCTGAACAATATGGAACACCAGCATGTTCTCCCAAATATCCAGAATAATAACCTTGTTTTGGCTTATTTTTCACATATTCAATTAGCTTTTCAATGTCAATATATGAACCTGTACAACACCTATACACATAATCAAATTCAAAATTCTTATCAACATAGTCAAATGCTAACAAAGTTTTCTTTAAAATATTACCAAAAGTATCTCTCACAGGTAAATAAATATTTTTATCAATCATTTTAGGGACATCTGAATTACCATAATAATAACAAATATCAACATTATCGTTATTAAAATTCCCCCATGTCTTTTTTATTCCATCAATCATTGTATTAAATGGTGCCATCTCAATAGATAACACCATTATTAAAATTTTTTTATCCATACATCTTTGTGTTAATTTTTTTAAAAATCCAAGAAGTATCCCCATATAATCTTTCTGGAGTACCCAATAACTCATCAACCGCTGGTTTAACTTGAACCCAAGGCATATCACCTCTATAATCGTGCCCAGCAATAAATCCATCATCCTTAACTTTTGGAAAATAGTTTATTATATCTTTCTTAACAAATTCATAAGAATGATTTGCGTCAATATAAATTAAATCAAAAAACTTATCTTCGAATTGAGAAACTGCGTCATCAGATTTCATTTTAAATTTATGAAAATCAATATCAAATTGAGCAATTCGTTCATCAAAAGTTTTTTCAACTAATTTCATATCTGTAAATGAAGCAGGGTCTTTAGGGTCAAAACCACCCTCCCACGCATCAACACAATATAAAGATTTTATCAACCCAGTCCTAATAAATAATTCTGTTGATTCACCAGAATAACATCCAATTTCCAACATGACCAAATCTTTTTTATTAGTAAACTCCAATAATTTTTTTAATCTTGGAGCGTCTTTATCCATAGCTCGCATTTTACCAATATTACCCATTAGATTCCTCCATTTTAGTGAATTTCTCATTAATCATTTGTTCAAGAATATACCATTTAGAGCCTTCCTGAACTGGTTTTTGCCATTGATTATGCCAATGCCAAGCAAACACACCCTCATATAATTCAGCAGAATAAGGATTTTTAACAAAAGATGATTCATTACCACCTAAAGAAATGTGTGGTGTGTGCCATTCTGTATTAAAAAATGAACATGGGTATACAATAAAATTCTTATTAAATTTTCTTACTCTATTGTAAACACCAGTCCCCCAATCATTACTATTTGGCTTTGGTGGTATGCTCATCAACATCTTAATCATCTCGCTTGATAAAAAAGATTTCTTTTTGAAATGCATTAAAGCACCATTGATTCCATGTAGTGCACCATTACCCCATTGATACAAAAATTCCCAATGCATGAGAGGTGCAAAACTTCTCAATAATACAACATCCATATCAACATAAACACCACCATAATTATGAACCAATACCAAACGAATTAAATCACCATCAAGAAAACCAAGACCATCTTCAATATCCAATAACGAAGAACCTTCCAATGGAGTACCAATGGATTCCTTTTTAATATCGAGATGTCTTAATTCAATATATGGCAAAAGTTCTTGCATTAACTCATTTTCCATCAATTCATCAACAGAATATGTCCATAATATAATTTTAGTTTTACGTAAATCCTGTGTCACTATTGCCGACTTGATTGGCAATACCTGTTTTCTTCCAAACCCATGAGGTTTAGTTCTCCAATGAAAATGAATAATATTTTCATCTTCTTGTGGAACATCTGGTATTTGTCTACAAAATTCAACTGCCTTTTCCCAGTTACTATACACTTCACCATACTCTTCAAAATTACATGTCTTTTCAATTAACTCTTTATAATCCACTATATCTCCCCATTAATTATATTTAATAATAAATCAGCCCTATTATCATAACTATGATTATTTATAACGTGCTCATACCCAGCATTTGCAATAGATTCACGCTCATCATCATGCGTCAAATAATATTCAATCTTTTCAAAACAGTCTTCCAAATTATCATACGTAACTAAATGTTTTCCAACATCAAACAAAGTACTCAAAACATCAGTTTCATTTGTTAATAAAAATGTTTTACATCCGAGAGTTTCAAATGTCCTGTAATTGATATCATGTGCAATATTTCGATTCCAATGAATATTATATGAATTAATGCATCGAACCATGTCTTGCCCAATCTTCATCACATCAGGAGTTATACATAACCCTTGAATAAAGTAACCACGGTTGTTTACATTACCACAAAACCCAACATCAATTGTCTTCTCAATATTCATCGGATAAATAATGTCTCTTGGATATGCGTTTGGAAAAAACTCAGTTCTTTTAATATATTTTTTAAATTTTTCCCTATCATAATTAATTGAATGCAATAAAATATCAATATTATTTTTATCACACGTATGAACATGTGCATTAAAAGCACAATGACTATCAATACTCCAAAACAATTTTAATTTATTTTTATATTTTGACAATTCGGGAACCCAACCAGATTGGTCATAGTTTTCCAATAATAAAATAACATCACAGTCACTAACAATCTGTTCAAAAGGGATTGAGAAATTGGAATGACCCAATCCCCAAACAAGAGCAGTAACACCCTTACGTGCTAATGCTCTTTGTAAATTGAAAGATTCTCGAAATTCAACATTACCGGAATGTCTACTTTTTTCTTGAATAATCAATATTTTCATTTTTATACCTTACTAATCCAAGAAGAATCAATAAAAGTTTTAGCTTCACCATACCCACACTCATCAAGAGCTTTCATAATAGGCAGGTGAGTTGAATCATGTCCGCCAATTAACCCATCTTTTTTGATTTTCTTTTTGTAATTTTCAATGTCCTTCTTAACCCATTCATATGTGTGATTACCATCAACATAAACAAAATCAACATCATCAGGAACTAAATCAACAGCAATATCACTATATGCCTTTATTTTGACAACACGTTCATCATTTACAAACTTTTTATCAAATATTTTTTCAGCATATTCATTTTGTTGACTTGCTATATCCTCATCATCATATCCTTTTGTCCAAGGGTCAATACAATATATTTTACTTACTTTACCACTATCTAAAAATATTTGTGTGGATTCACCTGCAAAACTACCAATCTCAATCATCACTGTATTATCTTTTAAATCACGACACAACTCTTGTAAACCACTTTTTTGATATCCCGGTCTCATTTCATACAAATCAACCTTTTCCTCTTCTGGTTCCTGTTGTCCCACATGTTCAGTTTCATATTCTGGGTTATCATCTTCACCATATGATTGACCAACAAAGAAATTCATTTTCAACGGACTTGGAAATGGTTTCTCATCCCCAGTAAAATTAAATCTATCATCATGAGCAATATGATTATCTTTAATTTTAGACCAGACATTTTGCCATAAAAATATTTGGTCTGAATTAAAATATTTATCTCTTTGATGACCAGTCTCTTCCATGTTAGAAATCCACTCTTCATACATTTCTCTAAAGTTAGGAATGAAGCCTTTGGTTGCTCCCCACATCCCACCAAGAATTGATACACCATGATTCTCATGGTCTCTCATAATATGGAATGGTTTACCTGATTTTTCCCATTCCAACACAGCTTCGTATTCACGGCTTGTTAATCTGGAATCTGTATCTCTTACAACAAATCTATCTACATCATTATCAAACCCCACTTCAAATCTCCAAGCTAAACCATTGGAACCAACTGAATCATCTTTGTAAACTAATTCACCGCCCATATGTCTCAATGTATTTGTGATGATAGAAGGAACTGTATTATCAACATAAAATCGACATACCCACCCCGGATATATTTTTTCAGCTAACAATAAATTTTTTATAGCACCTTTTGTGTATTTTGGATTATCTCCCCATAATGAAAAACTAATTACCTTTTTAACTTCAAGTCTCGACTTTAAAGGAAGTTTCTTTCTTTCATGATACCGTTGCATATCTTCTGGAGAAGTTTGTTGGTGGTTTCTATCCACATCATCTAATTGACGTTTGCCAGTTGAGAAATGTCTATGCTCGAAATATATCTCAGGTTTCGATAATGAAATATCTTTTATCAAATTCATTTCTTTTAAATTATCATACAATTCATTATCACTATAACAATGAATATATGCTGGATGATAGATAATACCATTTAATTTTTTCAATGTAGCAACTGTCATAATTGGTATTGAAAATATATTTTTCCCTTGAGAACCATAACAGTCATTGACAAGAAGAGCACCATCATGTCTTTGAAATTCATTCAATAATACAGTGTTCCAATTTTTCATTGGGAAAAAATCATCACTTGCAAATATCACAATATCATCATCCTTGACATTCGGTTGACTCAATACATGTTGAGCTAATTTCCATGAAGGATAAGTCACACCTTTTCTTTTGGTATCAACTACAATACAAGTATCATATCCACCGACTTGCTCTTTTTGTTCCTGTGTATCCACAGCAACATGACATGTCCAATTTCTTTCTTCACCATCGGCTTTAACAATCCAATCTTCATATGTATCACAGAACATATCAGGTCTTATAGTACACCACATCACATGGATTTTAGAATCATTTCTATCATAGATTCTTAAATTTTCAAAAATTTCATTTGTAGGATTCAATTGAATAATCTCTTTATCCTTTGACTTAACAGTAAATCTTGGAACTTTACCATTCAATAAATTCCCATTTATCTCACCTTTTGGGTCACCAATAAAAAATTTATCCGGTTTTATAGAATCATACACCCGCTCCCTATCAGGTCTACATCCAACAACCACTGTATCAATAGGAGTCTTACCAAGATACTCTTCAACATATTCAACCCAACCCGATTCAAACTCAGGATTACCATACCACGGTCCCACCATAAGAACTTTCTCTATATGGTTCGGTCTATGTGGGTGGTCTTGAAACCACAACACATCAATTTTTTCTTGAAAAGTGAACGTTTCATATTTAAAATTCAATTTCCAAGCACAATATGTCCACGACAATTGGTCTCTTCTGGTCTTAGTAACCATTTCATTCCAAAGCATTTCTTGGAATTCAATGACTTCAGGTGCATTATGTTTACGAAATTGTAAACCAGTTTCAACCATCCCATATTTTTTGGGCATACCCTCTTTGCGATAAGTTTCAACATGTTCTCTCATTGCTTGAACATCATCTTTATTCAATCGACAATTTGCTTCGAGTTCATCATATACACAATCTCTACCCGGATGTTTCTCAATGAACATATTAGCCCATGTTAAATCATGAAACCCTTCAGCCATCTTATAGAGCTTATCAACATCAAGTTTATTACAAGAACTATCCATCCATATTGACATCTCATATTTATCGCCAAAAACTAAATGTGGGTTTGTTTTGTAATAATAAGCAGACCTTGGGTTATCACCTTCAACTGGCATTTTTTCTACATATCTAATATCCCAAGTATTAGACTTTAATCTTTTTTGATTTGTAAAACACACAAAATCAAATTTCTCTCGGTCATATTCAACATCAATCAACTGACTATCATATGCCCCGAAAATTGCGGTATAAACAACAATTTTATTCACTCATCTTCCTCCAATTTATAATTATAAACTAAAATATTTTAAATATAATAAATTCTCAAACAGAGTCAATAGTTATTTTTAGAAGGGATAAAATTAACCCAATTTTGAATATGATATTCTGATACATCATCTTCAAATGATATAATATGTTCACCACGACAATATTGTTTTCCCCAATTTCTAAGATATTCAACAGTTAAATGAGATTCTGAGAAATAATATAATTTTATTTTATTGTTTTTATCATATGTATTCACAATGGATTTAACATCACTGTGATATTCATAAGTTCCAGAATCTATTATAATAAGTTCTTTATTCTGATAACTTTGCTCGGTAAAAGATTTTACAACAAGCATAGTTTTAGGTAGGTCATCATATGTCACAAATATACATGACACAAAAGGATTTTCTTTCATTTAAAACTCCATTCAATTAAATCAAAAAAGGGAGACAAAATCATCTCCCTTTTATTTATACTTTAAGATTTCTTACGAAATTATAACCATTTAGAACCTTGAATCACAACATCACTTTCAGGTGCCTTTGGTTCTTCAGATTCTTTTACAACTTTCTTTTCCTTTTTAGGAGCATAGAAAATTTCCTCTGGCATATATTTTCCACTTGCAACAACAGTTTCATTTTCATTCTTATTAGAATCTTCTTTCATTCTTTCAATGATAGCGTCTTTAACTGATTCAGGCAAATTTTCTACGTCAACAGGCTCACCAAGGTCTTCTGTTAATTCACTCTTTGTTCCAAGGAATGTATTAACACCATTTGGTGCAGTTGCATATTCATCCATCTCAAATACACTTTCTCCAATAGCAACAACATAATGACCTGTTTCTTTGTCTTTAAATGCTGTTACATCAGGGATAGCCTCTTCATTGATATTGTCGATATTTTGATTGTAATATGTATTAGCGTCATCAACAACATCACCGTAATATTTTTCTCTTTCTTCATTTAGTAACATCTTATTCGTCCCCCATTAAATATTCTAAGTAATTTTCACTTTCTTCTTTGAGTTTACTTTCATCAACTGATTCTTTAGCTTTCTTTTTTAATTCTTTAGCCTTATCATATAATTTTTTAAGTTCGGCTTCACCTTTATCAGTCATTGCAATTGTATCAAAATTTTTAATTTTATCAAGAACAGTTGCCAACTCATCCTTTTTTTCCTCAACGACTTCTTCTTCAGTTTCCTCAAGTTCCTCTTTCTTTTCTTCAACAGCCTTTTCAGTTTCTTCAGGAACGATAGCTTCATCACCAAGAACTTCCTCTTCTTCAGGGTCAACAATACCTTCGAGGTCTTCTATTTCACCTTCTTCTTCGGCTTCCTCTTCCTTTTCCATATCAGTAAGGTCATCTACCTTATCTTCAATAGTATCGAGTTTGTTCATGATGTCAGACCACGTAATATCAGAATCTTCTTTAGGTTCTTCAAATTCAGGTTCTTCCTCACCTTCTGGTGTTTCATCCTCTTCACCTTCAGGTTTTTCGTCTTCATCGTCATCTTCTTTCAACTCTTCTTTAGATTCTTTAATACCATCTTTCTTTTCATCATCTTCAGATTTTTTCTTTTCGTCAAGCTCTTCTTTTTCTTCCTCAACAACTTCCTTATCCTCTTCTTTCTCTTCTTTAGGATAATGGTCTTTTGTTTTTGGCTTCATTTTCATTTCATCAAGGTCTTCTTTAGATTCATCCATTTCTTTATATTTTTTAGCCAAATTTTCAGCTTTATCAAAATCCATAATAACATAATTAGGATTCTTTTTTTGAGCACCTTTTAATTTTTTCTCTGCATCATCGTATTTAAAAACACCACCCCATATTGAACCAGTTTCTTTATCAGCAATAACAACTTTTGTCTCTTCACTTTCTCCCATTTTTTCTTTTTTCGTTTTCTTTCCTTTACCACAACCCTCTTCAACTTCAACATCAGGAACAACTATACCAGCAACACCTTTACTCGGTCCACCACAAGTAGCACCAAGACCCTTACCATTGCCCTTATCAACATCATTATTAATTATAATTTTGATAGAGCCTTCGTCAAGCTGGTCAATTTTATTAATAATGTCACCCATATTTTCATTAACATATGTAACATCAACACCTTCTGGTGCAGTTCTTTTGTTTGTGAATTCTGTTGTCACACGAAGTTTAGCTTCAACCTTCGATACAAAATCACCATAAAATGCTTCTTTAATAACAGCATTCAATTTTTCAGTATTTTCCTTTACAATTCTCTTTGTATTAGAAACATTTTCTTTTTCATATTTACCTAAATAGCTTAGAAAATCCATGTTATATCTCCTATTTATATATAATTAATGTGTATTATCCAAAATCAAGTTCTTTTGGCTCACCATCTTCATCAATTTCATCTTCATCAAAACCGTAGAATTCTTCAAAATCTTCAAAATCCTCAACATCATCCACGTTATAATTATAGTTATCTTTATCTTTATTCAAAATAATTTCTCCAGATGTAAGTATTTATATATTTTTTAACTATTTAATGTAAAAAGATTTACCTTGTGATATATTTTCCATTCATGTTTAAACTCATGTCTTAACACAAATACAAAAGTATCATGAGGTTCAATGTCTTCATCATTAACTTCAATCAATCCCCAGTTCTTTAGACAAAATGCAACAGCATTTCGTCTTTTAATATCCTCTTGACATACATTGTCATATCCATTTTCTCTCATAGCAAATAATTGCTTAAAGTGAACAAGATAAACATCCCCATCTTTCTCATACAAATAACAGCTTGGATACAATACCTTCTTACGTTTGTTAGCAATTCCAATTCTATTAGTTGTCTCTTGCACCACTTTCTTATCAGCTAACAATTTAACTTTTAAAAATTCCATTTTTTCTCCTAACGTTTTTCAATCTCAATTACACGTCCGAATCGGCTTCCATCATTATCTTAACCAATTCCTTAAATTTTGTTTTCGGTTCCCACCCAAGGACTTTCTTTGCCTTAGAAGGGTCACCTAACAAGATGTCAACTTCAGTCGGTCTGTAATATTCTGGGTCGATTCTCACAAACTCAACACCACTATTCTTATCATACCCAACTTCATTTTGCCCTTCACCTTTCCATGCTATTTCGAGCATAAGATGTTTACAACACTCCTCAACCATCTCACGAACACTATGGGTCTCGCCAGTTGCGATAACGTAATCATCCGGGGTATCTTGTTGTAACATTAACCACATTGCTTCAACAAAATCTGGTGCATATCCCCAATCTCTTTTTGCGTCAAGGTTTCCAAGATATAGACATTCTTGTTTACCTTTAAATATTCTATTTAATGCTGTTGTTATCTTTCTCGTAACAAATGTTTCACCTCGTCTTGGAGACTCATGATTAAAAAGAATACCGTTACTCGCATGAATATTATATGCTTCACGATAATTTTTTATAATCCAGAACCCATACATTTTCGCAACACCATATGGTGAACGAGGATAAAACGGTGTTGTCTCTGACTGTGGAGTCTCAACAACTTTTCCATATAACTCACTCGTAGAAGCCTGATATAACTTGGCTTGAGGAGCATGGTTTCTTATAGCTTCAAGTATTCTTAACGTTCCAATACCATCAACTTCTGCTGTATATTCAGGAATTTTAAAAGACACGCCAACATGTGACTGTGCAGCAAGATTATAAATCTCATCCGGTTGAATATCAGCAATCAATTTACTTATAATATTATTATCTGTTAAATCACCATAATGTAAGAACATTCTTCTATTCTTTACATGTGGGTCTTGATACAGATGTTCAATTCTTTGTGTGTTAAAAGACGAACTACGTCTTATAATACCATGAACTTCATAATCCTTTTCTAACAAAAACTCAGTGAGATAAC
>Ga0180432_10009737_pt1 | contig 11650 bp, 7 predicted proteins | sample SS_ome_10_FD_132414 | JGI IMG/M metagenome (GOLD analysis project Ga0180432, IMG submission 132414) | Hypersaline lake sediment archaeal communities from the Salton Sea, California, USA - SS_1_MS_2 metaG | ecosystem: Environmental > Aquatic > Non-marine Saline and Alkaline > Hypersaline >... | reverse complement strand
CATTCGTCCAGAACGGCTACAACTGGAATGGATCAGCGCCGCCGAGGGAGCCAGGTTCGCCCAGATCATGCGCGACCTGGAGGAGATGCGCCAGCAGGTTACACCAGATGAGATAGAGCACACCAAAAAAGTTCTGGCTGAGCAGAGGCTGGCAAAGGAAGCGGCGGGGTAGCAGGGGCGAGCATCGCCAAAAAGCAGCGTATAAACCTAGATTCCCCCCTATCAAACCAGGGGCCCGGGCAAGCTCCCAGGGCAAGATAGCTTCAAAAGACTCCTGTGTAGCCTAGCTGCGCCGACGACTTTACTCTACCCCTGAGCCGGGTTTGTAGAGCCGTTGTTTCCAATGCACTCCACTACCAGTTAAGCGCTTGGTGGCCCCGTAGGCACCGGAGAGCAACACAAAAGAGATGCCCACCGGATGTGACAGGGAGTACAGTCTCGAGTGGGAGAAGCGACGGTCAACCAGGCCCCGCATCAGCATGATGACCAGCAGTTGGACGGTGATGACCAGCAGAAACAAGTCGTAGTCAGCGAGCGTCAGAGAAAAGTGGCGGGCCATCAAGATGAAGGGGGCGATAAAAAAGCTGAACCCGGCAAGTATCATCAAGACGAAAGCCCAGGGAGAGAAGGCGGTTACGGAATAAGTCCACTTTGTAAAACCCTCCCACAGATCACCTATCCCTTCGTACATCCGGCAGGCAACAACCCGAGAAAGGTCAACAGTCGCCTGCCGCTTGCCGCGACGCGTTATCTCAAACCCTAACCAGACATCCTCCAGTATGCGTGATTTCACAACCTCATGGCCACCCATCTCATGGTAGTCCGGGGCGGAGACGAAAAGGAACTGCCCGATGGCTAGGCCAGGCTTGGGCTTGCGGGAGCCCTGTAGCCACCACAAAGGGAACCAGCTGAGAATGATGAAGTACATGATGGGGATAACAACCCTCTGCGAGAAGGAAATAGTATGTTGCAGAGGGAAGCCAGAGATCAGGGCCAGCCTGTTATTGTGGGCATAAGACAGAGCGCTGCGCAGCATCGCCGGAGCATGAGTAGTGTCGGCATCGGTAAAGAGCAGCCAGGAGCCTCTGGCCTGGGAGGCAAGCTGGTGGCAGGCGAAAGGCTTCCCCGCCCACCCCTGGGGTAGGGGCTTCCCCCGCAGCAGCCTCACTCTGGGGTCGGCAGCGGCTATCTCCTCCACCACGGCAGCCGTGTTGTCGCTGGAGTTATCATCCAGGACCAATATTTCGTAGTTGGGGTAATCCTGTTTCCGCAAGGACTCAAGACAGTTGGCTATATCGGATTCTTCGTTACGGGCCGGGACGAGAATGGAGATGAGAGGCAGGGGCTCAGGCAAATCTTCCTTTTCATCGCCCAATTTGTGTAGAGACCTCAGATTCAGGATGAGGTTGAGCATGAACACGGCCAGACCGATAGCGATTATACCTTGATATAACATACTACAATCTCTTCCGCTTTACCGGCTATAGGGCCCCCAGGCTTGCGACTGTATTATATCATCTGTCTCTGTCCGATGCTTTATGAGGAATATGGCACAAAGCACTGCACCGGTGACGGCGTAACCCCAGGAATGCTCGCCCAGGCCAAACATCGCAGGGTTGAAAAGGTTGGCCAGCATCAACATTGCCGGGGTAACGAGGTGAAAGACCTGATTGCTCAGATTAAGACGTTTGGTGGTAAAAAGAACAAGGAGGAAACATAGCCCGGCCAACGCAAAGGGAATGGGACATAAGACCAGAAAGCCGGTCACAAAGATAGTTTGCCCTCTGCCCCCGGCTCCCTTTAACCAGATGCTCCAGATTTCGCCCACTGCAGCGGAGATAAGCACCGCCAGGTAGGCCCATAGCTCGTTCACCAGAAGGTAGGCTATAAAGAGGCAGAGGAAGGTCTTGAGTATCTCGCCAAGAAGGGACAGAGCGCCGAACAGTTTTCCTCCATGGAGGATAACGGCAGTGGAGGTGACATTGCCGGTGCCCAATTTACGAAGGTCCTGCTTTTTGGAAAAGTACATCACTATATAGGCAGTGGGTATACTGCCGAGGAGGTAGCCTATAGCTACTATACCAATGAAAGATAACACAGTAGTAACTCTCCCCTCCGATAAAACTGTCCTCGGATTACATCGCCTTCCGAGGTACATATATGTTTATGTATGTTACTGGGAAAATGGGGGCTTGTCAATAGGTAGTTAACCTCACCAACTGCCTTTTTATTCCAGGAAGCGGGAGAGTACTTATTCGAAACGACCTGGCACCCAGAACCCAGGCGCTGCGTAAGCGAGAGGATCAACTCCAGGCAGCTTGCCATCTTCGACCTTCAGGACATCCGTTGTAGTAAGACAAAGTTGCCCCCATTTATCCCCTTCCCTCGCAAATCTAGCCCACACAAAAATGTCACTCCGCCTCGCAGACACAGACACGGGGGGATGATTTCGGGGGAGCAATCTCAAGAGTGTCAGTCGACTTATATTTTCTACGTGTCCTATTTTCGCTGAAGATTCACACCTGCCTCTATTGCGAATTGTAGTTGATGTGGGAAACCCCAGATAACTGACAAATGAATTATTGACGCGTTCTGACATAAGAGTGTATTCTTCTGGTCAGAAGAGCATGCAAGAGAACACCGACGAAGACTAGTCGAAGTAGTTGGCATATACTTAACACCAAGACAAACCATGCACATTATTAAGTTCACCCTGACTGCGCTTTTTGCATTCCACAATTCAACATCTCATCAAGGAGGCCATCATGAGTGGGGACTTATATGAACGGCTCAGGGAGCGAATAGACCAGCGCGGCGTTGGGTTTCAGAAAACGACCTCTGGGGTGGAACTCAGGCTTCTGCGCAGGCTTTTCAGCGAGGAAGAGGCCCAGATATACTTGCATCTCTCCTGGGACCTCGAGACACCCTGGCAGATTGCCAAGCGGGCGCAGCAGGGCACTGAAAGAGTAGCCGCCATTCTGAAGCGCATGGCGGAAAAAGGGCTGGTGTTTCCCAAACGAAAAGGAGAGACGTTCTACTATGCCGCAGCGCCTTATGCCCACGGCATACTTGAGCACCAGGTTAATAGAATTGACAAGGAACTGGCCCAACTAATTGAGGATTACCTGTGGGCAGAGAAGGTTCAGGAGGAGCCGACAGCTGACAGACAGGTTGTGTCCGGGTATCCGATGCGTACTATTCCCGTGGAAGCTCCTATCAAGGTCTCTCAGCCTATAGCACCCTATGAAGATGTCAGGGACATAATCAAGAGCCAAGACCGCATTGCCGTGGCCAAATGCTTCTGCGCAGTGCACCGTAGTCTGTTGGAACCCGGCTGCAGCCAGCCTCTTGAGGTCTGCCTTCTCTTGGGTTTCTATGCTGAGTACTATGTTGACCACGCAATGGCTCGATGGGTAACCCAGGAGGAAGCATTGGGCATTTTGGACCTGGCTGAGGAAGCCGGTTTAGTGCACCAACTCTCGGATAGTGTAGACACGGGAGCCATATGCAACTGCTGTCCCAACTGCTGTTTCCTGCTTCGGACGATAAAAAAGTTTCCAAATCCGGCGGCCATTGTCATATCCAACTACTTCGCCCAAGTAGACCCCGCCCTTTGCAATGGGTGTGAAATCTGCGTGGGTCGCTGTCCGATGGATGCCATTAGCATCACGGCTAGCGCAGTCGCCGATATCAACCTGGATAGGTGCATCGGTTGCGGGCTATGTGTCAATGCTTGCCCCACCGAGGCCCTGATGCTTGTTTCAAAGACGGAGGAGGCTCGCCAAGAGCCGACTTCTACAGGCCTGTTCATGAGGTCTTCACAGGATATTGAAAGCAAAATCACGTAATCGGGTTGAAAATGAGGGGGACCGGTCCTCAGCCTAAAGCGCGGCCAGTCCATCGACGATGCAGGAGCACGTACAGCAGCAAAGCAGCCGATAATCCCGCTATATCTGCCACCAGATCATAGGGCGACCCATTTCGGAAGCCGATGAGAGACTGTGCACCCTCTGTACATACGGCCAGGAGCAGTCCAAGTATCATTGCGAAGAGGATGCGAGATCTCAGTGCCCTGAAGAAGCTGATACCAAAGGTGCTAACAAAGCCAGTGACCCCGAAAAGGCCAAAATGGGCAATCTTATCCCAGTGCTTAAATCCTACGGAGCCGCTTACATCGTCCTCGCCGATAGGGGCAAGCAGCAATCCCCAGAGGACCAGCATCCATATGATAAGGATGGCAAGTTCCCGTTTCATCTATGGAAAGTATATCTCTGCCAGGTTAGAAACAAGTTAGAATCATGTCATGCAGTGGTTAGAATGTGGCCCGTGGGGCCATTTAGTTACCAGCATTTTATGGATAACGAGGCTTACATCTGGCAACTATGAAGCTCTGCGTCGGTCATTTTGTGGGGGACTTTAAGCAGCCATCACTATCAAGCACCTGCTTTCCGCCTGCGGAACACGACGAGTAACGGTTATTGTAAGAAACGCTAGAGCATGTTATTTTATAGTTTCACCTCACACCGCACCCCACCACCTTCATTGGGCACCGGCTATCCTTCTCCTGCGGAGAACCAAGTACAATAATGTGGCCACTGCCAAGGTAACCAGAACACCTCCCAAGATGCCCCCAAAAAGTCCCCAAGGGAACGAGGTCGCTGTCCCCGCGATACTCACCGAGGCATAGCCGACAATGGATTCGGCCTCTGCCTTGACGACGTCAGCGTATGTCCCTTCCACCATACCCGCAGTGAACAGACCGTTGCCATCGATACTGCCGGCACCAGCATTGATCACGCTCCAAGTGAAGCTGAGCCCGATTATCTCGTTATTGTCTTGGTCATAGCCAGTGGCGGTGAACTGCCGGGTCTGGCTGAACTCCAGGCTAGCGCTGCCGGGGGTGATGGCGATATGATGCAGGGGCCCCTGTAACGACCCGTGTGCAGACTCACAGGCGCCAAGGTCTGGAGCAGCGCCGTAATATGGCCAGGGGGAGTCTGCGTCGTTAAAGCCGGGAAGGACCACTCCTTTATCTATGCAAGGGGATGTTGATTGCAATGTAAAGTCGTCGGCACCTGGTTCCACGAACATGGGGTCTGGCACCAACACCGCATGCAGCTCCTGTCCTGTGGTCGTCTGAAAATAGGCAAGGTCGCCGTATCTTTCGTTATACCATGACCAGGAAAATCCACCCGCTTCTCTATTAGTCCAAAGGGCGTCATAATCAAAACTGTTAAGCCCTCTATCGCCTGAAGAATCCCAATTTTCGCAAAGCCTGCCGTGCTCAAGCCAGATGATATTGTTGCGCGATGTAATATTATCGGCTATCGCATTATTACCAAAGAACGATGGTCCCGCTCCACTACCTGTGCTGTAGATTGTATTCTGGTAGAGATAGATATTGCCAAAGGAATTGGAACCCAGCTTTATCGCTGCATCTCCGTGGTTGACGATGACGTTCCTAAACGCATATAACGGCCCAACAATGGTCGAGGTGAGACCAAGCCCCATATTCATACCGACACCACCAGGCTCTGTCAGGTCGTTATTCTCAATAAAATTGCCCCAGACAGCTACATTTAAATTCCCGCCTTCTATCTCCAGGCCATCATCCCAAGGTCCGTAGACGTAGTTGTCATAGATGAATGAGTTAGGACCAGGTCCGCCCCATATCCGCATATTTCCGCTCCCCCCCATCCCATCCTTAAATATGCCCTGAGTGTTAATAACGTTATCTCTAATAACATTACCACCATAGGTCCCGTAGAAGTTAACACCATAATTCTGAGCCCGTTCACCGATACCAGTGGTCGAAATCTGGTTCTTCTGGATAAGCGTATTGCTGGAACCGTAGAGCAATACTCCGGCACAAGCCCAACGCCCTCCGGGGTCGATCATAATGTTATCTTCGATAATGCTGCCAGTAGCTTCATTATCAACAACTACACAACCCCCGGCATCACCATTGAAATTCCTGAGGTCAAACCCCTTTATCCTGATATAGCTCCCTAAGAGGCGGAACCCGAACCAGAGTCTGGTTCCATCGCCAAGATCGCCATCTATCACCGCCTTGTTGTCCAGGTCGTAGCTCCGGAAAGTGATATAGTTATCCGAGATGCCTGACCTGTCTATGGTTATGCCAGTACGCCATGGTGCTCCTGAGCCTTCTTCGGTGTACGTGCCTGGCATTACCAGTACGGTGTCTCCGGGATTGACAATGCTTGCCGCATGCTGGATTGTCCTGAATGGGGCATCGAAATTCCCTGGACTGCTGTCATCTCCAGCATTCGAGACGTAGTAGGTGTTGCCGTTTGAGGGAGGGTTGTCGTTCCTGGTCTTAATTGTGGCAACGACAGGAGAGCCAGTTACGCCATCGGGGTCAGTGTAAGTAACCCTGACCTCGTATTCGGTGTCGGGTTCGAGCCCAAAGATGACCGCACGCCACTGATTCTTCCACTCGTTTGGTACAGGATTATTGTCAGGCTCTCCCGCCAGGGGGAACTCATACAAGAAATCCCTTCGATCCACAGTCATAGGGATGCCAGGCTTCCAAGTAGAAGAACCGACCTCTCGATATTCCAGAGTTGCGTTGTTGTTCCCATTATCATCCCCAGAGAAGCTGGAGATAACGCCAATATTTTCAAAGGCTGGAGCCAGCGAGAGGGTGCCCACAATGGTAGCCTCCCCCCCGGCCACTGCCGGGTAAGGGAGACCAGCTGCCAGCAGTAGGGCTAGACCTAAGGCTGCCAACACAATGTGAAGCACGTTCCCCTGGTGCTTAATCTTACGGCCTAAGGATAAAGAAATCATAACCATTTCTTAACCGAATCCTTACGGTCACTCCTGCGGATAATGTGCGGCAGTATACGATAATGAGGCATAGGATAGGTGTGAAGACAGCGGTGGCCACCCCTCTCGTCTACCGCACTACGGGCAATGGGCTCTTATCCTCTCCGTAGCCCTCTTTTTGTTCATTGTAACACGGCTAGCAAGGCTGTCAATCGAAGCTGGTTTGCTATCAATGGCGAGTGAACTAGTTCAATCCAAGCCCCAAGAGTCAAATCCCTTCTCAGAGATTGGAAGCAAGTTAGAATGTCTCCCGTGGGGCCATTTAATGACCAGCATTTTCTAGATAACGAGGCTTACATCTGGCAACTACGAAGCTCTGCGGTGGTCATTTTGTGGGGGACTTTGAGCCGCTATCACTCTAAAGCAGCTGCTTTCCGTCTGCGGAACACGACGAGGTAGATTGCTATTGCCACCACAGCCAAAAGACCCAGAACCCCGCCCAAGATTACCCAGGCAAACGCCCATGAGGATGGGGTTGTCACAGTAAACTCATCAGTGAGCGCATCTATCCGCACGCTGTAGGTTTTGGCAACGTCTCTTGTCACACCAAACGTAACGATTTCGCTAGCCCCTGAGGCTAGCGTCAACTCCTGAGTTGCTTCTTCAGCATCATCCACTAACAGCATTACGGTGCAGCTGCCCTCAAGCCCGCCGGTGTTTGTGACCTCAACACTTATAGCAACGCCTTCGCCATCGTCCACAGTGGTAGGAGACACCAAGAGATTGGCGAAGTGAAAAGCCGCTTCCTCTTTCCCGATAACGGCAAAAATGGTGAAATGGCTTATACTGACACTAACCGTACGAGCCCCTGTATCCACCACAGCAGGCAGAAGCACACACTCCCCTGACTCGCTTTCGTAGCAAGCGACAAATAGGTTCTCCTCACTAACTCCTTCCGGTACATCGTCAGGGTCATATTGCATGATCAACTTTATTTCGGGGTCAAAGGTGGCACCCTCTGGCCCAAATTCATAGGCCGCACCAACAATATGTCCCTTCTCTGGCATCTCTGGCAGCTCGGGGACGGCTTCCACAGTGATCATCTCAAGGCGACCGCCCTCGCTGTCCAGCGCCTGGGTGCCCTCAGCTAGATGGATTGCCACTGCTCCATCGGGAGAACTGGCTTCCAAAGCCTCTTCGAGCACCCCTTCATCCGTCATAGGCGCAGAGAACACCTTGTCCATCATCTCCAGTTCCAGCTTGGTGGCCTGCGATGAGCTACCCCCACCACCTCCTCCGCCACCCCCTCCACCTCCAGGCCCTTGTGCTCCTGCCACATGCACTGAATCCCCCAGCCAAGTCGACGGTATCTCGGTTGCGGTATTGTCACTGAGTACCCCGTTGGACATGGTTACGCCGCTGGTGTTGCCAGCTGATCCGACCACATGAAAATGTATCTCAGAGAGGTACCCCGACCCGCTCACCCCGGAAATCCCAGGAACATTATGTATCACCCTTATCGTTCCCTGAGTCCCTGCGGGGACAAAATCCCACATATCAACAGGGATCGCAGTCCCATCTATGACGCCATCGGTGACATCGGTCACCTCAAGGATGGACGGGTCATAGGTGATATCATAGTTAGCAGCATCGAAATTTGCCACCTCAGTGATATCGACCCTGGCGATGAAGTCGGCACCTGCATCTACCTCGGCTGGGGCGTCAATGCTCACCGTGACCCCATCAGCACTAGCAATAGAGGAAGGAAGCAGCACCACTGCCAAGCACAGTATTACTACAAACTTTAAGAGATGTTTCCAATTGTGCATTTTCTATCCTTGTTCGACTATCAAGCACCGATGATGATCAGCTCTATCTTGGTTATATCCAGGGCATCTGTGCTGCCATCGGCATTGGCATCAGCCCCAGGGGTTGGATCGTCCAGCCCCATGATGACCCTCTCCAGTTTGGTTATATCCAGGCTACTTACGTTTCCATCTTTGTTAGCATCGCCCGGGTCATATACGGCGATATAACCCGTCTTGGCCTCGGTATTGCTGGTTGACAAGCTATCAGTCACATCGAGGGAGACGGTATAGGTTCCAGCACTGGCATAAGTATGGGTAGGACTTGCAGCGGCGTTATCCGCCGTCCCATCGTTGTCGAAGTCCCACTCATAGGTGTAGGGTGGCGTGCCTCCGGTGGTGGCATCAGTGAAAGTGAATTCTGTAACCCCGGCTACTCCCTCGAGAGGGCTGGCTGAGAACCCGGCATCCACAGGCTGATACACCGTGATATAACCCGCCCTGATCTCGGCATTGCTGGTTGACAAGCTATCAGTCACGGTGAAGGAGACGGTATAGGTTCCAGCACTGGCATAGATATAGGTGGGATTTGCAGCAGTGCTATCCACTGTACCGTTATTGTCGAAGTCCCACTCATAGTTATAGGGTGGCGTGCCTCCGGTGGTGGCATCGGTGAAAGTGAATTCTGTAACCCCGGCCACTCCCTCAAGTGGGCTGGCTGAGAACCCAGCATCCAAGGCGGTGTTGACATGCACTGAATCCCCCACCCAGATCGCCGGTATCTCGGTCGCGGTATTGTCACTTAGCATCGCATTAGATGGAGTGATGTTGCTGGTGCTGCCCGCCGAGCCAACGACGTGGAAGTGTATCTCCGCCAGATATCCTGAGCCGCTGACCCCCGAAATCCCGGGGATATTTTGTATTACCCTTATAGTACCCTGGACCCCTGAGGGGATAAGACCCCATATGGAAACTGGGATCGCAGTCCCGCCTATGACGCCATCGGTGACGTCGGTTACCTCAAGGATGGACGAGTCATAGGTGATATCGTAGTTAGCAGCATCGAAATTTACTACCTCAGTGATGTTGACCCTGGCGATGAAGTCAGTACCTTCGCCTACCTCCGCCGGGGCATCAATGCTAACCGTGGCATCAGCAGCAACTGCAATAGAAGGAAAAGGCAGCATTATTGCCAAACTCAGGATAACCCCCACAATTAGAGGGCGCTTCCACTTGTTCATTCTCTATCCTCCTTGAAGGATTAACCACCCATGATGATCAGCTCAATTCGGGTTATATCTAGGGTGTTTACGCTGCCGTCCTCGTTGGCATCAGCGCCTGCGGTTGGGTCGTCCAGCCCCATGATGATTCTCTCCAGTTTGGTTATATCTAAGCTGGTTACACTGCCGTCCCCGTCGGCATCGCCAGGCGTGTAGCCATCCACAATATTCACCACCGCCTGGTCCTCTATGGCATCCACAGTGGCCTTGACGTATCCGTTTGCACCGGCAGTGTCCTGGGCAGTGAACAGCCCGTTTTCATCGATAGTGCCAACATCGGTGCTCCAGCTAGGAGTGATGGGTACCTCGTTATCATACTGGTCATAGCCGATAGCAGTGAACTGCTGGCTGCCGCCGGCTCCTACATCCACCGTCGCTGGCATCACCACGATATGGTCAAGAGGCCCGGCGTCTATCGTATAAGTTGCCTGCATGACATACTGCTTGGTGTTTGTATCGTGGGGATTGTCGTCGAGTACAGCAGGCCAATCACTGTATGACTCGTACCACCAGATATGCCGTCCCGCATCGCTCTGGTATCTGATACCATTCTGCACGTCTATCCATAGGACCAGCCAGTAGTCGGTATCTTTGGTCAGTTGAACCGGTGACGTTGTCCATTCCATCCAGCCATCAGTAACTGGTGTGCTGTTCCCACCCCAAAGAAGGTTCTGGGGCAGGTCATTTTCGGTATCGTGGTCATATATGGCTACCTTGACATTCCCGCTCGGTGAGCTATCATCAATAAGAAGTCCCATCTCACTCAGAGTGCCATCATCAAGGCATGTGAATTTCATTCCACTGATAACGTTCGCAGCCTCACCCCAGGTGTCATCGCCGCTATCAAGACCGAAGGTGGTTGTATCCCCCGGTGGGGAACCTGAGGTGTTGACAGTGATGGACACCGTGGCGGTGTTGGAGTCGGCTTGCCCATCGTTGGCCACGTAAGTGAAGCTGTCGCTGCCGACGTAGCCAGCGTCAGGGGTGTAGCTGAATGAGCCGTCGTCATTCAGGATGAGGGTGCCGTGGCTGACATCGCTCGTCGGTATTGCTATCAGCGTGTCATCGTTGGCATCGCTGTCGTTAGCCAAAACGCCCGGCGCTGCGATGGTTAAGACATTGTCCTCATCCACGCTGTAGGTATCATCCACTGCCACCGGAGGCTCGTTGGGTGGTGGTGCCGCGATGCTAACCGAGGCGTAGGCAGCTATGGATTCCGACTCGGCCCTGACGACATCGGGGTATGTGCCCTCCACGACGCCTGCTGTGAATAACCCGTTGGCGTTGATGGTACCGGCTTCAGGATTAGTAACGCTCCAGGAGAAGCTGATGCCAGTGAGTTGCCTGTTGTTCTCGTCATAGCCGGTAGCGGTGAACTGCTGGTTTTGGCCAAAGGTCAGGCTGCTACTGGCAGGTGCGATGGTGATGTGGTGCAGGGGGCCTGGTGGTGGTGGTGGCCCCGAATCCAGTTCATAGGCGCCGATGTCCGGAGCCAAGCCCTGATATGGCCAGGGAGAGTTTCCATCGTTGAAACCCGGGATGAGTGCGCCCTGATCGACACAGGGCGAACTTGTGTCTAAGCGTAGATCGTCTGCATCGGGGTTGATGAACTGGGGGTTTTCAACCTCCAGCCCGTGGAGCTCTAAGCCGGTCCCCTCCTGGAACGAAGCCAGAGTGCCGTATCTTGCGGTATACCACACTCCCTTGAAACCATGCGGTATATCCCTTGTGCTCCAGAAGGCATCGTAGTCCCAGTCGTTAAGACCGTGGTCGTCT
>Ga0180432_10009735_pt1 | contig 11652 bp, 8 predicted proteins | sample SS_ome_10_FD_132414 | JGI IMG/M metagenome (GOLD analysis project Ga0180432, IMG submission 132414) | Hypersaline lake sediment archaeal communities from the Salton Sea, California, USA - SS_1_MS_2 metaG | ecosystem: Environmental > Aquatic > Non-marine Saline and Alkaline > Hypersaline >... | reverse complement strand
CCAACTGGTGCTGGGTACACTCCGCCTGGAAGGGACGGAGAACGCGGTCACGCCGGAGCAGGCGGCGACGTTGCTTCCGCTGTGGCAGGCGCTCCGTGGCGGCGTGACGGCCCAGGCGGAATTGGAGGCCGTGCTGAAACAGATCGAGGGGACCATGACCCAGGAGCAGTTGGAGGCCATCGCCGCCATGCAGCTTACGCAGGAAGATCTGCAGGCCTGGATGGAGGAGCAAGGACTGGACATAGGAGATCCCTCCCCCGGGATGGGTGGAGACCTGAGTGAGGAGGAACGGGAAGCTGTGCAGGCGACGATGGAGGCCGATGATGGCATGCCTGGTGGACCAGGTGAAGAGATGCCCCCCGAGATGGCCGCCCGCCGGGCCGAGTTCGAGAACATGAGCGAGGAAGAACGGGCAGCGCTGCGGGCGACGGCGCAGGCGGGCGGCGGCGTGCCCGGCGGTACTGGCGGCGGAGCCCCGGGCAGAGCGGGCAGAGGAACAGGACAGTTCATGATCCTGCTGAACCCACTGATCGATCTGTTGACCCAGCGGGCGGGGGAATGATCCGGGTTAGGACTGGGTTAGGAAAAGTTGAAGCGCGTTACGCCTGACAGGTCAGCCCAGCCCTATTCCCGCGTGCCCTGAGCATACAGTTGATAGCGGACGTAAGGTTCGTACTCAATGCGCAGATCGAACGGCACGCTGGCTCCAGGCTCAACGTCCCCAAGCACGGTGGTCGATCCCACACTCACAATTCGCCCGCTGGCATCGATCAGCGCTCCGCCAACGCTCGGATTCTTGACCGTGAACGCATTCTCATTGACCACCGCGCCGGTGATCCGCACGTTGCCGATCCCATCCTTAGACGCAACGACGCCGCTCAACACGACGGGCACCGGCCGGCGATGCTCAACGGGGTGGCCCAGAGGATGCAGATGGTACGCGACGTAGCGCTTGGGTGCGACCTCGAGGCTGAAGGGACACTGCGCGCCGGGTTCTAGAAACGGACACGCGCAGTACACGTCAAACGGACCATAGCCCCATCCCTCGTCGTCGAGGAAAGAGGCGTGAACCCCCACGCCCTCGTAGATTTCGGACCCGTCGTTACGCACCGCTCCGAGCACCTTATAGTTGCCATTCTCCTCGATACGGAGGGTGTCAACCAGGATGGTGAACGGCGGGCCGGGATCGGTGTCCGGAATTCGTGTCAGCTCCAGAGATGGCCCCATTGGCGCGCGCGTCCGTGTTGGTTGGATCGGTGGGAGGGTGGGCTTGTCGATCGAGGGCCCCGTCGGTGTGCTCGTCGCTGGTGCGGCCCTCGTAGCGGTTGGAGCGACTGTCGACGTCGACACAGACGTTGGAGGCGCCGTAGGCAGCGGCGTAAAGGTGGGATAAGGGGTGTAAGTAGGATAGGGTGTATGGGTAGGATACGGCGTGTGGGTAGCCGATGTCTGATCGACGCTTTGACTCTCCGCGACCGACGCCGTCACCTCAGCATCACGTCCAACCTCCGGCGCCACGGTAGCCGTTGGCGGGGACGCGCAAGCCGTCAGTAAAGCGGAGACCATAAGTACCAGCTTTATGTAACGTCCTGTCTCCAAAAGGTATCGCATATATTCCTCCTTAACGCATCCCCCCATCCATAAGGGGTGAAGCCCGTGCCTATGTCTACCTCTCGCGCTGCTTCTCCTGCATCGTCTGAATCTAACGTGAGTATACTCCAAGGCTGTCACCCCGTCAACACGACGATACGCGCCAATGATCGGCCGCAGCCTATTATCCCCTCGACCGGCATTTCCCGAGCCGATTAACCGCCCCCGCTCGCCGGTCTATGATGCAAGCTGCAAAGGAAAGCCCTCCTACCGGCGCTAACCTGCGCCTGGGAGGGTGAAAGGGGCCAAGGGAATGCCATTGGGCTACTGTTCGAAGTCTTGAGGCAGAGCCTCGTCCGCAGTTTGTCAGTTCCTCCATTGACTCGTATAATACTGTTCTAGAAGACAAACGAGGAAGACAAACGAGGCCAATGCGATGGCAAAACGTAAATCACGCAAGCGACGCCTGAGACAAAGCTCGACCGCCCTGCTTCGGAATGGGCTGAAAGCGTTCAAAAGCGGGGACTACGACCAGGCGATTGAGACGTGGGAGCGGGTGGGACAGCAGACCCCCGATATGTACCCCGTGTCCGCTTTGGCGCAAGTGTACTTCCGGCGGGGGCTGAGGCGCACGTATGGCCAGCCGTCCGACCCGCAGGCTGGCTTGAACGATCTGGAGCATGCGGCGAGTTTGCAGCCCGACGTCCCTTGCTACACCTACCACCTCGGCTTGGCGGCCCACCACCTGGGCGATCTCGACCGGGCGATCCAGGCCTACCGGGTCGTCCACGAGGCTGAAGACGGGTTCGCGGACCGGGTGGCCTATCCCCTGGCGTTGGCGCTGTTAGAGCAGGGCAAGGACCCATCTGCTACCTCGGCGTGGTCAGCGCTTTCGGACACCGAGCAGGCGATGCTGGGCCAGGCGGACACGTTCCACCGCCGCCCATACACCCTCTCATCCGACGCGCCGCTGCTCTGGCGTGGGATGGCAGCGCTGGACGCTGACGACCACGAGGAGGCGGTGGCCGCTTTAAGCGACACCCTGGAAAGCCCGGCCAGCGCCGCTGAGCTGGGCATGGCGCACTACTACCTGGGCGTCTCGGCAGCGCTGGACGATGATTGGGATACGGCGCGCCACCACTGGAACGCGACCCGCGCATCCGGCCTGACGATGTCGCGCCTGGAAGACAACATGGGCGAGATTTACCATCGGTTGGCCGAGGAGCGGCTGGTGGAGGGAGATATACAAGGCGCGCTAGCCGCCGCGACAGAAGCACTGCGTCACAAGCCAGGCGACAAGAGGCTAAAGGAACTCCTCTCCCAAGCACATCAACGGCTGGCCTACGCGGCTGCATCTGCTGGCCAGTGGGAAGTCGCCCTGGAACGCTGGGAGGCAGCCGAGAAGGCGGAAGGGGGAAACTTCCGTCTGGCCTACAATCTGGCGCTGGCCTACGAGCGCGCCAAGGACTTTCTCGCCGCTGGCGAGAAGTGGCGCGAGGCGCTGCGCCGCCGCCCGCGTCGAGACGACCATCCCGATGCCATCAGCGACGAGCAAGTGGCCCAACTTTGGAAGCGCGCCGCCGAGGCTTACAGCCAGGCCGGTGAGTACGACGAGGCAGTACACGTCTATCGGCAGGCGGTCAAGTGGAACCCGGACAACTTAGAGACGCGCCTCGCGCTGGCGGGGATGTTGCTGACCAACGGCCAGATACAGGCGGCCGAAAACGAACTTGGCCGCATACTGGAGCGCGATCCCAACAACATCCCAGCGCTGCTGCGCCAGGGAGAGGTCGTCGCCGCGAGCGGAAGCTGGTGGCGGTGGGACAGCCCCACCTCATATTGGGAGCGCGTATTGGAGCTAGAGCCAGATAACCCTACCGCGCTTCAGTTACTGGCCGACTTCTATCAAGACCAGGCAGACTACAACCTCTCATGGGGCGAGTACGCGACCGCGGTCGAGATGTATCAACAGGCGCTTGAGTACCAGCCCAAGAGCGGACAGATCTTGGCGGCACTGGGTGGCTGTCACCTGAGAATGAACGAAAGGACCATCGCCCAACGCTACATTGAGCAGGCGCTGGACACGACTCCGGATGATCTAAGCACGTACGACCAGATCATCCACGCCTGGATGGACGTGGGCGAAGCCGATCGGGCATGGGAGATGGCAATGAAGGCAGAGGCTGCCATTGAGACGATCCCGTACCAGTTCTACATCGCCCAGGCATACTACTGCATCCATGGGAGCGGCGATCTGGCGCGCCCCTGGTTGGAGCGCGCTATCGAGAAGGCACCGCCCGACGAACCCACCTTCATAGTAATTGGTGAGATGGCCGTGAGCGCCCGCGCGTGGGAGATCGCGCGAGAGTACCTGGAGCAGGCAATCGCTGCGGGCCAGATGATAGGACAGGCGCATCTGGTGCTGGGAATCGTGGCCGTCCAGGAGGAAGACTACAAAACCGCCGACGAGCACTGGGAAAAAGCGGAGCGGATCGCCCACCAGGAGCGCGACGAGGTATTGTTAGAACGAGTGCAGATGACGCGCTTCTTGTTCGGTGGGCCGCCAGGCCTGACGAGTTTGTTGATGGGAATGGGAGGTGGACCTTTCGACCTTTCCTTACCGGATTTCTACGAGGACGATGACGAGTTCGACGAAGATTTCTTCTTCTACGACGAGGACGAGGATGACGACTTCTGGGACTGAGATGGAACGGGGGCCCACCCGCGCGCGGACGCCCAACCTGGCCAGCAACGACCCCTACGCAGTGCTGGGACTGATGCGTGGGGCTTCTCCGCGCGAGATCAAGCGCGCCTACTTCGATCTGGTGCGCCAGTACCCGCCGGAGCAGCACCCCGACGCCTTCAAGCTGATCCGCGCGGCTTACGAGAAACTGCGCACGGCCGAGGTCAAGGCGGAGACCGACCTGTTCTTGTTTCAGCCACCATATCCCTGGGAACCGCGCAAGCGCAGGCGCAAGCTCGACCTCGACGTTCACGCGGAAGACATCTGGTGGCTGTTGCAGCAGCACGGCGACCTGGGGCGGACGGACTTTACGTCAGACTATAAGCCGGTCAAGCGATGAGCGAACGCCGCCAACTGTGGGAAACGCTGGCCGCCTTCCTGGCGCAACTCGAGAAGGAATCGGACGCGGCGCTGGATAAAGACGTCCAACTGAGCGCCGCGCTGGAGGACTTGAGGGACGAGGTCCGCAAGCTGGGCAAGGCCCAGTTCAAGGCCAACGCAATCGCCGAAGATCAGAGCGTCCGGTGGGAACAGGTCATCGCCGAGGCGCAGACGACCCGCCAACAGCAAGCCCGGCTCGTGGAGGAAATGGCCGGGGAGCAGGTGGCCGCGCGGGAGCGCGAACTGCTGAAGGCCTTCCTGCCGGCGCTGGATGGGTTAGAGAACGCCATCGCCAGCGGCAGGCGGTATCTGGCCATCCGAGACAGGGCGGCCAACGCGCCCAACATCACCCCGGCACAGGCCGTCCTGGTCTCCCCGGCCGACCGGGCGATGTTGGCAGGTTGGTTAGATGGCCTGCGGCTGGTGCACGAGCGAATGCTGGCCATTCTGGAGGCAGGCGGCGTGACGCCCATCCCGACCGTCGGCCATCCCTTCGATCCCTATTTGCACGTCGCCGTCGGTACCACCCATGAGGGAGAGGGCTCACCAGGCACCATCATCGCCGAGGAGCGACGTGGATACCAGTGCTCCAGTGGGGTGCTGCGTTACGCCGAGGTTCTCGTCTACCGGCCATAGCCAGTAGACATCCATCTTAATAGAAAGGGAAGCGCAGCGACTCCATTGTCTGAAGCTGGACAAGTGACCAAACCGCGCGAAGGCCACGGGGCTTTCTTGAGGTCGGACTGAGAAGCAAGAAGCAAGGAGCGAGAATGAGCGCAATTGTCGGTATTGACCTGGGAACGACTAACTCAGGCGTCGCCGCCGTACAGGGCGGTGTCCCCCAGATGCTCCCCAACGGAGAGGAGCGCATCATCCCCTCGGTCGTGGGCTACTCGGATACGGGCCAGTGGCTGGTCGGCACACCCGCCCGCAACCAGTACGTCTTCACCCCCGAAAACACTGTGCGGTCCATCAAGCGCGAGATGGGCACTGACAAACAGGTACAATTGGGCGACCGGCAGTTCACCCCCCAGGAGATCTCGGCCTTCATCCTGCGCGAGCTGAAGGGAATCGCCGAGCGGAACCTCGGACAGGAGGTCACGGACGCGGTCATCACCGTGCCAGCCTATTTCTCCGACGCTGCGCGCCAGGCGACGCACGACGCCGGTCAGATCGCCGGATTCAACGTGCGTCGCATCATCAATGAGCCCACCGCCGCGGCCCTGGCCTATGGGCTGAACATGGCCGAGGATCAAATGGTGCTGATCTACGATCTGGGCGGCGGTACCTTCGACGTGTCACTGGTCGAACTGATGGGGGGCATCGTCGAGGTTCGTGCCAGCCACGGCAACACCCGTTTGGGGGGGGACGACTTCGACCAGCGACTGGCGGAACGGGTGGCCGGTCGGTTCGAGGCGGAACACGGCGTCAGTCTGCAGGAGAATCGCCGCGCCTGGGCGCGCCTCGTCCGGGCAGCAGAGATGGCCAAGATCGGACTCTCGTCGCACCCCTTCACGTGGATCAAGGAGGAATATATCGCCGAAAAGCAGGGCATTCCGCTCCACCTGGAGTACGAGGTCAGCCGCCACGAGTTCGTAGAAGCGATCAGCGACCTGCTCGAACAGACGTTAGACTCCGTCGATCAGGTGCTGAGAGATGCCCAGGTGACGGCGGAGGAGCTCAGTCACGTGCTCCTGGTCGGCGGCTCCACTCGTATCCCGGCGATATGGGAACTGATCGCCGACTACCTGAACACCGAGCCGCACATGTCCATCAATCCGGAGGAGGCGGTGGCGCTGGGGGCTGGCGTGCAGGCCGGCATCATCGCTGGCGAGCCGATAGACGCAATTCTGGTGGACGTGACGCCTCACTCGCTGGGAATCGAAGTTGCCGAAATTCGCATGGGGATGATCATCTCCGACCGCTACAACGTCCTCATCCATCGCAACACGACGATCCCGGTCACCAAGGAGGAAGTCTACACCACCCTGCGTCCTGACCAGGACATAGTCGAAATCAAGGTGTACCAGGGGGAGAATCCCGTCGCGTCGGACAACACGCTGCTGGGCAAGTTCAAGATCACTGACCTGGAGCCGGAGCACCCCGGCGAGCTGGCCAAGGTCACCGTGAGGTTCGACTTCGACGTGAACGGGATTCTCAAGGTGACGGCGCGGGACCGTCACACGGGGCAGGAGAAGGACATCACCGTGGAGGCCGCCCGGGCCCATCTGAGCGAGGCCGAGATCATGGAGGCCCGGGAGCGCGTCGCGGAGGCGACAGCCCCTTCGGCAGAGGTGACGGTGCTGATCGAGCGAGGCAAGCGACTCCTGGACGGCGACGAACTCGAGCCAGAGGACCGGGTCGAGCTGGAGGAACTGATGGCCGATGTCCAGGCGGCTCAAGGGGCCGGGGATATCCCTCGTGTAGAGGAATTGCTGGAGGAGCTGCTGGATCTCCTATTCGACCTGGAGGACTGAGGGCGCCGCATCATGCCCTGCCAGATTCAGGTGGCTTCGGTTTCGAAGTCAGGCCCGGCAAGGAAGGAGAAACCACATGGACCGCAATGACGAGCACTACCTGGAACTGCTCCAGGAGCAGATCGAACGCCGCCGCAAGCGCGGCACGGAAGACCTGGCCAAGATCGTCAACCGGGGACATCATCCCGTCTACAGCACCTTCGAGGTGACCTCAACATCCGACCGCCTGTACACCGTCAACATTCGCTCGCTCACCGAGCAGCTCAACACCTGCACCTGCCCCGACTACCACACCAACACCATCGGCACGTGCAAACACATTGAGGGCGTGTTGATCAACCTGGAAAAAAAGTTCGCTGACCAATGGGAGGAGTTCATTGAGCAGGCTCCCCCCATCACGCAGATCTACCTGCGTCACGCCGAGCGTACCACGGTGCGTGTCACACTGCCCCTGCCGGAAGACGAACAGCTGCACGTCCTGCTGACCCGCTACTTCGACCCCGAGGGCGTCCTGCAGGGCAAGGTCACCCAGAGCCTGCCCGCGCTGCTCGGCGAGCTGAGGCGACTGCCCGCCCCCGCCCGCGAACAGGTTCACGTGGGACAGGCCGTGCACGATTATCTGAAGAAACAGCAGGACATCGAAGCGATCGAGCAGCAGAAGCGCTGGTTCCTGGAACAAGTAGAACAGGGCCACCGCTCGCTCAACGTCATCTCGACGCCGCTTTACGGCTATCAGGAGGAGGGAACACTCCACCTGACCTTCGGTCGGCGGTCGATGCTGGCCGATGATATGGGGCTGGGCAAGACGGTCCAGGCCATCGCCGCCTCCACGCTGCTCAAGCAGCTACGCGACATCGAGCACGTATTGATCGTCTGCCCGGCGTCGCTCAAGCACCAGTGGGCGCGGGAGATCCGTCGCTTCACCTCGCTCTCTGTCCAGGTCATCGAGGGCAACCCCATCCAGCGCCGCGATCTCTATCGCAATCCCCGGTTCTTCAACATTATGAACTACGAGCTGGTGCACTACGACGAGGAGGAGCTGAATCGGCGCAGCTTCGACCTGATCATCCTCGACGAGGCCCAGCGAATCAAGAACTGGCGCACCAAGACCGCCGATAGGATCAAGCGGCTGCGCAGTCCCTATGCCTTCGTCCTCACCGGCACGCCGTTGGAGAACCGGCTGGACGAGCTTTACTCGATCTTCCAGTTCATCGATCCCACCATCCTTGGCCCGCTGTGGCGCTTCAACGAGCGCTACTATGAGACTGAGCGACGGCCCTCGGGCTCCTACAGGGTCCTAGGCCACAAGAACCTGGACGAACTGCGCCGCCGTATCGCGCCTTACGTCATGCGCCGCGTGCGCGAGAACGTGCTGCTCGACCTGCCAGAGCGCATCGACAGCAACTTCTTCGTCGAGATGACCGATCCCCAATGGAACGCCTATTACGAATACGAGCAGCGAGTGGCCCAACTCATGGCGCGAGCCAAGCGACGTCCCCTCACACCGGATGAACACAAGATCCTCTTGGGATCCCTGGTCAAGATGCGCCTGATCTGCAATGCCCTGGCGCTCCACGACCCGGAGATCAAGCCCCAGGACCGTGAGAAAACCGCCCCCAAGCTGCGTGAACTGGGCGACATCCTCGACGATGAGGTCGCCAGCAACGGCCACAAGGCCATCCTATTCAGCCAATGGACGCGCATGCTCAATTTGACCGAACCGGTGCTGGAGCGGCTTAAGCTGGGCTGGGTCAAGCTCACCGGCGACGTACCCACCAAGAAGCGCGGCGCGCTCATTGAGCAGTTCTTCGAAGATCCCCGCTGCAAGGTGTTCCTCTCCACTGACGCCGGCGGCGTGGGATTGAACCTGCAGGCCGCCAGTATGGTGGTCAATCTCGACCTGCCCTGGAACCCGGCGGTGCTGGACCAGCGCATCGCCCGTGCCCACCGTCACGGCCAGCCGCACACCGTCAACGTGGTCAACCTGATCGCCCGAGGCACTATTGAGGAACGCATGCTCGATACGCTGGCCGCCAAGCGGGCCGTCTTCGACGCTGCGCTTAACGAGGACAGCGACGTCGTAGAACTTTCCTTCGCCGAGGCAGGGCAGAGCGTGCTACAGCGGCTGGAGGTGCTGCTGGGGAGCGAGGAGACGGTGAAACCGGAGTTGGTGCTCGAACCGACCGCCGCCCCCGAGTCCGCGCCCACGCTGCAGGGGTTCGCCGACCTGTTGGTGGGCCATTATCCGGGCCGCGTCCTCCTGGTACGGCAAGCCCCTCAGCTCCCCGGCGCGCCCGCCGATGGCAACGTGCTGGTCGTCGTGGACTGTGAGCCGGCCAAGCTGCGCCCCAGGGTCGAGCAGTTGCTCCGCGAGCACTACGGCGACTCCCCCGTGCCAGGCCTGCTGCTGATGGAGCAAGAGGGCTACCGGGCGCTCTCCGCCCTCACCGGCGGGGTGATGGAGCAGACAGAGGTCGAGGCGACGGCCTACCGCGCCCCCGCCATTCCCGCCCCCACCCGCGACGACGAGCGAAAGACGCTGGAGAAACGCCTGCGCCGTGCCACCCAGGCGTTCGACACCGCCGACAAACGACTCAAGCTGGCCGCCGTCGTGCTGGAGGGCGGCTTCCCGGAGGAAGTGATGCGCCCCGTGCGCCAGGCGTTGGGCTGGGCGCTGAGCGCGCACCTCTCGCTGGTCAAGGATAAAGCCCCCGGCGGGGACCTTCCCTCACCGCGCCTAGTGGAGGCGGAGCTGGTGGCCCCGGGCCGCGTCCCCACCGACCTGGCCGCCCGCGTGGACCGCGTCCGCGCCCTCACCGCCCCGCCAGCCGAGGATGAGGATGAGGAAGCTCCACCGCCGAGCGTCGAGGCCGCCCAGGGGTTCATCGACACTGTCCGGGAATTGATTGATCTGGGGCGGGAATTAGTCGCCCAAGAAGGATTGTGAGGCTGGGTTCTATGATGAAGAAACAGCGAAAAGGGTGCTGACCTATGGCACAGAGATCCTCGAATTCGTCCACAGCCACCTGGCTTGACTATCCCCGCTGACCTTCGGTGGAGCGTTTCGTCGAGCAAGTACGACGGTTGAACCCTTTGCTGGTGTTACTCTTTGGATCGGCAGTCAATGGCATCGTGGACCTGCTCTATCGGACCGGCGAGACGTGGAAGATCGCCGAGTTCAAGACCGATCGGCCGCGCTCCAACGAGGAGCTGCAAACCCTCATCCAAAACAAGGGTTACGACAGACAGGTACAGCGATACGCGCGCGCCGTCGGCCTACAACTGAGAGCTGAAGTCGAAGCAGCCCTCGTTTTTCTAAACGTGGGCAGCGACGTCGCGATTGTCCCGATTCAACTGAAAAGCCGATAGCCTATGACAGAACAAGACCGCTCTCCGTTCCTCACCGATCCCACCGGACGCGACCATCCATTGACCAATGAGATCACGACTATCGGCCGTGCAGTCGAAAACGACATCGTCATCACCAGCAGGCGGGTCTCGCGAGAGCACACCTCCCTGCGGCGCGAGGGCTGGCGCGTGATTCTAGAGGATCTGAACAGCACCAACGGCACCTTCCTCAACGACGAACGGGTGTTGAGCCCCACAGAGCTGCGCGATGAGGATTGCATCCGCGTCGGCGACGTGACCTTCGTCTTTCACGACCCCGCCGTCACGATCCGAGAGACACCCTTCCCTGAGTTGAAGCTGGACGTGGCTGGGGGCGTCGTGCGGGTGGACCGGCGCTTGGTCGATCTCTCGGCCAAGGAGTTCACGCTGCTGGCTTATCTGCACGAGCACCGCGGCCAGGTTTGTTCGAAAGATGACATCGGTGTCGCCGTCTGGCCGGAGTACGAAGGGGAGGTCTACGACTACCAGATCGAGAACCTGGTGCGCCGTCTGCGCCAGGAGCTCGAATATGATCCCTCCGATCCACAGCTACTGGTCACGGTGCGCGGACTGGGCTATAAGCTCATCACCCGTGGCCAATGAGCCTGCCCGTCAGTGGAAAGGATAAACCAGGTGCCAGGCACTTAGATGGGTGGTAATTATTCACCTCGTGCTCGCAGCGGATTTTCATCCGCTGCTGAAGGCAGAATCAAACCCGTTTAGCCCCCGCAAAGCTGCTGGGCTGGATGCACATTGTCATCCAGCAGGAGCAGGTGAATAATCACGATGGGTGCTTCTGGCACCAGGATGGCGATGAATAATGATGAGACTGTTCAGGCTCAAGAAAGCGAAAACGGTGACGTCCGGGCTGGAGGGGCACATGCTCGGCAAGTACCGGGTGCTGGAGCCATTGGGGCGCGGGGGGATGGCGCGCGTCTATCGCGCCTACCACCCGCAGCTCGATCGCTACGTGGCGATCAAGGTTCTGCGCTCCGACCTCATGGAAGACGAGAAATCCAACGCCAACTCCTGGCGTGCCCGCTTCCGGCAGGAGGCCCAGGCCGTGGCCGCGCT
>Ga0180432_10009734_pt1 | contig 11653 bp, 8 predicted proteins | sample SS_ome_10_FD_132414 | JGI IMG/M metagenome (GOLD analysis project Ga0180432, IMG submission 132414) | Hypersaline lake sediment archaeal communities from the Salton Sea, California, USA - SS_1_MS_2 metaG | ecosystem: Environmental > Aquatic > Non-marine Saline and Alkaline > Hypersaline >... | reverse complement strand
GAATGTAATGGCGCAGTGTATCTCGGAGAAAGCATTATATATAAAAACTCCCAAGGATATGAGCATACCGAGTTCGAGACGCCGTCAGAGAATTCCTTTTATGAGGTGAGCAAAAAACTTCGAGAACACGAATTCCATTAATTAATCGAGAATTTTTGTCTGGAAACGAGAGGCGATCCAGGCATAATCGTAAAGGAGGTTCCAACAATGGCGATGGTCGAACTGGGCGGCAAGCAGATAGAAGTGGATGAAGATGGGTTCATTCAGGATCCCGAACAATGGGATGAGAACGTAGCCGCTGATCTTGCCAAAACTGAAAATGTGAATGAGATGGGCAATGACCACTGGAAGCTGGTCAAGTTCATCAGGGAATATTACCTGAAGTTCCAGATAGCCCCGATGGTCCGTAAACTCTGCAAAGAAACCGGATTTGATATTAAGTACATTTACAAGCTATTTCCCAGCGGTCCGGCGAAAGGCGCTTGCAAGGTGGCCGGGTTGCCGAAGCCGACCGGCTGTGTATGATTAAGGGACGAGGTGGGCGGCAGCAAAGACCGATTTGTGGCGTGCACAACGTTTTGCCGTAGATGGTATTCATTGCGGCGGCGCATTGCGCCAACCGTAAATGGTTTATGCCTAATCGAAATTTAATAAATCGAGCGGTACGGAAGTTTACTTCCTCAAAAACCGCCGGGTTCCTCGTTCCAGCGGTGCTTTATTATCAAATTGTAACCGTAGTCGGGAAAAAATCGACGCCTGAGAAATTTAAAAGAGGGTGGTTGATTTGTTCGGCTTTTTATTTAACAATAAAATGTTAAGGAATTTCAGGTTGTGGTGATAAATTAGAAAAGTAGGCGAGTGAAAATCAATATAGTAAGGAGGAAAAAAGTAAATGTGGGTAGTAACGATTGATGTGGACAAATGTGCAGGTTGCGGCGAATGCGTAGACATCTGCCCGAATGAAGTTCTCGAGATGAAGGACGAAAAAGCCGCTGTAGCTAACGACGATTGCGTGGGATGCGAAAGCTGCGTCGAAACTTGTCCTGAAGAAGCCATTACGGTCGAGGAAAAATAAAACTCCGGAAAAACCGACCAAATCCGAACAAAAACCCAAAAGCGCCGACCCGTAAGGGAATCGGCGCTTTTGCATTTCAGACAACATTACCGGTAAATAAAAACACTGCTATCCCCCCCCCCCCCCCCCCCCCCACCACCACACACCACCCCCCCCCTAAGGAAACCGCCCCTTTTCCCTTCCAAACAACATCCCCCAGAAAAAAAAACCCCCCTCCCCCCCCCCCCCCCCCGATACACACTGACAACTTCGCACCTTGCACTGAGAACTGATATTGGCTGTGGCTTGCAGAAAATCCCCGCTTAGGTACACTCACAAGCCGGATCATCGGCGACCGTTGAAGCTGTGGCTTGCAGAAAATCCCCGCTTAGGTACACTGACACTCCAGTAGCATCATTGTATTCAGCGGCTGTGGCTTGCAGAAAATCCCCGCTTAGGTACACTCAAATTAGGTCTGTAAGCAGAAACATATGGGCTGTGGCTTGCAGAAAATCCCCGCTTAGGTACACTCTCAAAGATTTGCTCCATTGCTCGGAGTAAGCTGTGGCTTGCAGAAAATCCCCGCTTAGGTACACTTATAAGGCGGTTGGCGAAACGTATCGGCGAAGCTGTGGCTTGCAGAAAATCCCCGCTTAGGTACACTCGAAGAAGCTTTTCAGGCACCGTCGTCGTGGCTGTGGCTTGCAGAAAATCCCCGCTTAGGTACACTTCGATGGCCGGCGTTCAGGGCGACATCGAGCTGTGGCTTGCAGAAAATCCCCGCTTAGGTACACTTCGATGGCGCGATATGTTCGGCGACTGGCGCTGTGGCTTGCAGAAAATCCCCGCTTAGGTACACTGGCCTCGACCGGATCGAAACCATTTTCGCAGCTGTGGCTTGCAGAAAATCCCCGCTTAGGTACACTCGGCGAGAAGGACGCACAGACCGGCGAATAGCTGTGGCTTGCAGAAAATCCCCGCTTAGGTACACTAAGAGCATAGATGTTATAGGCTTAGACACCGCTGTGGCTTGCAGAAAATCCCCGCTTAGGTACACTCATCGACGGCACGCTCCAAAGCGGCCATTAGCTGTGGCTTGCAGAAAATCCCCGCTTAGGTACACTGATAGTGTTTTTCAAGCACGTCAATCATCCGCTGTGGCTTGCAGAAAATCCCCGCTTAGGTACACTGGCGAGCCGAACGCACAGACCGGCGAATAGCTGTGGCTTGCAGAAAATCCCCGCTTAGGTACACTTTTTCCAAAATAACCCTCCTTCCCCCTTGAGCTGTGGCTTGCAGAAAATCCCCGCTTAGGTACACTTGGAACTGGTGCCTATAAGCGTTTCATTGCGCTGTGGCTTGCAGAAAATCCCCGCTTAGGTACACTGCAACGCCTTTACCGCCGCATCGTCGCCGAGCTGTGGCTTGCAGAAAATCCCCGCTTAGGTACACTTCAAATTTTATATATGGAGTTGACTTATTTGCTGTGGCTTGCAGAAAATCCCCGCTTAGGTACACTGTATCACAACAAACCGAGCGCGCCGGTAATGCTGTGGCTTGCAGAAAATCCCCGCTTAGGTACACTTTCGAGCCTGGCGCGCCCGCTCGGCGCGTGGCTGTGGCTTGCAGAAAATCCCCGCTTAGGTACACTCGTACCCCAAAGCGTGATCGATGCCGTCGGGCTGTGGCTTGCAGAAAATCCCCGCTTAGGTACACTGATCTTTGCGGCTTTGTCACGTTTCATGGTGCTGTGGCTTGCAGAAAATCCCCGCTTAGGTACACTAATATCCTGCAAGCCATCGACGAATTGTTTGCTGTGGCTTGCAGAAAATCCCCGCTTAGGTACACTATCTCTAAATAGGTGCCCCTGCCAAATTCGGCTGTGGCTTGCAGAAAATCCCCGCTTAGGTACACTGACGACCGGAAGATTGTCCTTTACCGCCCAGCTGTGGCTTGCAGAAAATCCCCGCTTAGGTACACTAAGTCGTATCGGGCGTGTGATGAAAATCTAGCTGTGGCTTGCAGAAAATCCCCGCTTAGGTACACTCACAAATTAAGCCCCCACTTCACCTTCGCCGCTGTGGCTTGCAGAAAATCCCCGCTTAGGTACACTGTTCGGTATGGCGGCGACGAGCTGGTGATAGCTGTGGCTTGCAGAAAATCCCCGCTTAGGTACACTAGAAAGATTCATCACGTAACCATTTATACGGCTGTGGCTTGCAGAAAATCCCCGCTTAGGTACACTCGCCATCAGTTTCACTGCCGAGCTGGACGTGCTGTGGCTTGCAGAAAATCCCCGCTTAGGTACACTGACCGTGCGCGAGCGCGGGAGGCGGGTGCGGCTGTGGCTTGCAGAAAATCCCCGCTTAGGTACACTGGTTCCGTCGCCGTTATCGCGTGCGACGAGCTGTGGCTTGCAGAAAATCCCCGCTTAGGTACACTGATATGGGGTAGGGAGAAGGAGACGCACATGCTGTGGCTTGCAGAAAATCCCCGCTTAGGTACACTGAACTATGGTATCTGATGTTTATATATTAGGCTGTGGCTTGCAGAAAATCCCCGCTTAGGTACACTGGACCCCTCGTAAATCACTGAATTTCGAGGGGTTTCGCCCTTCTTTGGGCTAGAAAAACGACAGTTGCATCGGTGGATCTTCGACCTTCTTTCGCTTTTTTCCGTAAAACACTTCCATTTTTCCGAATTGCCTGTCGGTTACCGCCAGGAGCCGAACCTGTCCGTCCGGCGGCAGCACTGCGCGGATTTTCTTTCTGTGAGTTTCGCTCGTTTCCTCACTTACGCAGAACCGCGCATAGACGGAATACTGCATCATGGTGAATCCCTGTTTGAGAAGTGACTTGCGGAAACGCGTATATTGCTTACGCGCGTCCTTCGTACCCACCGGCAGATCGAAAAGCGCAAACAGCCACATCGATTTATACTCCGAAAGTTCGTTAACGTTATCGGGCATTGTTCATCAAATCTCCGGCATCGATATTTTGGAGCGTTTTCCGGCGAAAACCGCCGCTATCGACGAAGTCATCCGGGCGGCTACGTCGAACAGCGTTCTTTCCTCTCCGTCGATATTCATGCGGCCGGTCAAGGCTTCGATAATCGCCGCCTTTGTTTCCGGGTCCATGGGCGCTTTTGCGCCTCGCTCCTCGACAAGCTTTACCACGGCGCCGTCCACAATCGGCCTGAACGGTTCCATGAGGTCGTCGGCGAGGCGGAAGGCGTCGTATCTGTTGTGGTGGTGAATACCGAGCGAAGGGTGCAGTCCCGCGCCGCAAATCGCCCGCGCCACGATGGCGCGCAGGACGGCGTAGCCGTAATTGAGAAAACGGTTTTGATCCTCCGCATGTCGCTCTCGGCGGAATTTCGGGTCGGCGAATATTGCTGGCCAGTATTTTCGCGACGCCTTCGCCTCAATGTTTTCCGAATCGCCCGATTTGACACGCTGCGCCATTGCGATCAGTCCGAGGTCGCTGCCGTACAGTTGGGCCAGCAGCTTTCCCTGCGCGGTAATCTTCGCGCGCACGACCTGTCGCCACAGCCGCTTGCGTGTGGGCTGAGACGCTTCCGCCTGAAGCGCGAATCGCTCGGACTGCACGAAATGGCCCGCGAGCGGCAACAGCATCCCCGCCGGCAGATGCTTCCCGTCGCATGCCACCAGCGCCGCGCCCGCCGACGCCAGCCCCGAAAGCACCGCGTGCGTGTAGCTTACCTGCGGGTTGGAAACCACCAGCGCGGCAATCTCGGCCAAAGGAACGGTCGATTTGACCTCGCCGTCCCGCTCGATCACAAGCTGCTCGTACCGAACGCTCAACCGGGCGGGTTCCGCCGAAATATCAATGATCCGATCAGTCATTCGCCCTCCGCATTGGACAAGGGGTTTAAACCCCCTCGTCTCCTCCTGCCTCGGTCAGTCATTCGCCCTGCGCACCTCGCCAAGAGGTGTGATAACTATTTTTTCACATCCTGCCTTCCGTAAAGGCTCGGGATCTTTTTGTACATAAACCCCTTTACCTTTAGGTCGCGCATCGGTATGTTTCGTGAAATGGAGAGTGACTCGACCTGATGCGGACTTTGAGAATTTTGAAACCGTATAGAACTCTAATTTTCCATTTTCGTCTTTCATCCTTATGCTTTCACCGTGCCCTAACGAGAATTTAAATTCTTTACCCTCGCCGTGGTCTCGCTTAATGATCGGTTCCCCGGCTCGAAGTCTGCGCATTGCTTCATATCGAGTCACTACTTCACCCTCCCATTTAATTCCGCCTTTCTTGTCTTTAACTTCCAATATTTCTACATGGTGATTTGATCCGGTCAATACGTGTCGTTCCGTAGGACCTTTACCAATCTCTTTTGCTGAGATCTTCCTTTTTATTCTCACCTTGTGGATTGGAATTTTTCGGCCGTTTTTTGCTTGTAGATACGGATGATTGCTCGTATCTGCAAAGGCCTTTTTCGGGTCTTCGCCGCCGAGTTCTTCGAATTTGGCAATAACAATGTCTCTGACGGCAGTGTCAACGATATCGTTAATATCGCTTTTTGAGAGCATTTCGAGTCGCTTACGCACGACGTGGTATATTTTTCCGTTTTCGTCCTTTTTTGGAGGGCTGTAGTGCGTTTCCTCGTGCAGCGGGCCGCTAACTTTGCGCGACACGCGGTGCGAGACGACGATATTGTTGATGGACTCCCTCACGTCTTCGAGGAACCCCTCCCACGGCGGAGGCACTTTCCCGAAGAGTCTGCGCCGTTCTTTTGGGGCTCGCCTGGCCGCGTCGCTCAGCATTTTGGTCGTGCCGGGATCGGTGAGCGCGATGGCGACCGCGTCCACGGCGTGGTGGCGATGGTCGTCGCGGGACTTTTCTCCTCCGTCGCCGAGTATTCCGTTAAGCCTCCATTCATTGCGCAGAAAGCTCGTGACCCTGCCTCTGCCGGGCTGTATGCGACGGCGCCCGCTTTCGTCTATATCGCCGCCATAGAGAAGTCCGAGGTACCCGACCGCCAGACGCGCCGCGTAGCTCGTATCCCTTATTTGTCGTTCGGTAAACTCCTCGAATTCCTTCTCGACCTCGTCCGGCGTCAGCTTGAATCTTCGCAGCTTCTCATGAGCAGGCGATGATCTGAAATCTTTAACGCGCTGCAATATCTCATCCCATTTCGGTGAATTGCCGTACGCCTCAAAGGGCGTTCGGTTGCGTTTAACGTTGCGATTTTCTTCGTGATAACAAAGCGTTTTGTTGACGAATGTATTGTCCAAGCATCGAGAGAACGGGATAATGTGCTCGATGTCGAACTGAGAAGAGCGGTACAGGTTCGTCATACTGATGCCTGTGCCGGTATATGGGCATTTCCAGTCGCACTCTACCGCCAGTTGGTACTTCAAGATGTTATCTCGGCTTGGATATTCGATCCCAATTTCTTTTGCAATTTCTTTCGCCGCTTCCTCACGCTCTTTTTGATTCCGGCGGTTCTTTTTCCAGGTTTGCTCTCGTTGTTTCCTGCTTTTCTTAATATCTCGGATCATTTCTATACGTATCATTTCGGGCTTTCCGTATTCGTGAACAATGGCATTGACCACCTTTCGCAGTTCCGAGAGTGTCCGATTAACGACGGGGTTGCGCAGTTCCGAGATAGCTTCGTTTACCGGTGGCAGCGTATCGACGGGTTCGGGAAGAGGCTGATCGCCGTAAACATCCGAGACGGCGGTTCTGTAGGGAATTCCCCCTTCCATGATCGGTAGCAGCTTTGCCAACGCGGTGCGTGACAGGTGGCAATGCCCTTCCTCCAATTTAAGCTCGCCGAAATCCCGCGCCTTTTCCTCGTCAAGTCCCCATGCCTTTATGCCGCGCCGCTCGAGAGCTTCTTCTTTATGAATGCTCAGCGCATCATCGATTATTTGATTGCGCTGTTGTTCGGAGAAATCTCTCCACCGCTTCTCTCCGAAAATCTTAATCAGTTTGGCTGCCGTGTGGTTGCCGATGAAGCGTTTTTCCCCGCCGGTCTCGAAGTTGAATTTATGATCTTCCGAAACGCCTATGATTTTTTTCGCCTGTTTGAACGTGCGGTCGCCCTTGATTTGGAGCGTCTCGATCAGCTTATTTCGCTCGTCAAGCTCGAGCAGCCTGCGCCTGCCGTCCGGTGTGTATATTTCCGCGTTGTTGAGCATTTGTATCATTCTGAACCGTTGTGCGTCCAATATCGCCCACGGCGCTCGGGGCCGGTCGGGTTCGTGCGCGCATTTGCCGACAAGGTGTTTTTGCGATTTCAGAGGTCTCTGGTGGAAAATGGCGTTGTGGATTTTGGATTTGAGTTCGTCGGTCAACAAATCCGGATGGTAATTTTTCTGTGCTTTCCAGATCAGCTCGAATTCATCCTCGTACATTTGCCGTGCGGTCCAGCGGCCTCTGATCCTGTTATCTTCGGGGTCCAGTTTCGAGAAATATTCCCCGAGCGTCCGAGCATTGGCCTCTTCCATTTCATTCTCGAGTTTGAAAATGCCTTCTTTGACCTTGCTTTTGTCTTCATCCTTTTTCTGCGGCGCCTTGCGGTTGCTCAAAAAACCGCGCCGCTGCGCGAGGTGATATAAAGCGCGGCCCAACTCGTGCGGCGGGAGTTTTTCATCAAGTGCGCAAGCGCGAAGAAGATATGGAACGACATGCGCTTTTGTCCGTTTGGTATCTCCCGTGTTGCCGTTGACGTATCGCGAACGAGTGTTTTTGTCGAAGTCCTCGAAGAATTTATGCAGCGCTTCCGGCGAATCCCTCTTCTCCTCCGGTAAAAACCCCTCGCCTTGCAGAATCGAAAACAGCTTACGCATTCTTCTTGCGCGTCGGTAAAGCTGTCTTCGATGCAGGCGCGCCTCACGGCGCTTGACGTTGCGGGACTCCTCCTTGCCGGATTCGATATCCCCCTCGACACCCGCCTCGAATACGCGAGCGCCCGTCCGCTTGACTCCGAGAGGCTTCAGGCGACCGTCTTTACCGGAAACTTCCACCTCAAGGATCGCCCAGCCGATTGAGTTGGTTCCGATATCCAGTCCGAGGACATATCGACCATGTTTTTGATTTTTCATAATAAAATTCTCCTTGAATGGTACTTGACGTATATCATTAGGTGTGTTAAACTACTATCAGTGTACCTAAGCGGCGATTGTTCTGTCAAGTCATAGCAAGAAACTTTCGTCGCAGGGCAACGCTCTTCGGAGCGCCCCCTGAACGCCTCCCGAGTGGGGCGTTTGTTTTTTCAAGGCGCTTTTGCATTGAAGTGATCTTATTCCCGCCCGGCTTTACCTTTCAGTCGAGTCTTGTTATAATGCTGCCGGTGCGGGTATAATGGGCGATTCTCGTGAATCATCATTGAGTGAGTCTGCAAACGACGCTTATCGTTTTCCCTTGTGGTTTAATATTCTTTTGGCGGTTGTTCCTGCCGTATCGTTCCTTGGGCTTGCCGTTTATTATGGACCTCTCCTTATCGATGACGCTTATATAACGTTCCGTTACGCTGAAAACATAGCGGCTGGGCGCGGTATGGTGTATAACCCGGGCGTGCCCGTGCTGGGGACGACGACGGTTCTGTTCACCGTTTTGCTTGCTGTCTTTAAATTGGTCGGCTTAAGCGTGCCGTTGGTGGCGCGGTGGCTGGGCATATTGTCCGCGATAGCTGCAATAGCCGTTACACAAAGGCTTTCATACAAATCTCTCGGTCCCGTGGGCGCGGCGGCGTTGGGAATATGTCTTGCGTTTCATCCGGACATGGCATTCGCTGCGAATTCGGGTATGGAAACGTGCTTGAGTATGGTCGCAGTGTATGGGACGCTGTTGCTGGTGTTGCGATCCAGGTATTACGCGGCGGGGGTTTCGGGTGGGGCGGCTTTTTTATTGAGGCCGGACGGGGCGCTGGTTTTGGGCCTGGCCGCAGGATACGCATTTCTTCGGGACAGGAAAATGGCCGCGAGATTGATACTTGTCGGGGCCGTCGTAGTTCTGCCGTGGCTGGTTTATGCCGCCATTATCTATGGGTCCCCGATCCCCCATTCGATAAAAGCCAAGCAGTTGATCAATCCCGCCCCCGCGCCTTTCGTTCTGTTGGGCAACTTGAGAATTTTGACGGGCGGGCTTCCGATGAAGGTCGCCTGCATCTTTGCGGTATTGGGAATGGGCGTGGCTTTGCTGCGCCGCTCGGAACTGCTTTTGTCGGCCTTCTGGATGTTGTGTTATCTGGCCGGTCTTTCCGCCTCCCGGATTTTCAATGCAAGCTATTCCTGGTACATCGCACCGTTGATTCCGGGTGTGCTTTTATTTGCCGGTTACGGTATAAATGAATCGGGAAAAATTCTTGCCGGGCGTTTACGCGAGGGCTCGACGGTCCGACCGTGGCTGAAACGAGGGGCTGCAACGATTTTTCTCGTCATAATGGCGGCGCTTTTTATAAACCGGTTCTCCTGCCGGCACGATTATCGGATGAAAGAACACTGGAGAGTCAATATCTATCTGGTTGTCGGAGATTGGTTGAGAGAGCGATGCGCTAAAGGCGATACGGTTTTGGTGGGAGAGGTTGGGACCGTAGGGTATGTTCTTCCCGATCAGGTGATCATCGACGGTTCGGGCATCAACTCGCCTGAAGTCTACCGCGCGCGCAAAGAAGACAGAGAGCGGCTTATAAAAAAAGGAGTTGAAATACCTCCCGTCGGTGGATCGGTGGATATGATACTGGGTTTGATACTTGAATATCGGCCACGATATGTCTTCACCTGCAAACCCTGGCTTCATATCGAGGAGATAATCGGCAAGCCCGAGATAAAAAAGGCTTACCGCCGTATCAAATTCAAAGCCCCGATACTTGGCAATTTCGTCATACTCGAGCGAAAAAACCCTAAACTTGACAACTAATGACAGCTTCTCAAGATGGTGGAATAGCTTATCTTAATAAGTACCGCCTTTTTCTAATCGTCGTATCCGCAGTTGAACCATACTTGCCGGTTGAGAAGGCCTGTTATTCCCGGCCCGATACGAGTTTGACGTTACTTTTTGTCTTTTTTCGCATCTCCCGTAGCGGCGCCATGAAGCTTGATATCCACCTTTTCATCAAGACTTGCATAGTATTCTTTCAGCACTTCCAGGACTTCCGGCCGACTGAAATTGGCAGGCACTTCCGAACCTTCGCTGAGCATTTTGCGCAGCATGGTGCCGCTGAGCAGCAGCCTGTCATCTTTGCCGTGGGGGCAGGTTTTCATCGAAGCCATGCCGACGCACTTGTTGCACCAGAAGGTCCAGTCGATATTGAGAGGTCTGAGCACGAGGGAGTCTTCCGGAATTTCGGTGAATATCTTCTGGGCGTCGAACGGGCCGTAGTAGTCGCCTACGCCTGCATGGTCGCGGCCGACGATTAAATGCGAGCAGCCGTAGTTTTGACGGAAAACGCCGTGCAGCAGCGCTTCGCGCGGTCCGGCGTAACGCATCTCCATCGGGTAGCCGCCTGTAACCACGGTGTCTTTGACGAAATAGTTATCGACCAAGGTGTTGATTGCCTTGACCCGGACTTCCGCCGGAATGTCGCCTTTTTTGAGCTTGCCGACGAGTTGGTGAATGTAAAGTCCGTCGGTGACCTCGATGGCTATTTTGGCCAGGTATTCGTGAGAGCGGTGCATCGGGTTGCGAAGCTGAAGCGCCGCAACTCTAACCCATCCCTTATCATCGAATATCTTCCTGGCTTCCGGTGGGCGCTGATAGATTCCCTTGAACATCTCAGGATAGTAGCTTTCACTTAACGCCTTCACGGGCCCGGCGAGGTTGATGTCGGCCTGATCCATCACCTTTGCCACGCCCGGATGCTCGGTATCGTTGGTGGTGAATACTTGTTTGCATTCGAATTCCTTGTCGATGGTGTACTTATCCTCAACCTTCATGGTGGCTATTATCTCTTCGGTCTCGGTGTCAAGCAGAGCGACTTCTTCACCGTCGGAAATAGAATCGGCCGAATCTTCGGCCGCGCTCAGTGTGATTGGAATGGGCCAAAACACTCCGTCACTCATCTGAAAATCCGTGCAAACGCCTTTCCAGTCGTCATGGCCCATAAAACCCTTAAGGGGGGTGAAAGCACCGATGGCCATCATGATCAGGTCGGAAGTTTCCCGTGTGGTCATCGGAACCTTCTTCAAACCCTTGGCTTTCTTCTTTTCTTCCTCCAGTTCTTTCCCTTCCAACAAAAGGGGCATAAGCTTGTCCGAACCGTGTGGCGGTACCAGCTTTGACATTTTACTTACTCCTTTCTCACCTCAAGTGGGCAATATTTTAAAATGACGGTTTACCAATGCACAAATTTGTTTTTGAGAGCATCCCAAATTGTTGAGTTACGGGCTGTCGATAGTAATTAAAGAGGGAACGTTACTCCGTTAAAAAATTAAAAAGTATTCAACGATTGGAAATAAACTCTCTGAAGATGATAGTCACTTTGCGATTTGAGGTCAACATCCCCTGATTCCCGGTTAATGTAAGTGAAAAAGCACCAACTGGGTGTAATACTTATAAAAAAGCTAAAAAGAGCATTCACCCAGGAGGTGCTTTATGGGGATTATAGCAGAAAAGATCGAGATTG